>Ga0209075_1002572_pt1 | contig 15870 bp, 12 predicted proteins | sample Stecom2011_FD_187523 | JGI IMG/M metagenome (GOLD analysis project Ga0209075, IMG submission 187523) | Agricultural soil microbial communities from Utah to study Nitrogen management - Steer compost 2011 (SPAdes) (version 2) | ecosystem: Environmental > Terrestrial > Soil > Agricultural land...
AATCTTAAGACTTTCAAGAGCAGCCGGAGAGACAGCTCCAATACTTTTCACGGGAGTTACATTCTATTTGCGTTTTCCGCCTGATACGTTAGACAGTGAATTTATGGCCTTGCCTTATCATTTGTATATTCTATCAACGCAACATCACGCTATCGAACAAGTAAGACCACTTGCTTACGGTACCGCATTAGTATTAATTTTACTTATTGTTGTTCTGAACATAATCGCTTTTATCATCAGACACAAATACACCCCTAAAACAAGTAGATAATTATGGGAAATAAAATTGAAATAAGAGATATTAAGCTTCGTTTTGGTACAAAAGAGGTACTAAAAGGAATCAATATGGATATTCCTAAAAATTCTGTTGTTGCTCTTATCGGGCCTTCGGGATGTGGAAAATCAACATTGCTTCGTTCTATCAATCGTATGCACGATATGAATCCGAATGCTCACATAACAGGAAGCATCAGACTTGACGGACAAGAAATTTTAGGCCATGAAGTTGAACCTACCTTGATAAGACGTAAAATCGGAATGGTTTTTCAAAGACCTAACCCGTTTCCGAAATCCATATTCAACAACATTGCTTATGGATTGAAAATAAACGAAATGGCTAAAAACGGAGAAATTAAGGATATTGTAGAATCTTCTCTTCGCGATTGCTATTTATGGGACGAATTAAGCGACAACCTCAACCGCAGCGCTATGGAAATGTCGGGAGGACAGCAACAACGTCTTTGTATAGCGAGAACTATTGCCGTAAAACCAGAAGTAATCTTAATGGACGAACCTTGTTCGGCTCTCGATCCTATTAGTACAGCAAAAATAGAAGAACTAATATTGCGTTTAAAAGAACACTATACCATTGTGATTGTAACTCATAATATGCAACAAGCAATGCGTACAGCTGATTATACAGGATTTATGTATCTAGGAGAACTTGTAGAGTTTAATAAAACCGAAAAAATATTTAATAATCCAGAAAAAGAACTTACTAAACGTTACGTGGAAGGAAATTTCGGATAATCTTACTTCAAAAAATTTTAGTCATCACTCTGCCCTAAACTCATTATGCTTAAAATTTTGTAAAACCTGATTTATTCTACCATCAAAAATCTTCAAACCTTTGTATCTTTGTACTTATAAAAGAGACGAATGTTAGAAAAAGAAATAATAAATTTTGAAAAAACTGTTATTGTCGGGATTATAACACAAGGTCAGGACGAAGATAAACTAACCGAATACCTTGACGAATTGGAGTTTTTGACCACTACAGCAGGCGGAGAAGTCATAAAGCGATTTTCACAAAAACTAGAAAAACCTAATCCAAAAACTTTTTTAGGAAGTGGTAAAATAGATGAAATTGCTTATTATGTAAAAGATAACGACGTTTCAACCGTAATTTTTGATGACGAACTCTCCCCTTCACAGCAAAAGAACTTAAATCAAATTCTTGGAGTTAAGGTACTAGATAGAACCAACCTTATTTTGGATATCTTTGCTCAACGAGCTCAAACTTCGTATGCTCGCACCCAAGTTGAGCTAGCACAATATCAATATCTAATGCCTAGACTGACCGGAATGTGGACGCACTTAGAGCGTCAAAAAGGAGGAATCGGACTACGTGGTCCTGGAGAAACCGAAATTGAAACCGATAGACGTATTGTAAGAGATAGAATTAGTTTACTAAAAGAAAAATTAAAGGTCATTGATAAACAAATGGCCATCCAAAGAGGCAATCGAGGTGCGATGGTTCGCGTGGCTTTGGTAGGTTATACCAACGTCGGAAAATCGACTTTGATGAATCTAATAAGCAAGAGTGAAGTATTTGTAGAGAATAAACTCTTCGCAACGCTTGATACAACAGTCAGAAAAGTAGTCATAAAGAATCTTCCATTTTTGCTTTCAGATACGGTCGGATTTATCCGAAAATTACCTACTCAACTTGTGGAGTCGTTTAAAAGTACATTGGATGAAGTCCGAGAAGCCGATTTATTACTCCACGTGGTAGATATATCGCATCCTGATTTTGAGGATCATATTGCATCGGTTAACGAAGTGCTAAAAGACATTCAATCGGACAACAAACCTACCATTATGATTTTCAACAAAATAGATGCTTATAAACACTTGACAATAGATGAAGATGATTTGATGACGGAAAGAACTAGCCGACACAATACTCTGAGTGATTGGGAAAAAACTTGGATGAATAAAGTCGGAGAAAAAAATGCACTTTTTATTTCGGCTACCAACAAAGAAAATATCGAGGAATTTCGCGAAAAAGTATATCAGGCTGTTCGTGATATACACATCACCCGCTTTCCGTACAATAACTTTCTTTATCCCGAATATAAGGATGCTCCAGAAGAGTAATATATTTTTAATAAGCGGATAATATCCGCTATTTTTTTGTATTTTTGATATGTTTAACACCTTCAAAATCTAAGTCTTAATGCTGCGAATATTTTTAAGTCCTTTAGTAGTAGTTTTAATATTGCTACTGATTCCTGAAGTCGAAAAAGCTCTGTTTTATTTACCTTTAATTTTTGCTTTATCGTTAAGTTTAGTAAATTTCAAAAAAATAAAAGTACGAAGGGTTTTTGGAGTGCTGTTATCCATAGTCCAGAGTTATGCAGTTTTTGTTGGACTTGCAATTGTTACATTGTTTGCCGACGAATTACTTCAAAACATCAATCTTGCAGAAAATGATAGCGGATTTAAAGGAATTGTATTGGTTACTCTTGGAGGATATTTAGCTGCTTTATTATTATTTTATTTTTATTCTTTTGTATTTAGAGTAACCAACAAAAGATTTAGTTATATTTTACTCACCGTTTGCTACGGCATTATAGTTTTGGTAATGCAAATTTTTTCGAAAAATGAATTTCTGCAATTTGGAGTAGAAAAGTTCGAATCTTTTGTTATTTCATGGGTAATTTTTATGAGCTTGGCCTTTAGTTTGGCTTATAATCGAGATGCACTAATGCGTTTTATAGATCAAAGAAAAAAATAATTCTTACAGTTTTATATAAAAATCTTTGACTAATTCTTTAAACTCCGGAGTGTAATGATGTCTTTCGATTTCGAGAATAAGAGTGTCTGTAACTAGTTCTTTTTTCTCTGTTGAAAAGGCAATCAAACTACGTTTAATTTTTGAAGTTGCAGTTCCTTTTACGTGGGTAATTTTAAAAGGAAATAAACTAAATTCGCTCGCAATAATAATAAACCTTTCTTCTTGGTCAAAAGGAATAATTACCGAAAAGACTCCTCTACTTGAGAGCAACTTAGAAGCTCCTTCGATAAGTTTGTCAAACGGAAGTATATCATAAAATCTTGCTGATTCTCTTGCCTGATTCTGAATCTGATGATTGGATTCAAAAAAAGGAGGATTAGACACAATTAAATCATATTCTTCGTCGATTTCCTGTACAAATTCATCAAAACCAGCATGATAACAAAACAATCGGTCATTCCACGGAGATTCTTCAAAATTATCGACAGCTTGTTCGTAAGCATTGTCTTCGATTTCTAACGCATCAATCTGTTGGGCAAAACTTCGTTGGGCCAGCATCAAAGCAACCAATCCGGTTCCTGTTCCGACGTCCAAAACACTATACGGATTATTGTCAATTGGTGTCCAGCTGCCTAATAATACTCCATCGGTACCGACTTTCATGGCCGTTTTATCCTGCTTCACAGAAAATTGTTTAAAACGGAACATTATTCTAAGTATAAATCGATAAGTCCGGCTGGAGTTTTCAGGTAAATAGTTTGATTTTTTCGGTCGACTTTTTCGATAAATTCATCGATTACCGGAATCAGTATTTCTTTTTGGTCTTGGTTGGTGATGATGAAAAGAGCTTGCAGTCCTGAGTCGTTTATATCGGTAATAGTGCCTATGGTTCCGAGGTTGATGTCGTGAGCTTTAAACCCGATGACTTCGTGGAAATAGAATTGATTTCCTTCTAGTTTAGGAAGCATCGAAATAGGTAAATAAACATCACTTCCGATGATTTTGTCTGCTTCGCTTTCTGAATCAACGTCCTCTATTTTTGCTCTCAAAAAGTTATTTTTATGCAAAGAGCAATTTTCAATAAAAAAAGGAATCAAATCTTTGCCGAATTCGACAAAGATTGATTCCAAATTTTGGTAGAGTTCAGGCTCGTCTGTATCTAAATAAATCAGAACTTCGCCTTTGAAACTAAATTTTTTAGCGATTTTGCCCAGATAAAAATAATCTTTTTGCATCAATCTACTAAACTATAATTAAGCTTCTGTTTCCTCTGTGTTTTCGTCTGCTTGAGGTGCATCTTGTGCTTCAGCAATTTCTTCTGTAGACTCTTCTGCAGCTTGCTCAGCTACAGCAGCAGCTTCTGCTTCTTTAGCAGCAGCAATACGTTTTTCGTTTGCTTCTTTTTCAGCAGCTAATGCTTTTGCTTTAGCATCTGCTTTTGCTTTCGAAAGACCGTCTTTTTTAGATTCTACTTTAGCAGCTTTTTCTTCTAACCATTTAGCTAATTTTTCGTCAGCTTGTTCTTGAGTTAAAGCTCCTTTACGTACTCCACCGTCTAGGTGATGCTTAAGCAATGCTCCTTTATAAGAAAGAATCGCTCTTGCAGTTTCAGTTGGTTGAGCTCCGTTGTGTAACCATTTTACAGCACTATCAACGTTTAATTCGATAGTTGCAGGGTTAGTGTTCGGATTGTAAGTTCCTACTTTTTCAAGGAATTTACCGTCTCTTTTGGCTCTTGAATCAGCAGCCACAATCCAGTAAAAAGGTTTCCCTTTTTTACCATGTCTTTGTAATCTAATTTTTACAGGCATAATCTTTTGATTAAATTTTGAGGTTCCCGACCTCTGTTAATTAAGGGTGCAAATATACAATTTTTTTATATAAATAACCCCCTCCTTTTGTTTTTAAATTTCAATGAATTAATATCCAAATAATTCTTCTAAAGTCAACTCTTGAATATCTCCCATTTTCTTTACAATTTCCCAATCTAGGTTTTCTTTTTTACCTATTAGCCCTACATTAAATGTTTTTCCTTTTACTCTTTGATTAAAAAATGCTTCAAGATCTTCTAAAGTTATCTTTTTTGTTTGTTCATAGATATCTTTATTGATATCGTAGTCAATTCCTCTGTCCTGAAGGTTTAACCAATAGAAAAACACACTTGATTTGGTGTAACGTTGCGTAGCAATTCTCTTAAGTGCTGCATCTTTAGAGCTATCAAATTGGTTTTGAGCTTTAGGCATATTATTCATCAACTCCATCATAGCATCTACTGCAATATGTAATTTATTGGCTTGTGTTCCTACATAAGCTAACAGATAATTGTATTTATCCTGTTGCGAAGCATTAGAATAATTAGCATAAGCAGAATAAGCCAAGGAGTTTTTCTCTCTGATTTCCTGAAATACAATCGACGATAATCCTGAGCCGAAATATTCGTTAAACAAGCCAGAAGCCGTCAACAAGTTTTTATCAAAAAGTCCTTCCCTAGATCTGAAGGAAATCTCTGCCTGAACCATGTCATACGGAGTAAAGTAAACTTTTCCGTCTGTTTCTGGTTGCGGATATTCTCGCTTGGCAGGAATTTTCTGACCTTTACCGAAGTTGTGATGTTTGGTCAATGATTTTTTAGTTCCTTTCAAGTCATTTCCGTAATAGAAAATCTGATGGTCATAATTCAAGAAATTATGTATAATTTTTACCAGCTCATCCGGATTGATTGCTTTTAGTTCTTGTTCTGAAATAACATCTCTGAATCTGCTCTCTTTACCAAACATTATGTATTGATTCAGCGCATTTTGCACTCCATTTTTTTGAGTTTTGGCATTGGCTCTGTCTTTCAAGATTTTTTCTACGTAATCATCATACGATTTTTGGTCTGCTTTGGCATCGTTTAACAAATGTTCTAACAAAGCAATTCCTTTGTCTAAATTTTCTTGTAATCCGGAAATAAAAATCGAGGTACGTTCTGTTCCGGCTCTTACTCCATAATTAATTCCAAGTTTATAAAACTCTTTTTTCAGGTCTTCGGGAGAATATTTTGAAGTTCCTAAATAGTCTAAATAGTTGATGGCAAGTGAGAGTTTTTTATCGTGATCCGAACCTACTTCGGTAATATAATACAAAGTCGAAATATCATTGGTTTTGTTTTCGATAAACGAGAAAGGTGCTTTTTTCAAGGTTTCTCTTTTGATTTCTTTGTCGAAATCCACAAAAACCGGCTCTATACTACCTGACTTTATTTTTTGGAAATCTTTAAAGAACTGTGATTCTGCTTCTCTATTGATTTGTATAGGAGTCAATCCTGGATTTTCAACACGAATTAAGTTCTTGTTTACACCTTGTCTTTTATACACAATCACATAATTATCGTTATAGTGTTTGTTAGCAAATTCAACGATGTCTTTTTTGGTAATTTTAGATAGTTCGTCCATTTGCTTTACTACATCTTCCCAAGACACTTCGTTAATAATTGAGCTATAAATCTGTCTGGCCAAACCTCTTGGAGACTCCCAACTTTGAAGTCTTCGCTTTTTAAGGTCATTTACAGCTGCTTGAACCAGCCATTCGTCAAATTCTCCTTTTTTAACCAATTCGATTTGCGAAAGTAATATATCTCTAACTTCTTCTAAAGTTTGTCCCTGTTTCGGGGCTCCCGTAAAATAATGAGCTCCATAATCTTTGAATAAGCTATGATAAGACCTTGCTCTTTGCACTAGTTGTTTTTGAGTAACATTCAAATCAATTAAACCTGCTGTTCCGTTACTTAAAATCAAATCCAAAACTTGAAGATATTTAGCGTCCTGAGATTTATGTCCACCAAATCTATAAGCAAATTGTACATTTTCAGAAGAAGGACTAAACACTTCTCTTACTTTTATTTCTGTAAGTGGTTTTTCTTTCGCTACATAACGATTTGGTTCAGGTTGTTTCTTGTACTTACCAAAGTGTTTTTTCACTAAATCATATGCGTTTTCGAACTCAAAATCCCCTACTAAAACCACGGCCATATTATTAGCCACATAATATTCATTAAAATAATTATGAATAGCTTGCATAGATGGGTTTTTCAGATGTTCGGAGCTCCCTAAAGTTGTTTGTGTTCCGTAATGACTATCCGGAAAAAGCTCTTCTGCCATAGCATAGCTCACTAATCTTCCGTCGTTATCTTGAGCTCTATTGAATTCCTCATAAACAGTTTCTAATTCTGTATGAAAAAGACGCAATACCAATTCTGAAAAACGATCGGCCTCTATAGTTAGCCATCTATCGAGTTCGTTCGAAGGAATATTATTGTGATAGATGGTTTCGTCATACCATGTATGAGCGTTGGTTCCGCTAGCTCCAATTGATGAAATCAATTTATCGTATTCGTTCGGAACCGCATATCCTGAAGCCTCATAAGACAATTTATCTATCTCTTTATAGATAGCAACTTTTTTTTCTGGGTCAGTTTCCTTTTTGTGTTCTTCGTACAAATCAGAGATTTGGTTGAGTAGGGCTTTTTCTTTTTCCCAGTCTACTGTTCCGATTTTTGAAGTTCCTTTAAATAGCATATGTTCTAAATAATGAGCAAGACCTGTATTGTCTTCCGGATCATTATTAGAACCTGTTCTTACCACAATGTGAGTTTGAATTCTGGGTTCGTCTTTAATTTGAGATAAGTAAATTTTTAGTCCGTTGTCTAAGGTGTAAATGCGTGTTTTAGACGGGTCATTTTCAACATATTCATACTTAGTCCCATTCTTATCCGTAGCAGTTTTTGCTAACTGAGCTTGTGTTTCTACAGCCGAAAACACCAAACTCAACAAAAGAATTGTTTTTTTCATACGATTAAAAGTTAGTTACATAATCTTCAAAAATAATCATTTCGAGGATTTATCCTCAATAATTAACGCTTTAATAAGAGTTTTAGGTTATAAAAAAGCCTTGAACTTAAAGTTCAAGGCTTTTCAAGAGTTCTTTTTTTAATTCTATTATAGCTCTAAGGCTTTTTTCGGATTGTTATCCATCAAAAGTTCTAGCGGATTTTCTAACCCTTCTTTTACAGCTACGAGGAATCCTACCGACTCACGACCATCGATAATTCTGTGGTCATACGACAAAGCGATATACATCATCGGATGAATTTCTACTTGTCCGTTAACGGCAATTGGTCTTTCGATAATGTTGTGCATTCCTAAGATTCCTGATTGAGGAGGATTGATAATAGGTGTAGACAACATACTTCCGAACACTCCACCATTTGAAATTGTGAAAGTACCTCCGGTCATTTCGTCAACAGTGATTTGTCCGTCTCTAGCTCGTAGCGCTAAACGCTTAATTTCTGCTTCAATTCCTCTGAAAGTTAGGTTCTCTGCATTACGGATAACCGGAACCATAAGTCCTTTTGGTCCAGAAACTGCTACCGAAATATCACAAAAGTCATACGAAATTTTATAATCTCCGTCAATCATGGAGTTTACGTCTGGATACATTTGTAAAGCTCTCACAACAGCTTTGGTGAAGAACGACATAAATCCTAAGGATACTCCGTGTTTTTCTTTAAAAGCTTCTTTGTATTCTGCTCTCAACTTGTTAATCGGAGTCATATTTGCTTCGTTAAAGGTCGTAAGCATCGCTGTTTCGTTTTTAGCCGAAACCAGGCGTTCTGCAACTTTTCTGCGAAGCATAGAAAGTTTTGTTCTTTCAGAACCTCTATTTCCTCCTGTTGGAGTTCCCATTGAAGCTTGTGCTTGTACAGCATCTTCTTTGGTGATACGTCCGTCTTTTCCTGTACCTTTAATTTGGGCAGGATCGATATTTTTTTCGTCTAATATTTTTTTAGCAGCTGGTGAAGCTGTTCCTGTTGCATAGGTTGCTGGAGCTGGTTCAGTAGCTTTAGGAGTCTCCGCTTTTTTCTCCTCTTTCGGAGTGTCTTCTGACTTTGCTGGAGCATCTCCGCTTGGTTTTGCAGCAGATGTATCGATTAAACAAACAACTTGTCCTACTGCAACTGCGTCCCCTTCTTCAGCCTTAAGCGTAATAATTCCGCTTGCTTCAGCAGGTAGTTCTAAGGTAGCCTTGTCAGAATCAACCTCTGCAATGGCCTGGTCTTTTTCAACGTAATCTCCGTCTTTAACCAACCAAGTAGCAATTTCTACTTCGGTAATGGATTCTCCCGGTGAAGGGACTTTCATTTCTAAAATCATCGTGTTTTTTGTTTAAAGTTTAATTTGTTTAAAGTTTCAAGTTGGCTAACATTAAACTTGACACTTTAAACCTGAAACAAATTTTTTATTTATGTTGTTTAAAATATATTTATTAACTTAACTTTCGTTAATTATTTGGTTAATTTTTTCTATATCCCTATCGTTTGGAACACCCTTTATGCTTAACACTCTTTTACCATTTTTTATATATATGAGCTTTGGAAAAATTTCTTCTTTCAATAAATTCTTTACATAAAAGTCCCTCTGATTATCTATAATATCCCATTCTAAGTCTTCCTTTAAATACTCCTGATATTGAGGATATTTAGCAAAACTAACATCTTTACTAATTTCCGTAAATGCTACAAAATTAACATTCTTATTTTTACAATTTGATTTAATTCCATTAAAAAGTTTTGTGTTAAACAAAGAATATCCACATTCATAAGAAAATATTAATACGAGTGTATTTTCACTCAACGTACTAAAAGGAATTTCTTTTCCTTCTCTTGTTTTAAATATTTCTGCTGAATCTGAAAAATTATAATTTTTTCTCGAGCATCCTATAAACATTAAAGACACAGAAAGAATCATTATAATCTTTAGTATAAACAACCTAACTTTCATAATTCAAATATTGAATTCTTTCTCTTACTTATTAAACAAATCCTTATCAAAAACCATTGCAATAGCTGCTGCATGACGCTTTTTAGCTCTTGTACTACTTCCTGCTGCTGGTGCTGCATACGGTTTTGGCGAAGCTACTCTGAATTTCACCAAATCAAAATTCATCAACATGTATCCGTAAGCACCCATATTTCGTGGTTCTTCTTGTGCCCAAACATAGTCATCTACATTCGGATAAGAAGCGATAACAGCTTTTAGTTGTTCTACAGGCAATGGATACAATTGTTCCAAACGGACAAAAGCCACATCTTCACGACCTAAATTCTCTCTTTCGGCTAATAAGTCATAATAAAACTTACCTGTACAGAACACCAATGTTTTGATTTTGCTTTTATCTACGTTATCATCAATAACTTCTTGGAACGAACCATTGATAAATTCTTCTTTTGAAGAAACTGCCAAAGGATGTCTCAATAAACTCTTCGGAGTGAAAACGATAAGCGGTTTTCTATAGGTCAGATGCATTTGTCTTCTGAGTAAATGGAAGAAGTTAGCAGGTGTTGTACAGTCTGCCACAAACATATTATTGTTAGCACAAAGCTGTAAATAACGCTCCATTCTAGCCGAAGAGTGCTCTGCTCCTTGACCCTCGTATCCGTGAGGGAGTAGCATTACCAATCCGTTTTGGTTATTCCATTTATCTTCAGCAGCAGAGATATATTGGTCAATCATAATTTGAGCTCCGTTTGAGAAATCTCCGAATTGAGCTTCCCAAATCGTTAGCGTTTTCGGGCTTGCAAGTGCATAACCGTAATCAAAACCAACCACTCCGTATTCTGAAAGGAACGAATTGAAAATATTAAACTGTCCTTTAGCTTCTTTTAGATTTTTAAGTAAGATTACCTCTTCTTCAGAATCTTCGACTTTAACTACAGCGTGACGGTGAGAAAAAGTTCCTCTTTCCACATCCTGACCAGAAATACGAACCGAATAGCCTTCAGTCAAAAGCGAACCATAAGCTAATAATTCACCCATAGCCCAATCGAGTTTATCAGTTTCGAAATACATCTTGTTTCGGTCGTTAATCAAACGAGAAATCTTATTGATGAATTTCTTGTCTTTCGGAAGGTTTGTGATTTGCTCAGCAACCGAATCTAAAGTAGCCTTATCAAAGGTAGTATTTACTTTTGCAAAAACATCTCCGTCTTTGAGCTGGTTGTAACCTTCCCATTCATTTTGCATAAATGGCGTGATAACCGTTAGCTCATTTTTACGAGATTCTGTTAAGTTCTCTTCGAGAACATCTTTATATTCTTTTTCGATTTGCTTTACGTAATCCGAAGTTACTATATTCTCTGTAATCAGCTTTTCTGCGTAGATATCTCTCGGATTTTTGTGTTTGGCAATAGCCTTGTATAAAATTGGCTGTGTAAATCGAGGTTCGTCTCCTTCGTTATGACCATATTTTCTGTATCCCAACAAGTCGATAAATACGTCTCGTTTGTATTTCATTCTAAAGTCTAAAGCAAATAACATCGCATGAACTACTGCCTCTACGTCATCTGCATTTACGTGAAGCACAGGCGAAAGCGTTACTTTAGCAATGTCCGTACAATATGTCGAAGAACGAGCATCTAAATAATTGGTCGTAAATCCGACTTGGTTGTTTATCACGATATGAATGGTACCTTGCGTTTTATATCCGTCAAGTTGTGCCATCTGAATGATTTCGTATACAATTCCTTGTCCTGCTACCGCTGCATCTCCGTGCACGGCAATCGGAAGTACTTTTGACGGGTTGTCTGAAAAGTACATATCTTGTTTTGCTCTTGTTATTCCTTCAATTACAGCACCTACGGTTTCAAGGTGTGAAGGATTTGGAGCCAGATTCAAATTAATTTTCTTTCCGCTTTGAGTTACTCTATCCGAAGTAAGCCCTAAGTGGTATTTTACGTCACCATCAAAATATTGGATATCGTCATAATCTTTTCCGTCAAATTCAGAGAAAATATCTTTGGTACTTTTCCCGAAAATGTTAGCCAATACATTCAAACGACCTCTATGAGCCATTCCCATCACGAATTGCTCTACTCCTTTTTCGGCTGCATTTTCAATCAATGTATCTAAAGCAGGTATGAGCGATTCGCCTCCCTCTAAAGAGAAACGTTTTTGTCCTACGTATTTTGTATGTAAAAAATTCTCAAACGAAACAGCTTCGTTGAGCTTTGATAAAATCTTTTTCTTTTGATCTTGCGAAAAAGTAGGTGTATTTGCATTTACAGAAAGCCAACCTTGAATCCATTTTCTGATTTCCGGATCTCTGATATACATATATTCTAACCCGATACTTTGGCAATATACTCTATCCAATTTAAAGATTATGTTTGCCAGAGTAGTTGGCTCTAAGCCAATTTGTCTTGCTGCATCAAAAACAGTATTCATATCTGCTTCTGACAATCCGAATTGTTGGATATTTAGATCAGGTGAGTATGTTCTTCGGTCTCTTACCGGATTGGTTTTGGTAAATAGATGTCCACGAGTTCTATAAGCATCAATTAAGTTAAGTACTCCGAATTCTTTTTGAATTTTGTCGGGTGCTTGTCCGTTTGAAAGTTGTGTATTTGCATATTGAGCAAATTCGTTGGCAAAATCTTCTCCATAAGGTGAAGTTCCGAAATCAAATCCTTGAAAAAATGCCCTCCAACTTGGCTCTACACTATCCGGACTAACCAGATATTGCTCGTATAAATCTGAGAAAAAATCGGTGTGTGCTGCGTTTAAAAAGGAAAACCTATCCATATTTATATTAAAAAGAGAAATTTACTAAAAATTCTTTTGCAAAAGTAAACAAATCTAATCAATTTTTTTAACTATTTTTACCAAGATTTCCAACTCCTAAAAAGAAAATTGTTTTGTATGGATATATTTAAAAAATCAGCAGTTTTTAGTCTTTATTTTATCATATTCTTATTTTTTACAAACTCTAATGCTCAAACTTCAACCGGGTTAAACACTCAATCCAAACCAAAAAGTGAGTTTTGGCAAAAAGTACGTTTTGGAGGAGGATTTGGTTTGAATATTGGTTCGGGTTTTACAGATATTACGCTGGCTCCGAGTGCTATTTACGAAATAAATCAATATGTAGCTACCGGAATCGGACTTCAAGGAAGTTATATCCGAGTAAAACCAAGAAATTCTGCTTTTGAAGACTACAAAGCTTATACTTATGGAGGAAGTTGGCTTCTGTTGGTAAATCCGATTCAGGAAATTCAGCTTTCTGCCGAACTCGAGCAACTTCGAGTAAACGTAAACTACGACAACGGTTTTTCGGATAATTTTTGGAATACAGCTTTGTTTCTCGGAGGAGGTTATCGAGCACAAAATGTAACCATCGGAGTGCGATACAATGTGCTACACAATAGCAACAAAAATATTTATAGCGAAGCCTTTATGCCTTTTGTGAGAATTTACTTCTAAAACAACAACTTAAAAAGCATTATAATTCTCGGTTAAAATCCATCGCCAAAAATTTAAACACTTTCTTAACGGTGTCGAGGATAATTTTCTGTATTTTGCAATAAAAACAAAATTACAACTATTTAATTTTGGTAAAAACTATGAGTAATTCACACTTGCGAAACATAATATTTCGTCATCTTGACGGATTAGTCACTGCTCCTATAATGGTAGCTTTGAACAACAGAAAAGTTTTAGAATATATTCTTTCTACAAAAGAAGTTTCTTTAAAAGAATTATCCGGGAAGTTCAACGCCAACGAAGGTTACCTCAATGTTGGACTCCGAGTTTTATGTTCGCAAGGCTTTCTCGATTACCATATTGACAATGCCAAAGATCACATCTCTTTTTCGATAAACGAAAAAAGTCGATGCGCTTTTGAGATGGCCTATTTGTATGATGATGTGGTTGATTTCTTGGAGTTGACCGGAGGACATTTTCCAAGAGAGTTTGAAGATCGCCCGTTCGAAAAACTCAACGTGCTTTTCGAGAAATACAAGAATAATTACAATATTTCGTTTTCTGAAAATCCATTAGAAAACGAGGTGCAACATCAAATGCTTAAGCATGTTGAAGGCTATTTAGTAGCTCCTACTATTGTTCGTTTAGGAATGACCGGAATGTTTCACAAATACTTTATGGAAACATCGTTTCGTCCGGACGAATTTCATAAACAACCGGAATGCTTTAAACGAATATTGGATTTTTTAACCCATTTAGACTGGTTTACTCAAAAAAACGGCAATTATCAATTCACCGAAACTGGATTATTCTTTGCCCGAAGAGCTTCTGCTTATGGAGTTACAGTTTCTTATTTGCCTACTTTTAGCAAAATCGAAGAACTCATGTTCGGAAAAGCTTCTGTGCTTCGTGATATTGCTTTTGGCGAAGACGAAATTCACGTAGATAGAGAAATGAATGTTTGGGGAAGTGGTGGCGCACACACAGCCTACTTCAAAGTTTTGGACGAAATAATCATCGAGATTTTTAACCGTCCGATTGAAAAGCAACCCAAAGGCGTTTTGGATATGGGAGCCGGAAATGGAGCTTTTTTACAACACGTTTTTGAAGTTATTGACCGACAGACACTTCGTGGAAAGATGCTCGAAGAATATCCATTATTTTTGGTAGGAGCAGATTATAATCAGGCAGCTTTAAAAGTCATTCGAGCTAATCTGATTAAAAGTGATATTTGGGCAAAAGTAATCTGGGGAGATATCGGTCGTCCGGACTTATTGGCCGAAGATCTGAAAAACAATTATAATATTGAATTATCAGATTTATTAAACACACGAACTTTTTTAGACCATAACCGAATTTGGGAACACCCCACAAAACCGAGTCCTGACCGCATAAGCTCATCAAGCGGAGCCTTTGCTTTTAGAGGAAAACGAATCAGTAATAATTTGGTTGAAGAAAACCTATTGAACCATCTTCAGAAATGGTCGCCTTACGTACAAAAACACGGATTATTACTCATCGAATTGCATACTATCGCTCCAGAATTAGGGGCACAAAACATCGGGAAAACAGCTGCTACAGCCTATGATGCTACCCACGGATTTTCTGACCAATACATCGTAGAAATAGATGTGTTTCATAAAATCTGTAAAGAAGCCGGACTATATCCTGACGAAAAAGTATTCCGAAAGTTTCCTAACTCGGAGTTGGCTACCGTAAGTATAAATTTATTAAAAGGGAAGTAAACAATAAAAAAGCCTCATAGATAGAAATCTACGAGGCCTATATAAAACAACTTCAGGAGTTTATTTCCCTCTATTTTTCACGTACTTTTCTAACCACTGATCTTGTTCCCAAATCACGTGCAAAATGCTTTCTTTAGCTGCATATCCGTGAGATTCTTTCGGAAGTAAAACCAGACGAGTTGGAGCACCAAAACCTTTCAAAGCATTGAAATATCTTTCGCTTTGCATGGTATAAGTACCAGAGTTGTTATCATCATTTCCGTGAATTAAAAGCAGTGGAGTTTTCATTTTATCAGCACTCATAAAAGGCGACATTCTGTTGTAAACCTCCGGTGCTTCCCAATAATTTCGTTCTTCGCTTTGAAATCCGAATGGAGTAAGCGTACGGTTATAAGCTCCACTTCTGGCAATTCCTGCTGCAAATAAATCACAATGCGAAAGTAAATTAGCCGTCATAAAAGCTCCGTACGAATGTCCTCCGACAGCAACTCGGTTTCTATCGATATACCCTAATTTATCTACTGCATCAATTGCTGCTTTGGCATTGGAAACCAACTGCTCGACAAACGTATCATTTGGCTGCTCATCACCTTCTCCTACAATCGGAAAGGCAGCATCATCAAGCACTACATAACCACGAGTTACCCAATAAATTGGTGAACCATAAAACGGAAACGTAAACTCATTCGGGTTAGCTGTAGTTTGTCCTGCGCTGCTTTTATCTTTGTATTCAGCAGGATAAGCCCACATAATCATCGGAAGTTTTTCTTTCTTCTTCATATCATATCCTACAGGCAGATAAAGTGTTGCT
>Ga0209075_1002573_pt1 | contig 15868 bp, 15 predicted proteins | sample Stecom2011_FD_187523 | JGI IMG/M metagenome (GOLD analysis project Ga0209075, IMG submission 187523) | Agricultural soil microbial communities from Utah to study Nitrogen management - Steer compost 2011 (SPAdes) (version 2) | ecosystem: Environmental > Terrestrial > Soil > Agricultural land...
TCTTACCTTTCCGAACAGAGAAGTTAAGCCCGTCAGCGCCGATGGTACTACGTATAGTGGGAGAGTAGGTCGCCGCCTTCCTTTAAAGCCCTTCATTGAAAAATGAAGGGCTTTTTTTATACAAGAACATTAAGTAAAGACTATAAAATATAAGATAGAAACTAATACTTTAGTCTTCTACACAAGATTATCTAAGTTATTTAAATAATATATAACCTATCTTTTGATAGAATAAATTAGAAATTTTAGCCTAAAAAATAATTTTAAGAGACTTTTGATAGTGGCACAACTCTTGAATTATATAGAGGCAGACGTTGTGAACCCTTTATAATCACTTCGTTATCTGAAAATAATAAGAATCTAACATTGTGTTCATTTAAACTATGACACAATGTCTTAAATAAAATTATGGATCAAAAAAAAATAAAATCATTTGACAGGTTGTCCCTAGATGACCTAAAAGATGATGCAGAGTTTATTCCACTAATGTCAATGGAAGATGAGGACGCAATGGAAAAGGAAAACCTTCCTGAAACACTTCCTATTTTACCTTTAAGGAATACTGTTCTTTTTCCAGGAGTTGTTATACCTATTACTGCTGGGCGTGATAAATCTATCCGACTTATCAATGAATCTAATAAAGGAGATAAAATAATAGGAGTTGTATCTCAAAAAGATGAAAATGAGGAAGAACCAGAATTTGGAGATATAAATACTACTGGAACAGTTGCTCAAATTCTTAGAGTTTTAAAGATGCCTGATGGTAATACAACTGTTATCATCCAAGGTAAGAAGCGATTTCGAGTTAATGAAGTCATTACAACTTCACCTTATATGACAGCTACTGTATCTGAAGTTTCAGAAGCACGTCCTCCTGTTGATGAGGAAGAATTTACTGCAATTATAGACTCGATAAAGGAAATGGCTTTACGTATAATCAAAGAAAGTCCAAATCTTCCTTCTGAAGCTTCTTTTGCTATAAATAATATTGAAAGCGCTAGCTTTCTTGTTAATTTCGTTTCTTCTAATCTTAGTATTTCTGTAGAGGAAAAACAAACTCTCTTAGAGATCAATGACTTAAAAGAACGTGCTCTAGAGACATTGCGATATATGAATATCGAAATACAAAAACTTTCATTGCGTAATGATATCCACTCTAAAGTTCAAAGTGATATAACCCAACAACAGCGTGAATACTATCTTCAACAACAAATTAGAACCATACAAGAAGAGCTCGGAGGTTCTTCTATGGAAGAAGAGATAGATGAAATGCGGGAGAAAGCTAAAAAGATTAAATGGAGTAAAGAAATTAAAGAGCATTTTGATAAAGAGCTAAAGAAAATGCAACGGATGAATCCGCAAGTAGCTGAATATAGCATTCAAAGAAACTACTTGGATTTACTTTTAGAGTTACCTTGGAACGTCTATAGTAAGGACAAATTTGATCTAAAACGTGCTCGTAAAGTATTGGATAGAGATCATTATGGAATGGAAGACGTTAAAAAGCGTATCATTGAGTATTTGGCTGTATTGAAGCTAAGAAATGATATGAAGTCGCCAATTTTATGTTTATATGGACCTCCGGGAGTTGGAAAAACTTCGCTTGGAAAGTCTGTTGCAGAAGCTTTAGGGCGAAAATATGTAAGAATGTCATTGGGAGGTCTGCGTGATGAAGCAGAAATCCGTGGACATAGAAAAACATATATTGGAGCTATGCCAGGTCGAATCATTCAAAATATTAAAAAGGCAGGTACTAGTAACCCCGTTTTTGTTTTAGATGAAATAGACAAGATATCTGCTAGCCACCAAGGTGACCCGTCTTCAGCAATGCTAGAAGTTTTAGATCCAGAACAAAATAACTCATTTTATGATAACTTCTTGGAACTAGGTTACGACCTATCAAAGGTTATGTTTATTGCTACTTCTAATAGTCTAAGCACTATACAGCCTGCTCTTCGAGATAGAATGGAGATTATAGAAGTTACAGGATACACCATTGAGGAAAAAGTTGAAATTGCGAAGCGTCATTTGCTTCCTAAGCAGCTAAAAGAGCATGGTATGGATAAGACTGCGCTCCAAATTCCTAAAAAACAACTAGAAAAGATAGTTTCTGGCTACACACGTGAAAGTGGTGTTCGTGCTTTGGAAAAACAAATTGCAAAGATGGTTAGATATGCTGCCATGAAAATCGCAACCGAAGAAGAATATGATGCTAAAGTAACCAATGAATTGATAGTAGAAGTTCTTGGAGCGCCAAAAATGGAGAGGAATAAATATGAAAATAACGATGTTGTAGGTGTAGTTACTGGTTTGGCATGGACAAGTGTTGGAGGTGATATTCTGTTTATTGAATCTGCTCTCTCAAAAGGTAAAGGAGCTTTGAATATGACCGGGAATTTAGGGAAGGTGATGAAAGAGTCAGCAACGATTGCAATGGAATATATCAAGTCAAACGCAGAGGAGCTAGAGATTTCGCCTGATGTATTTCAAAATTACAATGTACATATTCATGTTCCAGAAGGTGCTACTCCAAAAGATGGTCCAAGTGCAGGGATAACAATGTTAACTTCATTAGTGTCATTATTTACTCAGCGTAAGGTAAAGAAAAGCATCGCTATGACTGGAGAAATTACTCTTAGAGGAAAAGTACTTCCGGTTGGAGGGATTAAAGAGAAGATTCTGGCTGCGAAACGAGCTGACATTAAAGAAATTATTCTTTGCGCTGAAAATAAGTCGGATATAGACGAAATTAAACCTGAGTATTTAAAAGGCTTAAAGTTTCATTATGTAAAAGAAATGAGCGAAGTAGTGAATATAGCTTTGACAAAGGTTAAAGTTAAAAATGCTAAAGTTCTTTAATTTCAATAATTAATTAGAATTTTTTGATAAAATGGGAAGAGCAAAAACAACTTGCTTCTCCCATTTTTTATTTTGCAACTTTCTAGAAGCATAAAAATAAATATTGCTTACTTTCGTTTTTAATTTAAGTTAAGGTAAATTGCGACCTATGAGCCATAAGGTTTTATTCTTTTTTCTTATAATTTCAACTACTCTATCAGCACAAATAGGTGGTAATGCTACATATCAATTTCTTAATCTGGTGAACAATCCTAGAATGGCTGCTTTGGGTGGTAAGGTTGTTACAAACTACGACTACGATCCAATTCAAGCAATTTGGAATCCTGCGAGCATTAACCCAGCAATGGATAACCAGTTGTCTTTAAACTACACTAATTATATTGGAGATATAAATTATGGTACTGCAGCTTATGCATATTCATGGGACCGTAGAACACAAGTAATTCATGCAGGAATTACGTATATGAATTATGGAAGTTTTGATGGCTATGATGAAACGGGAAACCCAACGAATAGCTTTGGTGGGAGCGAAGTAGCTGTGTCTTTTGGACATGCGCGCAATATCCCTTTTACTGATTTTCACATTGGAGTAAACGCAAAGCTAATTTCCTCTAAATTAGAACAATACTCTTCTCTTGGAGGTGCATTAGATATAGGTGTAATGTATTTCCTTGAAGACTGGGATCTCAATATAACTGCTGTAGGTAGAAATATAGGGACACAATTTACTCCATATCACGAACAATATGAACCCCTACCATTTGAGTTACTTTTAGGAATTTCACAAAGTTTAGAAAATATACCGGTTAGATGGCATTTCACTCTTGAAAACATGCAAAAGTGGAACGTAGCTTTTTCAAATCCAGCAAGAGATCAAACGGATTTAGAGGGGAATGTAACAAAAGAAAGTGTTAACTTTTTTGATAATGCACTAAGGCATATGATTATAGGAATAGAATTATTTCCTGAAAGCGGGTTTAATCTACGTCTTGGGTATAACTTCAGAAGAGGAGAAGAATTACGAATTTTGGAAAAGCGAGCTTTTGCTGGTTTGAGTGGAGGGTTTTCAATCAAGTTAAACAAATTTCGTTTAAGCTATTCGTATGCAAAATATAGTACTGCAGCGAACGCTAGTTTTTTTGGACTTAATTTAGATCTTCAATAACACCATTTTTTTAATCAAACTCCTTTACGAAACCGAAATGTAACGAGATGAGAAAAATTACTATAGCAATTGATGGATATTCTTCTACGGGTAAAAGCACAGTTGCAAAACAATTAGCAGATTATTTAGGGTATGTATATGTAGATACTGGCGCAATGTATCGTGCCGTAGCTCTGTATGCTATGAAGAATGGTCTTATCTCAAAGAACCATTTTGATAAGGAGAAATTAATTAAAGCTCTTCCAAACATTGAATTACAATTTAAAAAGGCAAACGAAAGCGATAATGCTCGCATATTTTTAAATGGTGTTGATGTTGAAGATCAAATTAGAAACCTTGAGGTTTCTGAATTTGTTAGCCCAATAGCTACAATACATGACGTACGATTGAAACTGGTTGCACAGCAACAGAAAATGGGAGAGGAAAAAGGAGTGGTAATGGATGGTAGAGATATAGGAACTGTAGTTTTTCCAAAAGCTGAATTAAAGATTTTTATGCAAGCTTCACCTGAAGTTCGAGCACAAAGAAGATATAATGAACTTATTAATAAAGGTGAAAACGTTCAGTTTAAGGACGTTTTAAAGAACATCGAAGAAAGAGATCATATAGACACCACTCGAGAGGATTCGCCGTTGATAAATGCTGCAGATGCAATTGTGTTAGATAATTCTGAAACAAACGCAGACGATCAGTTTCATTTTGTGTTACAATTAGCAAAAGATAGGATTGCAGGGAGGGTATAGGTTATTTTCTTTATAACTATAGTTCCAAATATTTATACTTCATTTTAAACTCTATTTCTAGAAAATAATATATTTCATGAAATCATTTTATCAAGAATTTAAAAACTTTGCTATAAAAGGTAACATGATAGATATGGCGATTGGTATCGTCATTGGAACAGCCTTTAATAATGTTATTAGCACTATTGTTAAAAAGGTTATAATGCCTCCACTATCTATGCTTACTGAGGGTGTAAATCTATCAGACAAGAAATATATACTCCATGAGGCTACAGAAGCCAAAGACGAAGTGGCAATAGGCTATGGAGAGCTATTGGAAGCCTTGATAGATTTTTTTATTATCGCTTTTACAATCTTCGTAATTGTAAAATTTCTAAATAGGTTTAAGAATAAGGGAGAAGATCCGAAGGATAAAACCATCGAAACGCCTAAAAACATCCAATTGCTTTCAAATATTGAAAAACTGCTAGAAGAGCAAAACAGGCTGATTAATAAAAAGAACTAAATTACCAACACGTTCAACAAAACTTAAATGAGGCTGCTATTCCTTAACTCTTTGAGCTACGCCCTTGCTAGTCTTTGTTTTACCAACTTCACTAAACTCAAAAGTGTATTGATTCTTAGAAGTTGAAAGTATCTTGATTAAAATTGCTTTCTTTTCAGCTTGATTCTTTGGATTGAGTTTTTTAATAACGTATTCACAATCATTAATCCATCGTATAGAAGAGGTGTCTGATTTACCTTGGAAATAATCGATTTCTAATGTGTCATTTCTAATAATAGTAGTTTTAAAAACCTCAGTTCCAGAAAGAGCTTCAAATTCAAATTTCCCAGTTTTAAAATCGGCACAATTACGTTCCGATTCATAGCAACCAGTAAACAATAATGCAACACTTAAAAAGTAAAGAAAACGCATATTTAAAATTTTACGCGAATTTCCGAAAAAATAATGACATGAGTTAGTTTTCGTAGTTCTTAAAAGTACCGTCAACATAGAAAACAACAATACGATCTATTTTTTTTTCATTAGAATTTTGACCAATACTTTTTGAAAGTGTATTAAGCTCTTCAGAAATCTCATTTTTTATATTTGAGATTTCATTAGATTGAGGCTTTTCAATTTTATATTCTACATTTTTTGAAGTAGAGGGGAAGACACCCTTCCCTGAAACCAACCAATTTAATTCCACCTCTTGAAATTTGTCTAATACTTTCATTACAAATTCCAAGCTTGGTTTGTTTCTTCCTGACACCAAATGAGAAATTGTTGACCGGTTAAAATCCATTTCTTCAGCTAATGCAGTAGCAGTTAAACCATAATATTCCATGATTATTTCTAACCTTTTAGCAAAGTCAACACTGTTTATCATTGTAACAAAATTGCATCTTAATAACTGTTTACAAAAGTAGCTAAAACAATTACAATAGCAATGCACTACTCTAAAATAAAGATAAAAACTTAAACCTAAGCTTTATTTAGGTTATCGTAAATTACTGGAAATAAAAGAAATAACTGTTCAGTGAAGATGGTATTAATCGGAATGGTGAAATTGCACAATTACATAGCAGGGTTCGTTTACAATTGTAACTGAAAAGAACTAAAACGACTGATTACAAATGTAAACAAGAGTGTGTTTACATTTGTATCAAGAAAAACACTCATGAAAATAGAAGCTTGGTATCAAGAAAATAAGGAGCACAATTTACAGGGGAGGTATATTACTTTAGAGATGATTTTACCCTTGCTAAAAAAATATGAAGGAAAGTTTGAAATTACTTTTTCAGGAACTTCTGAAAAAGAACAAACCATTCCGTTGGTTAAAATTGGAAGTGGCGATAAGGTGATTTTGATTTGGTCACAGATGCACGGAAATGAATCTACAACAACTAAAGCCTTATTTGATTTTTTTAAATTTTTGGATTTAAGAACTTCTTATCAAAATGAGGTCGATTTATTTTTGAGTGCTCATACTTTATATATTGTGCCAATGCTTAATCCAGATGGATCATTACTGTATACACGAGTAAATGCAAATGCAGTTGATCTTAATCGAGATTTTCAAGAATTATCACAACGTGAGAGTAGGTATTTGAGTTCATTATTTGATTTGCTGAAACCTTCATTGTGTTTAAATATGCACGATCAACGTACAATTTATGGCTTGAGTCCTGAGAAACCGGCAACCATATCTTTTCTGTCTCCATCAGCCAACGAGGGTCGTACTATCACATCTGAGCGTAAGCAAGCAATGGAGTATATTGTAAAGATGAATCAGTTCTTACAAAACCTTATTCCAGGTCAGGTTGGGCGATATGACGATAGTTTTAATACAAATTGTGTTGGCGATTCTTTTCAAATGAAAGGAGTGCCAACCATATTGTTTGAAGCAGGTCATTATCCTGGAGATTATCATCGAGAAAAAACCCGAGAGTATATATTTTACTCACTATTGGCATTATTCGACATAATAAAGCATGAAAATAAGGGGGCTAACTATCAAGAATATTTTGATATTCCTGAAAATCATAACAATTATAGAGATGTTGTTTTAAGGAATGTTGTTTTACCAAATTATGAAAACTCTGTGGATATATCTATACAGTATGTAGAAGCTTTAAAATCGGGTAAAATTGAATTTCAACCTTTTGTTGATGATATTGGAGTTGATCTGAGTGTTTATGGTCATAGAGATGTAGATATAAATCACTCGAAAATATTAACAGACTCAAAAGAACCTTTAACAATTAATGTTAAATTTTCTAAAATATATCATAAAAATGAATTAATGGTTGGTGTTTTTTATTAGAAATGTTTTTTAATCTAATATATCTGTTTATTTTTGCACAAAAATTAATATTATGTCAAAATTCAAGCTAGATGACACAGATCACAAGATTCTCGATCTGTTGATAGATAATACCAGAATCCCCTTTACTGATATTGCGAAGAAGTTAGACATCTCTGCAGGAACCGTTCACGTGAGGGTTAAGAAGATGGAAGAAGCCAATATAATTACTGGTTCTTCCTTAAATGTTGATTACGACAAGTTGGGCTATTCCTTCATTGCCTATGTAGGAGTATTTATTTTCAAAACAAGCCAAACTCAATTTGTATTAGAGCGTATTAGCGAAATACCGTATGTAACGGTAGCTCATGTTACAACTGGAAAATTTAATATTTTCTGTAAAATAAGAGCTCGCGATACAGCACACGCAAAAGATATTATCTATCAAATAGATGACATCGAAGGTGTGAGCCGCACAGAAACAATGATTTCGATGGAAGAAAGTATTAATGATAGAAAGAGATTACTGCATTCTATTTTTAGTAATATTTAAAAAATATCAAAATCAAATTAAAAACCTTTGCTTGTTCAGCAAAGGTTTTTTTTTACTTAATTTTCAAGAATGTAATTGTTTGATATAGGATCTATTTTGAATATAGTCAAAACCTTAATAAATAAAGACATGAGTATAATATGAAGCTTTTAAAACTCTTTAAAGAAACATATCAAAGCTGGAATAAAAACGATCCCTGGGCGAAAAGTGCCGTAATTGCTTATTATGCTCTGTTTTCATTGCCCTCTCTATTGATAATTACAGTTCATTTCGCAGGTGTTTTCTTTGGAAAAGAAGCCGTAGAAGGACAAATCACTTCAGAAATAGGAGATTTAATAGGCGAGGAGAGTGCCGATTTAATTCAGAATATGATTGTCGATTCATCATTGTCTGAAAGTTCAGTAATATATATATTGTTTGGAGTAGGTATGCTAATATTTGGTGCAACAGGAGTATTTTTTCAACTACAAAAAGCACTTAATGATATATGGAGTGTACGGGCAAAGAAAAATTCGCTCATTGATACGTTAAAGCGGCGTGTAGTATCATTTGGAATGGTTCTGGCAATTGGCCTACTTCTTTTGATTTCGTTAGTGATAAGCACGTTGATAAATGCTTTTAGCGATTTTATTGGGATGTATTATTCAAACACACCTTCAGGATTAATTCAATTATTGAACTTTGTTTTCTCACAAATTATTATAACAGCATTGTTTGCTACAATTTTTACTTTATTACCAGATGTAAAAGTTAAATGGAGAACTAATGTAATTGGGGCTTTTATGACTTCTTTGTTATTCTTGTTAGGAAAGTACTTAATTAGCTTTTATTTTTCGAAGTCAGATCCTGCATCTGTATATGGCGCTGCAAGTAGTTTGGTCCTTGTTCTACTATGGGTATATTATACTTGTTTAATTTTATTTTTTGGTGCGGAATTTACTGTGAATTGGGCACTTAACCGAAATATAAAAATAGAACCTTCTGAAAATGCAACTCTATCTTATGAATTAGAAATGGATAAGCTTAGGGAATATAAAAAAAAGATTGAAGAGGGGAGAAGGAAAGCTGAAACTTTAAAAAATAATTGATTGGTATAACAACCATGAATAAAACAAATGAGAGGCTTGATAGCCTCTCATTTGTTTATTTAAGATCAAATAGAGACTACTCTTCTTCATCCATTTTTCCAGCTTCAGGCATTTCGCTGATAGGCTCTTGAAAATCGGAATCTTCATAATCATCTTCATCAAAATTAGCCATGCTAGTTTCTAGGCGGGAGCTTACTTTCACTAAATATACTGTGTCATCAGTTTTTACTTCTACAGCTTCCACCAGTTCATTTCTGGCATTTTTAAAAGTGATTACATGGTCGTCATCATATCCATCAGGATACTTTTCAACCAGTAAGGATAGGATTTCTGGAGTCAATTTCCGATAATCAACAATAATGCGCTTCATTAAAATAAATTCTTTTAGGTTTGGGTATAAAACTATTCAAAAATTAATGACCTAAAAATAAATTAAAGATTTTTTTTATAAACCACTGTAATATTCAAAAGCATTCAAAATCAATTGTTTATCTACGTGGCAGTCATTGGTGAAATTACTAAAATCATTCATCAACACAAAAAGGACCTTCCCGTTTCTGTTTTTTTTGTCATAAATCGTCAAGCTTTGAATTTCTTCAATGTCTTTTATTGTGAAATCTTGCTTCGGGTATAGAGAAATAATGTGTTTTGAAATAGAGTTGAGTTTGTTTTTCTCTAACCCAACTTTTTTGTTAGATAAATATACTGCTAAAATCATCCCTATAGCGATAGCTTCTCCATGAAGTAACGGTGTTTTATCGTTATTGCTTAAAAAGTATGATTCAATGGCATGACCTAATGTATGGCCGAAGTTTAATACTTTTCGTTTTCCTTTTTCCAAAGGATCTTCAAGGACAACACTATTTTTAATATGAATTGAATCCCAAATAAGCTTTTCAAAATCTTGCTTATTGTTAGGATTCATTAATTTAATTTTTTCCCATTCATCTTCACCCTTAATCAGTCCATGTTTAATCATTTCGGCCATTCCTGATAAAAGTTGTGGTTTTGGAAGACTGTCTAAAAACAAAGTGTCTATCAGAACTATTTCAGGTAGCTGTATGGTTCCAATTTGATTTTTAATATTGCCTAAGTCTATTCCTGTTTTGCCACCAACTGAAGCATCAACCATGGCTAATAGGGAAGTGGGGATGTTGATAAAAGGAATGCCTCGTTTAAAGGTGGATGCTATAAAACCTCCCAAATCTGTTACTACGCCACCCCCTAAATTGATGATTAAGCTATTTCGATCTGCGCCCAGTTCAACTAACTCTTCCCAAATAGAAATGCAGGTAGAGATATTTTTATGTGTTTCCCCTGCTTTTATACGTAAAACAGAGAAAGTTGAAATTGAATTAAATTTTTCAGTGAAATAAGGTAAACAGTGCTTTTCAGTTTCAGTATCAACTAGCACAAAAATCGAGGAAGGGTCTAATTTATTGATAGTTATATCTAGATTTTTCCAGGCATTTTCGTTTAAATAAATCAATCCTTTTTCTTGAGGCATTTATTTCTAAATTAGGGATAATTAATTCTTTATTTGGATTTCAAATCTAACTATATTTGAACACTTTATTTTTATAATATGCCCACAAAAAAATATTTTGAGAATACTGAAGTTGCTTTCAAGTTGAAAAGTGACTCAGAGCTAGAGCGAGCCTACTTTTTATTTAAGATGATTTCCAAAGAACCTTTGGTGAGAATAGGAACAGCAGCAACAAAATTTGCTTTAAATCTTAACCTACCTGTAGAAGGATTGATTCGTTCTACGGTGTTTGATCATTTCTGCGGAGGAGTCAATGAGGAAGACTGCATGTCTACAGTAGATAGTCTACATAAAGTAGGTGTGTTTTCTGTTCTTGATTATTCTGTTGAAGGAAAGGAGGAAGAAAAACAGTTTGATGCTACAGCTCAAAAGGTTATAGAGCTCACAAACTTTGCGAAAAATAAGGAAGCAATGCCTTTTTCAGTATTTAAACCTACCGGGTTTGGAAGGTTTGAGATTTTTCAAAAACTAACAGAGAATCAAAAATTATCTGAAGCTGAAGAGGGCCAGTGGCAAAAGATTGTTGAGCGTTACGACAATGTTTCTAAAACAGCGCACGATAATGGCATAAGTCTGTTAATTGATGCAGAGCAGTCTTGGATGCAAGATGCAGCCGATTCACTTTGTGAAGAGATGATGGCGAAATATAATAAAGAGAGGCCTATTGTCTTCAACACTTTACAATGTTATCGTTGGGATAGATTGGATTATCTGAAAGATCAACATAAAAAGGCCAAAGCTGGTGGATATAAGCTAGGCTTTAAAGTTGTTAGAGGAGCTTATTTAGAAGCTGAAAACGAACGAGCTATAGAAAAAGAATATCCAAGTCCAATCTGTAAGAGCAAGAAAGCAACCGATGATAATTTTAATGAGGTTATGTCTTATATTTTAGACAATCTAGATGATATTTGGTTGTTTTTAGGGACTCATAATGAAGAAAGCACCTATCTGGCTATGGAAATCATTCAGAATAAAAACATTGATATAAAAGATCATAGAGTGTGGTTTGGACAGTTATATGGAATGAGTGACCATATCACCTTCAACTTGGGTGAACTTGGATATAACGTAGCCAAATACATTCCATTCGGGCCTGTTAAAGATGTTATGCCTTACCTAATTCGTCGGGCTGAAGAAAATACCTCGGTTGCAGGACAGACCAGTAGAGAGCTTGGTTTACTTAAAAAGGAAAAGGAGCGTAGAAAACTTTAAATACTTACTCGGAAAAATCGGCAGACATTACAGTAACTAAGTCGTCACAATTTTCCATTCTTATACTTAAACTTTTTTCAAAGGCCTCTCCTTCAATCACGTATTGTTTACAAGAGTCTAAACGAGTGTTGCTTTCAGAAAAATTAACTCTGCCTTCTAACAATAATGTGCTTACGGCTGAAGTGTCCAATTGGTTCTGTTGAAAAAACTGCATGCTTTTTTCTGAAAACGCTCGTTCCTTTAAACGTAGATGTTTTAAGGTTCGCGATTGTGGGCCATATGCACAGGAAGTTCTCTTTCCGCTCAGTATGAAAAACAACATTATTAGACCAATAATGAATCCACCAGAATAATATGCAAGACGATAAGCAAGTTTCATTGTAGGGGATTTAAATTGGAAGAAGAAAAAGCAAGTGTGTTAGTTTGGCTCCAAATAAGGATGCCTTGAAGTGTATATGACATTGTTTTTTAAAAAATCAATAGGTTAAGATCACTATAAGGTAAATCAAACCAATCAGCAACTGATTTACTTGTTAGAATTCCGCGGTAAAAGTACAAACCATTTTTTAAACCTTGATCGAATCGGATTGTATTTTCTATTCCGCCGTTTTCCGCTATTTGCAAAAGATAGGGGCTAATGATGTTGCTTATTGAAATTGAAGCGGTTTTAGGGTATCGAGCTGGTATATTAGGCACGCCATAATGAATCACGTCATGCTTGATATAAGTTGGATTATCGTGATTTGTCATTTCGGTAGTTTCAAAACAGCCTCCCATATCAACACATACGTCAATAATTACAGCTCCTTTTTTCATTTTTTGAACCATCTCTTCGGAAACGATGATAGGGGAGCGATGATAGCCACGAATAGCTCCTATAGCAACATCACAACGTAGTAGCGCTTTTGTTAAATTCTTTGGCTGAAGGGTAGAAGTGTGTAAAATTTTACCAACATTGGTTTGAATTCTTCTCAATTTTGTAACTGAGCTGTCAAATACTTTCACATTTGCTCCAAGACCTAATGCAGATCGAATAGCAAATTCACCTACAGTTCCAGCTCCAATTACAACTACTTCAACAGGAGGCACACCACTTATATTGCCAAAAAGCAATCCATTTCCTCTCTTAGCATTTACCATTAATTCAGAAGCGATAAGTATTGATGCTGTTCCTGCAATCTCACTCAAACTTCTCACTAATGGATAGCTGTTGTCTTCGTCTTTAATAAATTCAAAAGCTAAAGCAGTTATTTTCTTTTTAGCTAATGCTTCGAAATATTCTTTTTTACGAGTTTTTAATTGAAGAGCTGAAATTATAACCGATTTAGGTTTAATTAATTCTAATTCATCTAGTGTGGGAGGCTCTACTTTAAGTATTGTAGGGCAGGCAAATACGCTTTTCTTGTCTTCAGTAATTTGTGCACCCGCCTCGGAATATGCTCTATCGCTAAACCCAGCCTCAAGACCAGCTCCTTTTTCTATAAGGACTTTGTGCCCATTATTAACGATAGCGCTAACAGCATCTGGAGTTAAGCAGATTCTTCTTTCTTGAAAATAAGCTTCTTTTGGAATGCCAATGAACAATTCGCCTTTTTGTCGGGCTATTTCTAGAGTCTCTTCTTGTGGTAATAATTGAGCTATTGTAAAGGGTGATTTTGGATTGGCCATAGTACCGAATTTCTTGCGTGAAGTTACGGAATAAAATTAATTACGTACAAATCAAATAACCACAAAGCTAATTGTAGGTTTCGCAGTGCGTTTAACTAACTTCTGAAGTTAGTTTAAGTGTTCGGCTTCCGTCTTGGTTTTTTGAAATCACAACCTTCTGAGCGTCGTCAGGAAGAAGAAGAGATATTTTTTCAGGCCATTCAATAAATACCCATTCATCACTGTAAACATAGTCTTCAAAACCTAAATCTAAAGCCTCGTTGGGATCGTTTATTCGATAAAAGTCGAAGTGATAGATAATATCTTCCTTAGCTTCATATTCATTTACGATCGAAAAAGTTGGGCTAGCAGCTATATCTGTAGCACCAAGCTGCAAACATATTTCTTTAATTAGCGTAGTTTTTCCAACTCCCATTTCGCCATAAAATAAAATTACTTTCGACTCTGAGTTTGATAGAATATAATTGGCAGCTTTCGCTAATTCTTCTTGAGTATAGGTCATTTTCATATTAAAAATGAAGTGTGTTTTTCTTTTTAAGAATTGAATGCAAAGTACAATTTTTAGTGTTGGTTAATGACTATTTTGGCACAAAAACACTAAACGGAATAATCATTTCTTCTAATGAAACCCCTCCATGTTGATAAGTGTTTCTGTAATAACTTACATAGTGGTTATAATTGTTCGGGTAAGCAAAAAAATAGTCGTTCTTGGCAAAAATAAATGAACTACTCATGTTTATTTTAGGTAGCTTAATCGATTGAGGATCTTTTGCAGCCAACACTTCTTTGTCTTCATAGGTTAAACTCCTGCCGGTTTTATACCTTAAGTTTAAACTAGTGTTTTTGTCACCAATAACTTTTGAAGGGTTTTTAACATTAATTGTTCCGTGATCGGTTGTGATAATTAACTTAAACCCCATTCGCGCTGCTTGCTGAATGATCTCCATTAAAGGCGAGTTTCTAAACCAACTTTGGGTTAGAGACCTGTAGGATTTGTCAGTTGAAGCCAATTCTTTTATAACTTCCATTTCTGTTTTAGAGTGCGAAAGCATATCAACAAAGTTGTAGACAACGACGGTAAGATCTTCATCTTTATGAGACCTGAAGTTTTCAACTAATCTTTTTCCTTGTTTAAGACTCGATATTTTGTGGTAACTCCAATTAAGGTTGAGCTGAAGCCTCTTTAATTGTGCTGTTAAAAACTCCTCCTCCTTCATGTTTTTTCCACCTTCATCGGTATCATTTAGCCATAAATCTGGATGTAGTTTTTCCATGTCGCTTGGCATTAACCCAGAAAAAATAGCGTTTCGAGCATATTGAGTTGCAGTTGGTAAAATGCTGCAAAACAGTTCGTCAGAAGTTTTCTTATATAAATTAGCTACGTAAGATTCAAATGCTTTCCATTGATCGAGTCTGAGGTTGTCTATAACAACAAGTAGAGTAGGAGTCCCTTGCTGAATTTCTGGTTGAATTTTTTCCTTAAATAAAGTGTGACTCATCGTTGGAGCTTCAGACGGGTCTTTAAACCACGCTGGATAATTTTTGTCGATAAAACGGCAAAATTGATTATTTGCTTCGGCTTTTTGTGATTCTAAAATCTCAGCCATTCCTGTATCTTCGATGTTCTCTAACTCTAATTCCCAGTAAATTAGCTTTTGATATAAATCCTTCCACTCATCAAAGCTGTTTACCATTGAAAGATCCATCGAAATTTTTCGAAATTCTTGCTGGTAGTTTGAAGTTGTCTTTTCAGATATCAAACGACTGTGGTCTAAGTTCTTTTTTAGACTGAGGAGAATTTGATTTGGATTGACGGGTTTAATTAAATAATCGGCAATTTTAGCGCCAATGGCTTCCTCCATAATATACTCTTCCTCACTTTTTGTAATCATTACAACAGGAAGTGAAGCTTGACGTTCCTTGATTTCAGACAGGGTTTCCAATCCAGATAATCCAGGCATGTTTTCATCTAAAAAAACAATGTCAAAATTGGTGGTTTTAATTATCTCTAAAGCCTCTGAACCACTTTTGGCAGTAGTTACATCATAATTCTTTTTTTCAAGAAATATAACATGTGGTTTAAGTAAGTCAATTTCATCATCCACCCATAGTACTTTTATGTTGCTCATATATGTATATTTGTATTTAGAAATTCCATTGCATTGTAGCTTTGGAATTGTATCAATTCGTTTAACAGAACGATTCTGTAATAATATTGAAGTATTTGTATCAAAAATAGCCCCGAAAT
>Ga0209075_1002575_pt1 | contig 15853 bp, 17 predicted proteins | sample Stecom2011_FD_187523 | JGI IMG/M metagenome (GOLD analysis project Ga0209075, IMG submission 187523) | Agricultural soil microbial communities from Utah to study Nitrogen management - Steer compost 2011 (SPAdes) (version 2) | ecosystem: Environmental > Terrestrial > Soil > Agricultural land...
GTTGCTCCAGTTACCGGGTCTGGTGAAGATGTTATAGTAACCGTATAAGTTCCTGGAAGAACATTTTGAACTGCAGCGGTAGTTGGATTGCCTGGTATATCCCACGAATAGGTATATGGTGGATAACCTCCTGTGGGAACCACTTCAACACTACCTGTAGCTTGACCACATAAAGCTGGAGTAGATGAAATATTACCGCTAAAATTTATATTGCAATCTACACCTCCTGTAGAAGGATTGTTTGGATTAGGATTAAGGCTAATAGATCCAGATGAACCACTATAATTCGTAATTAGAATGATATACACATCCCCTGCTTGAGCATTTGGGATATCAATGTATTCTGTAGACGATGCAGAATAAGAGCAGTCAACTGTTGGTGTATTTCCATTGATCGGACATCCATCTGACACACTATTGTATGGGCCATAAACCGCAAAGTCTACATCAATTCCACTACCATATGAATTGGTTTGTGTCAATACAAAATGAAGACTCCCACTTGTTACGGTGTTAATAGCTATCCAATTCGCATTAGGTGTAGACCACAAGCATCCAAACGAACCCATACTTCCAGACCCTGTCTGACTTGAGTAACTTCCTTGAATACTGCAACTTGCATCATCACACGAGTTTCCTGGAGTAATCTGCGCACTAACTGTTATTGAAGATAACAAAATTGAAAACCAGATTAACCAATTTATATTTTTCATACTACTAATTTTTTATTCATCTATTGAATAGGCTACTGCATATTCATTTAAAGTTAAGTTTAAAGAATTTAGCAAATCAACAATCATTTTTTTAGTCATGTGTGCTGAACTAAAAATAGACAATGAATTTGATTTTGCACTTAAATCATATTTTGTAACATATTGATTGCTTTTAAGTAAATCAATTAGACCCATTTTTTCATTCTCATCCATGTTCGAAACCGTGAACTCATGATGAGCAACAACACCTGTTAAAATATCAATTCCAGAGATTTTATTTTGGTCAAGTTTAGCCCTAACTTCATCATTAGAATTCTCATAGACATTTTCGTATACTTGTCCATATGTCATGCTTATAGTTGCAAGTGACATAAAAATTAACATAAAAAGTTTATTCTTCATAATTTAAAAAAATACTACAAATTAATAATATTTAATTTGCTAACAATTAATAAAAACATATTCGCTACATAATATTAACGTTGTTTAATCCTTTAGGTTGCTTCTAAAACCTAAAAAATACTTGTTTTATTTTCTAATAAGCACATTAATAGGTTCTCAACATATTAAAATTAACTATTTAGGTATTTAAATCTCCTAATTATTTAATATAATCTCTTTCATTATTGTAACTGATTAATACCTAAAGCCAACTTAATAACTTAAAAAGTTACTCTGGTTAAGAATTATGAATCACTCAAAATAAAACTGAGAAGACTTTGCTTATATTCCTCAAGACCAATAAAAACAGGCACATTGTTATGTCCTGCTCCAGGCACTTCACTTTTAATTTTCCAACTCATATTGTGGTTGTTATAGACCAATTGTCCATGTGAAGTAAAAGATAAAAAATCATCATCAATTCCATGCATCCAATACAATGGAACATTACATTGTTTAATTTGTTCAGCGTTATCAATTTTAATGTCCACCATGTAGGAAGAAGGCATATTAATTAATGAGGCATCTTGCACCATAACTGCACTGCTGGCAAAGGGCGCTTCCAATACAATTTTATGGGGTTGTAGAGCAAATGATTTGTCCCCTGCCGATTTGCATGTCGCTGCGCTTCCTAATGAATAACCGTATACAATTAAGCGATCATTTTCTAATCCCTTTTCTTTCAACCAGTTTAAAGCACCGTCTGTTGCGGCATACATGTTTTCTTCCGTGGGCTTACCCTCAGACAAGCCGTAACCAGGATAATCAAACATTAAAACGCCAAACCTCCCTTGGTGTCCAACATAACTTAATAGCTTTTGTCTGGGCCAATAATGATCCATGTGATCTCTATTTCCATGACAATATAAAATAACTGTATCCGTTTGAATGGCATTCACATCTCCGACAAAAATTGCCGCAATTTTCAAGGTTTCATCTCCATCTTCAATGGTAAATTCAAATTGATGGATGTCACTTTCAGGGATATAATAATCTGTAGGAAGCTCCAAAGACAATTCTCCTGCATAATTATCTAAACGATATTCAGTAATGCTATTGTCATTATTAAATAGGAAATCGTCCAATCGCTTTCTGCATCCTACGAAAAGGATGAATACAGCAATTAACACGATGGAAATAATACCTCTCATTTTAAAATCTTCTAATTAATCCAAAGTACAAACCTGTTGCACCTTTTTTTCCTGTTAAACTAATATAATCTAAAACGATATCTTCATTCGATGAAAATGGAGCAAGTAACTTAAGTTCCGTTTTAAAGGTCCATTTCTTCCAATTCAAATCATGTCCTAAATTTAACATTGGAACTACAACCGTTTCTTGTTTTTCACCATGCGCTTTTACACTACTCAATTCATACCATGACCCTATCCCGACATACAGCATATTAGCACTTGGTCTCCCCCCTTTGTTGAGCAAGTCATCCTGCGTTAGCGACCTGAAATTATATTTAAAATAATAATGTGCATCCAATTGAGGCCAAAACTTAAAATTATTTTCGAACACATCTATAGCCGTATTGAAGCCAAGCATAGCAGAAGCACCATGTTTTTGATTTTTGCTTTTCCATGCACCGTAGGTTGCACCGCCCCCAATTTGGGCAACACCAAATACTGCAGCAGTTGTATACCAACTTCCATGTATTGTTAAATTATTGCTTACCCCTCTACCGTAGGTAACAGAAGAAAATGGAATCGGCATTGTAGCTATCCCTGGTACCTTAACCATTGGTCCTCCCAAATCGATTCCAATTGCGTTTTCATTTTTTGACAGGGGCTCAACAAACCTCGCTGGTCCGCAAGCACTAAGCATTAGAGCTATGATTCCAATGAATAGTAGATAATTCCTTGAGTACATTGTGCAAATATACAGATTCTTAGTTTATTGAACAATAAAATATTGTATTCCACCAATGATTAGCTTCTGACTTCAGCTTCAATTAAAATAGATTCGCAATTCAAATCAAAATATTTTTTGGTATTTTGTCGACTTAAGCTTAAACTAATATTTTCATTATGTTAAAAATTGACATGCACACCCATATCATTCCAAAGACACTTCCTGATTGGGCAAAAAAGTTTGGATATGGTGATTTTATATTCCTTGAAGAAAGAGATGATGGTAAAGCCGACATGATTCAAGGAGGTAAATATTTTCGAACAATTAAAGAAAACTGTTGGGAAGAGGATGTCAGAATAAAAGAATATGAAAATTTCAATACACAAGTGCAAGTAGTTTGCACCATTCCAGTATTGTTTTCTTATTGGGCAAAGCCAAAGGATGGTCTTGAAGTCAGCCAGTTTTTAAATGACCACATTATAGATTTGGTTACGCGTTACCCAAAAAACTACATTGGATTAGGAACGGTTCCTATGCAAGATACGGAGTTGGCCATTCAGGAATTAGAGCGCATCCATAAATTAGGAATGAAAGGAATACAAATTGGTTCCAACATCAATGGACTAAATTTAAGTGAAGAACGTTTCTTCCCCATTTTCGAGGCCTGTGAAAGACTTGGACTCGCAGTAATGATTCATCCATGGAACATGATGGGCTTTGATGAAATGAGAAAATATTGGCTTCCATGGTTGGTGGGAATGCCTGCAGAAACTTCACGTGCAGCCTGTTCATTAATATTCAGTGGGACATTGGAAAAACTTCCTAAACTAAGGGTTTGTTTTTCTCATGCGGGAGGTTCATTTATTCCGACCATAGGAAGAATTGAACATGGGTTTAATTGCAGACCAGACTTAGTTGCCATTGACAACGATGTAAACCCTAGAAAATATTTAGGAAAGTTTTGGATAGATTGTATCACTCATGACATCGACATGTTGAAATACATGATTAAGGTACAAGGCAGTTCTAAAATTTGTTTAGGAACAGACTATCCTTTTCCACTCGGTGATTTAGAAATTGGTAAGTTTATTGAAGAAAGTGATCTTTCGCAACAAGTAAAAGAAGATATTTTTGCAAATTCTACTATAGAATGGCTTAATTTAGATAAAAAGGATTACCTTAAATAAATAGAAAAACAACAAATATGAAAGTTATAACATCAATTATATTAACGAGTGTACTTTTCCTCAGTGTGGGATGCGGCAACTCTAAAGAAAACAACAAAAAGAAGGAACAAGTGGAAAATCAATCTGAAATGGGACAAGTAAAACACCCTTCACCAACCGCTGTTGATTTCTATGCGAACGCTCAAGACGAGTCTTGGAAGCTATCTGTTCGATTTGGAGGTCAAATTGTTTTTACAGACACCAAAAACAACATTTATTTTACTTCAGACACCAATGAAAAAATCGTTGCACAAGGAGCTGATGTCGTTCAATTATTCAGCGAAAATAAAACACACATCATACGTGTGAATATAGATATCGTAGACTGCATGGAAACAGGAAAAAGTGTTAACATAATGGTGCGTAAAACAAATGAAAAAAAGGGAATCGATTACTCAGGATGTGGATTTTACAGAGGAGCACCTCAAATACATGACATTTGGGCACTTGAAAAATTAAATGGTGAAACACTTACCGCGAGACAGTTTCCAAAAGAACGTCCACATTTTGAATTCAACCTCAACACTAAAAAAATGAGTGGATTTGCTGGATGTAATCAAGTCAATGGAAACCTAAGGTTCGAATACAACAAAATGATTGTTGAACAATTGGCATCCACAAGAATGTACTGCGGTGAAACTTCAGATTTAGAGAATGAAATTTTAACTATTCTCCGTGGTCAACCAGTATATCATTTAAAAGGACTAAATTTAATTCTAGAAACACCTAGAGGTAGTTTAACATTGAAAAAAGTAGACTAATGACAACAAATGAAAACACACCAGTAAAAAAAGACACAATGGCAGGTTCTAGTTCCATTGGAAAAGAAACGCCTAAAAAGAAGCCTTTTTGGAAAAAGCATTTTTTAAGTCTCTTCCTTTTTGTGCTATTAATTATTAGTGCGGCATGGGGTTATTTCGCAAACAGAGCAATGGAATCTAAATACGAAAAAGAAGTCACTGCCCTAACACAGGAGCATGAAGCAGAGATAGAAAGGATAAAAGTTGAAAACATAAAACAACTTTCAAACACTTTGGCGCTTGCCGTGCGTAGTGAAATGATTGCCGAAAACATGAATCAAGTTAATCAATACTTCTTACAAACCCTTAAAACATTTGATGTTGAAAAGGTTATGCTTGTAGATCATAACACAAGTGTTGCTCTTTTAAGTACAAACAAGAAAGATGAAAACACCAACTTTGGTGATCCTGGTTTAGTGAATGCCAAAGAGGCCATGACAAAAATGTACAATAACCACCACTACGCTGCCACTCCAATTATGGGGTTGAACACACAACTAGGTGTTTTGATTATTCAAGTGGATTAGAGACAGTTATCCTAACAATAAAGAAAATCACTCTCGATATCGGGAGTGATTTTTATTTTCCAGAACAAAATTGGACTCATTTTTGTTATATCAATACTAAACTTAGAAATTATGATGTTAAAAGAAAGGAAAATCCCCAAGTGGAAAGAAAAAGAAAACAAGTTCAAGAGTCAATCGTTTGATGATTCTTTAGAAGCATTGGGTGCTAATGGTGCGTTCATTAATGCAAAGCAAGTAAATCAAGCGATAGTATCTCCAACCCAAACTTCAAAAAAAGAACTCTGTGAAGATTAGTCCATTATTTTGACTACTTACCCTGTAAAGGTTCGTCCAGTAAATAATGGTCTATAAATTCACGCACGCAACCTCTCCCCCCCTTAGCTTGAAGAATCAAATCGACATGTTGCTTTACAACCGGAACAGCATCAGCTGGAGCAGCAGAAAACCCAACACTTTTCATTACCTGTAAATCATTGATATCATCACCGATAATACCAACTTCAGCCAAATCAATGTTTAGTTTTTCACACCATCCTTTTAGTATTTCCATTTTCGGATCTCGTCCAACATATAAATGTTCGATGCCTAAAAGTTCTGCTCTGGCTTTCACCATTTCAAGTTTAAATCCAGAAGAAATGATACCGACCTCAACACCATGTTTTTTTAAAGCCATTATCGCCATACCATCTTTGGCATTATACTTTTTGATCTGATCCCCATTCTCGGAGAAGAACATTCCTGCATCAGTCATTACTCCATCCACATCTAGAATCAGCAATTTTAGCTTTTTCAGTTTTTGTTTATCAACAGATAAATTATAAGAAAGAAGATTGGTGAGCTGTAGTTTTTCTTGAAAACAAAAAAGTTCAAGCTCACCCAATTTCAAATCAGCTACCTTAGCCACATTATGCTCAGTTAAAAACTGCGATAAACTGCGGCCATTTCGCTTTAAAACAGCTTCAAGGTTTGTGGTCAATAATTTCATTATACAATTTTATATCCTACACTCGCTGCAACTGGTTCTATGGCTGACTTCAAAGCAACAAACTGTTCATGGGTTAATTGTTGAGCAGCATCTGATTTAGCAACAGAAGGGTCTGGATGTGCTTCAATTAAAAGTCCATCAATCCCCATAGCCACACATGCTTTTGCTAATTTCTCAATTCCATATCGGTATCCTAAAGCATGACTAGGGTCTAAAATAATGGGCAAGTTTGTATACTCTTGTAAATACGCTACTCCACAAAGGTCTAATGTAAAACGTGTATTGGTTTCAAAAGTTCTGATCCCTCTTTCACATAAAATAACTTGGTCATTTCCACCAGACAAAATAAACTCAGCTGCCTGAACAAACTCTTGTAAAGTTGAGCCAAATCCTCTTTTCAGTAAGACCGGTTTATTGATTTTCGCACATGCACGTAAAATCCCTTGATCATACATTGCTTTTGCACCAATCTGAATAATGTCACTGTGTTCAATCACCTCATCAACATGAGTAGCATCCCTTACTTCCGTAATCACACTCAAACCATGTTCTTCTCTCATTTGAGCCAATAACTTCAAACCTTCCAATCCTAAACCTTGGAAGCTATATGGACTTGTTCTTGGCTTATAACAACCACCACGAAGCGTAGTTAACCCTTGAGATTTTATCAATTGCGCACTTTGCTGAATTTGTTCTAATGACTCTACAGAGCAAGGTCCTCCAATGAGGATGGTATTTTTTGTATCACCTCCAATTGTGAGGTCGCCAATTTTAATTTCACGTGTTTTTTGTTGAAATGCTCTAGAAGCCAATTGCATGTCATTTGCAAAGACCCAGCTTTCTTCAACCTTAGCAGCTAATTCATTAGGAACTTCTTTCATTGATGAAGAAGTGATCAAATGCTGACTTCCATTATAATGGATATGAAATGCTTTATGTTTTTCTGCCAACTGTGCTGCATCATTAGCACTTACAGATGTATTTAATTTTAAAATCATATTTCTCCTTTAATTAAGTTTACGAAGGTAACAATTCCTTCAGTTTTATTATTTGCATTGATTACTGGCAAGTACATCACTGGAAAACTCTGTTTACGCACAAGGTTTAACATGTCATCTACATTTGCCTCTGCATCAATTGTAATGGGGTCGTGATTAATCATTTCAGTAACTTCTAGCCCTGCAATATCTTCAAAGTTTTTTATCATTGCTTTTCTAACATCAGCATTAGATATAATCCCATCAAATTGATTGTTTTTCTCAATTATTGTAAAACCCAGTTTACCTTGATCGATGGCTTCGAGTACCCTTTTAAAAGTAATGGTTTCATATTGAACAACAGGACATTCTTCCAATGGAATCATAAAATCTCGAATTTTAAATTGAGATTGAATAGCGCGTTTTGTCAGGTCCATTAATGCATGACCAACACTTGCCCCTTTAAACAAAAAGCTACCAGAGACGGAAGAATGCACTCCCATATTGCGGAGAATAAAAGAAACCTCTCCATTTACTCCACCATCAACATGCACATTTTTATTTGGATACTTCTTTTTGAATTCACGTATTTTCCTAAAATTTTCAGGGTCAAAAACGCCACCACTTTGTCCAGGGATAGTCGCCATAAAAAGCACAAAATCATATGAAGCATAATCATCAAATGCAGACACTGGAGTTGGGGTAATTAGCGCCAATCCTTTTTCACCTTTAATATCAGCTGGAATTTCTAACTTTTCTTTCAATTGTTCATACTGAAAGGTTACATACTCCACGGGGTGTTTTCTGAGTAAATCGAAGTACTTTTCTGGTGTTTCTGTGATGATGTGTAAATCGATCGGCATATCGCACCATTCTCTAATTTGAGCAATATCATCAAATACACTTAAATCATCATTACAATCTACATGTAGCAAATCGACTTGATGGGCTTCTAGATCTAGAATAGTTTCTTTTAAACTTCTGTTTTTATCAGAGTATATAGAACCTGAAATTTTCATATAATTATCTTTTTAGTATGGGTCGAAAAGTATTGTCTGTAATCATGATTTGCGTTTCCAAACCAAATACGTCTCTTTTTAAATCACGTTCAAGCTGTTGAATCATAGCTTCCTCTGTGATGCTTAGTAGATTTTTGTGATACATTTCACGTTCAATCAATTTCACCACGATCACACCATCGATTTTATCCAATTGAATAACTTGCTTTTCTTCTCCAACGAAACCTTCATTTTTCCAATATTTGGCAAAAGCGATGGCTTTATCTTTCGGAACCGCTTCGAGAAAAAAAACACTTAAGTTCCCGTTATCAATTCGTGTTCCCATGGAAATTCCACAACCCACCAATAAAAACGACAACAATGAAACAACAATCCAATTCTTCATGATGTTCAAAAATATAAAGATAATCTTAAAGCATCTTCTTTTAAAACGAAAATAAGCATTGATCTGCTTAAGTTTTTAGTTTGTTTAACGTGATTAAGGTTGAAATGAGTGTTTATAGCAGAAAACAATACATGGTGCAAAAAAAAAACGACCCAATTCAATTGAGTCGTTTCTTATTTCTTTTAAAGATAAATTAGATTTTTTTAACCCATCCAAATCGATCTTCAATTCTTCCGTATTTAATATTGTCTAGTTCCTCCACTACTTTCTTCGAGAAAGTACGTTTCTCTTCTCCTGGAAGGTGATATTCTTTACCTTTAAATCCAATCATTTTAACAGGTGCTATTGTTGCAGCAGTTCCCGCTCCAAACGCTTCTGTCATTCTACCTTCTTCAATGGCTTCAATAATTTCTTTCACTGTAATTTTGCGTTCTTCAACGGTCATTCCCCAGTCTTTAGCGACTTCAATTACGCTACGTTTTGTAATCCCTGCAAGAATTGTATCCGATTCTTTAGGAGTCACCAATTTTCCGTCAATAACAAAAAGAATATTCATTGTTCCTGCTTCTTCTACATATTCATGAGTTTGAGCATCTGTCCAAATCAATTGATGATAACCTTGATCTTGCGCTAATTTCGCTGGATACAAAGAAGCGGCATAGTTACCTGCTGCTTTTGCTGCTCCAACTCCACCTGCTGCTGCACGCGTATAATCCTCCTCAATTTTCAAATTAATGGCCTCAGTATAGTAAGAACCAACCGGACATGTAAATATCATGAAACGGTATGTTTCAGAAGGCTTAATCCCAGTATATCCATCAGTTGCAAACATGAATGGACGTATGTACATTGAATTCGTACTTTTCTTCGGTACCCACTGATCATCAAATCTCAATAGCTCATTCAAGCAAAACAAGAATAAATCTTCAGGAATATCAGCCATACACATACGGTGAGCAGACTTTCTAAAACGCTGAGCATTCATTTCAGGACGAAAAACTACTGGATCACCATCTTTGGTTCTGTATGCTTTCATCCCTTCAAAAATCGACTGTCCGTAGTGAATTGCAGATGTTGCTGGGTGTAATGCCATATCTCCAAAAGGAATAATTTCAGGCTCTCCCCATTTTCCATCTTTAAAATCCATTACCAACATGTGATCAGAAAAAACCCTTCCAAAAGGAATGTTATCCCAATCCACTTCATTGATTTTACTGTTTTGAGTTCGTGTAGCTTTGATTGTATATTTTGATGTTTCCATATTATTTTTGATATTGCTGCAAATATACTGTTTTTTCACTAGACTCACTAATCACCCTTCAAATTTGCTCTATTTTTAACTACATTTGTTAAATAAATTTCTGACCATTGACAGCTGTTGAGATATTAAAAAAATACTGGGGATTTGATCGTTTCCGCAAGCAACAAGAGGACATTGTTCAAAGTGCCATTAACGGCCGAGACACCTTCGCTTTGTTGCCAACCGGAGGTGGGAAATCAATCTGTTTTCAAGTTCCAGGAATCGCTAGAGAAGGGATTTGCTTGGTCATCTCCCCTTTGATTGCGCTAATGCAAGACCAAGTCAAAAACTTAAAGTCAAAAGGATTAAAAGCTGCGGCCATCACATCAGGAATGTCGAGAAGAGAAATCGACATTATTCTTGACAATGCGAAATTTGGAGGATTAGACTTTTTGTACGTTTCTCCTGAGCGATTAAAAACAGATATTTTTCTGGCCCGGTTCAAACAAATGCAAGTTTCACTCATTGCCATTGATGAAGCTCATTGTATTTCCCAATGGGGACACGATTTTCGTCCTCCATATTTAGAAATTTATAAACTGCGCGAGATTCATCCTGAGGTTCCGATGATTGCTGTTACGGCAACAGCAACCGAAGAAGTCAGAAAAGACATTATAGAACAACTTCAAATGCGCAACATCAATTATTTTGAAGGTGATTTTGCGCGTGACAATATTTCTTATGAAGTTTATGCTGTTGAAAATAAGAGAAATGCTATTCTTAAAGCTTGCAAAAGATTTAGTGGATCCACTGGAATCGTGTATTGCCAAACAAGAAGAGAAACCAAAGAAATAGCCCGTTTACTCATTGCACACAATCTTTCTGCTGGAGTTTATCACGGTGGACTCCCAGGGGAGGAACGGAAGAAAAAATTAGATGCTTGGCTAAACAATCACATTAGAATTATAGTTGCTACCAATGCTTTTGGTATGGGAATCGATAAACCAGACGTGCGTTTTGTGTTGCATTATGAAATTCCGAACAATCTAGAAGCCTATTTCCAAGAAGCAGGTCGTTCTGGTAGAGATGGTAAAGCCTCTAGAAATATGGCGTTTTATTCGCAAGTTGACTTAGTTAAATTACGACAACGAATAGCACAACAATTTCCTCCTATTGACTTCATCAAAACGGTATATCGTGCATTGTGTAATCATTTCAGTATCGCAATTGGCTCGGGAATGAATGAAAGTTACGGTCTTAACATCAAGGAATTGGTAAAGAAATATGATTTTGAGCCTTTACCGACCTATAATGCATTAAAGATCCTTCAGCTGAACGGGTCAATACTCTTTAACGAAGCTGTTTTTCATCCAACAAAACTAAAGTTTATCGTGAGCAATAAGACGCTCTACAACTTTCAATTAAAAAACGAAGAATACGACCCTTTGATTTCATTAATATCTAGAAGTAATCCTGGGATTTTTTCCAACTACTATGAAGTCAACGAAGCAAAAATTGCGCAGAAACTCAGAAAATCAACAGCACAGATTCACAAAGAATTGCAATACATCGAAAAACAAGGGCTGGCCGATATTTCATGGCAATCTGAACTGCCCCAAGTAACCTTGCTTCATGAGCGCTTACCCGATGAATACATGCGCATCGACCAAAAGGTTTACCAAACACGAAAGGATGTAGCCTTAAAGAAATTGGAAAGCATGTTGAATTTTGTTCAAGAACCCATTTGTCGCTCCATCTTGCTCCTAAAGTATTTTGGACAAAAAGGAAAGCCGTGTGGCAAGTGTGACATCTGTTTAGCAGAAGAAAAGTCAAATTACAGCGCCGAAGAACTTCAAGGAATTATCGAAAATCTACTGGAGGAAAAAGCGTTTACTTTGGAAGAATTCTTAGCAGAACTTAAAGGAGTTGAACGCCATCATTTAGTGGGTGTATTGAATTGGATGTTAGATGTTCAATTGGTTAAGTATAAAGACGGCGCTTTTTCAAAGTAAATGAACCATTAAAAATCAATGGTATTGTAGGGAGATTGGTTAAAGAACATTTTTTCAAAATAGTGCTTAAACTGTATTCCTTCAAAGTAAAAGGAAAGAATCTGTTGGTAATTTAATCCGTGTTTTGCCATTCCCATAGCTCCTTCTTGACATAATCCAACACCATGTCCAAAGCCACGGCCCTTAATCACCACATCTTGACCTTCAGGATAGCAAGAGAAAAAAGTAGATTTTAATTTGAAGTGATACCTTAAATCACGCAATGGAATTCCTAAATGTGGACTCAAATAAAATGCTTTTCTGTCCTCTTGTTCAAAAGTATACACAACCTGCTTGTACAAGCTGTCTTCAATGGGATAAAAATAAGTGTTGACTAAAAAGTTTCTCCATTGTACCTTAGGAATTCTCTTTTCCCAAGTTGCTTGACGGGTGTAAATACAAAATGTATCCTTGAAAGGTTGTAAATATGGAATTTCTTCTCTCCACACATAATCAGACCTACTGGTTTGTCCTCCACAATTGGCATGAAAAAAACCATCGATCAATTGATTGGTCATTGTATCAACAATATAAAGTCCGTCCGTTGCAATCACCGCTTTTCGAATATCATCTGTATAGATTAATTTATTGAAATAAGCTTGACAATGAACTTGATCACATAAATTAAAACCTTCTTTTGCATGCCTATTAAAGTACTTCAAAGCGTAAGTTCTTGAAATAACCGCTTGAGCTTTATAATATTCAATGGGTTTTCCACCACCACCTTCAGATTCAACCACACCGCCAAGATAATGTTCAAAAGACACATCATTTACAATGGTAAGGCCTTTCTTTCCAGATGAAATTTTAAATCCATCGTGGTATTTTCTTTCTTTTAAAACAGGTGTTCTGGGACGCAATCGCAAGGCAAAATGATTTCCCGTAGGTTTCAATGTCACTTGATTAAAAGTACCGAGTGACCTCACCCCTTTTTTAAGTTCAACTTTATTTCCCACACGTGTAATCGAAACAAACTCATTCGGCAGCAGTGCGCCAAAAGGTGTGGTATCTCCAAAAATCATATAACTCCCTTCATAATAGGAGAAGTCAATGCGTTGGATGTTGTGAGAACGGTAAACTCCTATGTTAATATCATTTCCCATCGCTATTGGCGAAGAGACCATTAAGATAAACATTAGGAGTAATCGCTTCATTCCACGAAAATAATTATTTATTTGCCAATTGAATCCAGACTTCTTTTGCTGCTTTTTTACTTGCTCCACCTTCACCTAGAATTTTGAGCAATTCAGAATAATCCTTTTTTAGTTTCTCATTTTTCGCTTGTCCTGGCAGAATCAACTGAAGTTCTTTTTCTATTTGTTCTGCGTTACATTCTTGTTGAATCAATTCCTTAACAGCTTCTTTTTGAAGAATTAAATTGACTAAACTAATATAATCTACTTTAATCAAACGTTTTGCAATGTGATATGAAATAGAGGAACCCTTATAACAAACCACTTCAGGCACTTCAAAAAGTGCTGTTTCTAAAGTTGCCGTTCCAGAAGTTACCAAAGCTGCGGTGGCAATAGAAAGTAAATCATAAGTTTCACCATGAATTAACCTTACGTTTTCAGAGTGTTTTAAAAAAGGTTCATAAAACGAACGAGGCATTGCAGGCGCACCAGCAATAACGAATTGGTACTCATCAAATTTCGATAAGCTGTCCAACATAATTGGAAGCTTCGTATTGATTTCTTGTTTACGGCTTCCAGGCAGAAGCGCAATCACCGGACGTTCGTCTAAGTTATGCTTGGCATACAAATCAACCTTATCTGTTTTGGCAATAAATTGTTCAACTGCATCCAATAAAGGGTGTCCAACAAAAGTCACATCCATTCCGAATTTAGCATAGAATTCTTTTTCAAAAGGAAGGATGACCAACATTTTGTCCACCACTTTCTTTATGGTATGAACACGATTTTGTTTCCACGCCCAAATTTGCGGTGAGATATAATAAATTACTGGAATACCCTGAGCTTTAGCCCACTTTGCAATCCTCAGATTGAATCCGGGGTAATCCACCAACACCAAGGCATCTGGTTTATACTTTAGAATATCTTGTTTACAAAACTTAATATTTCCAAGGATGGTTTTTAAATTGGCAACTACCTCAATAAAGCCCATAAAGGCAAGGTCCGAGATGTGTTTCACAGGTTTACCAACAACTTCTGCCATGTTGTCTCCACCCCAGTATCGAAAGTCAACATTAGCATCTTCCTCTAAAATTGCTTTCATCAGGTTTGCTGCATGCAAATCTCCAGATGCCTCACCAGCTATGATATATAGTTTTTTCACAAAAGAATTAATAATGCAACAATAACAGTTAGAAAAATGGTAACAGCAACTAATCCTGTTGTAAATTTATCCCATCGCCATTGAAAATTTGTAAAATAAAATAAAAGTAAATTAGGAATCACCGGAAAGATCAACAATTCGTTTCTATTGTTTGAGCTTGAAGCCATAAAACGATAAACTTCACTTAATGATTTAGTATCATGTTTCCACTGCCAGAAAAAGACAAAGCCGAGTATTGGCAATACTATTCCGAAAATTAAACCGATTACTTTCTTGTCCAGCTTTTTCCCTAAATTATTAATTACTCCCATTCCTTTTATTTAAACTTAAAATTCCCATTCATTGATTTCGCTTATCACATGGTAAGCGGTCATGTCAAATTGTGTTGGTACTACACTGACAAACCCATTGTCCAAGGCCCAAATATCGGTATCTTCTCTCCAATCGTCTCGATTAAACTCACCTTTCAACCAATAATATGGTTTTCCAAACTGGTCTTGTCTTTTATCAAAACTATCTTTCCAATACGCTTTGGCTTGTCTACACACCTTTATCCCCTTAATCTCTTCAGTTTTCAATTGGGGAATATTCACATTTAAACAAATACTTTTAGGAAACTCTCCACTTAATGCACGGCCAACCACTTCTTTAACGGCCCATTGAGATCCAGAAAAATCTGCATCTGAGTCAAAATCCAAGAGTGAAAAACCAATTGAAGGAATATCCTCCATTGCTCCTTCTACTGCGGCAGACATTGTTCCCGAGTAAAGCACATTCGAAGCGCTATTTTCTCCATGATTAATGCCCGAAACCAAAAGATCAGGTTTTCCTTTTATCACCTCGGCAATGGCTAGTTTTACACAATCTACAGGAGTTCCCGTACAAGTATAAGCATTGTAATTTTCATACAAAGGAGAAGGATCAAGTCTTAAAACATCATTTACTGTAATCGCATGTCCCATTCCCGATTGAGGTTTATCTGGTGCTACAATTACGATATCACCAAAAGGTTCTACCGCCTCTATAAGACTGCGCAATCCTTTCGCTTGAATTCCGTCATCGTTTGTGACTAAAATCAATGGACGTTTTTTTGACATTTCTTTCATTTTTGATGAGTTGCGAAAATAAACATATCTTTTGTGAATGTGTGTTTTGTAGAAAGGAATTTCAGTTTATCTAATTCATTTTTTGGCCACCAATTCCGCCTACAACCTGTAGTTTGTATTTGAAAACAGACGATTTTTATAAATTGAATAAATTTTGAGAATTATTTTACTTTTCTTTCTTTAGGAGATGCCATAGCATCAGCCGACAAGAAAAAAATTAAAAGAAGCTCA
>Ga0209075_1002576_pt1 | contig 15848 bp, 8 predicted proteins | sample Stecom2011_FD_187523 | JGI IMG/M metagenome (GOLD analysis project Ga0209075, IMG submission 187523) | Agricultural soil microbial communities from Utah to study Nitrogen management - Steer compost 2011 (SPAdes) (version 2) | ecosystem: Environmental > Terrestrial > Soil > Agricultural land...
CTCTGTTTCTAAATAGCGAGCCATAAGTGTAGGAATCTTGTTCTGAAGAAACGAAATTGATGTTGGCAATCTGGGCTATCTGTTTTGCTACATCTTTTTTGCCAGCCAGTGCATAGGCTGCTGCTAATCTCCATTTAGCGTCATTGCTGAGGTCTTTACTTTCTCGAAGACGGTTCATGGCTGCAAGCTCAGGTTTTCCTGCAAGTGCTAATGTATAAAGTCGATATGCTTGATTTAGACTTGAGTTATATTGAGTGCTGCTATTTCGCCATTGTCTTGCTTTGTTTTGTTGAAATCGCAACCAATTGTTAACGAAACTTATAGGTGGAGCATAGCCTTTTTGTTTAGCTTCTAATATAAAATGACCAGCATAACTCGTGCTCCATTCATCTGCTTCTCTTTCGCCTGGCCAATATGCCAAACCACCATTGGTTAGCTGATAATTTCCTAATCGACGAATTACCTCTTTGACGGTTGTTTCTACTTCTCGTTTTTTGCTTGCTGTGATATCAGAAAGATCTGCTAAATAAAGCTGAGGAAAACCAATCGAGGTTATTTGCTCTAAACAGTAGAAAGGATAAGAGTTTAAATAACCAATTCTGTCGTTGATGTTAATGGGTGGAAGTGTAGAGAATTCTATTGCTACACTATTACTTTCGGGCACTCCAAATGTTTCGAAATCTATAGTTTTAGATTCATTTTTATCTAAGACAATTTCTGTTGTTTTACGAGAGATTGGATTTGGATTTTCCACGTCAATTTCTACCTTATAACTGGCTTGTTCTCCATGTCCTGAAGCAGATACCTCAATGGTTTGTACAGTATCTCCCTTGCCTTGAGCTGTTGAAACATCAAATTCAAAATTCACAATTTGTTCTCCTGCTTCCGAAAATGAAACAGTTTTGGAGGTCCCATTTTTTGGTTTGAGATTTTCTCCAACTTTCACCGAAACTTTTACGTTCTTAATCTTATTCTCCATTGCAAATACTGTCACAGGAAGCGTAACCGATTCGCCAGGAGAAAGCTTTCTTGGTAATGAAGCCAAAACCATCAATGGCTTTTTAACAGGAGTGGTTTGCTCCGCATTCCCGTATGCACTACTTGTATTGTTTCCAGCTACAACCATAGTTCTTACAGACCCTATATAATTTGGTATGCTGATTTCGTGGTTGGCTGTTTTACCTGCTTCTAATTCAAAAGGACCAAGAAAACGCACAACAGGTTTAAAGCGTTCGGCTTTTCTGTTTTTGGCTCCTAAAGCTTCGTCGCCTCCTCCAATTGCATAAATATTATCTACACTACCAGAATACGCACCGATTACGTAATCAAACATATCAAAGGTTTTAACGCCTAGCGCTTCACGACTATAAAAAGCATCGTGAATGTCGGGTGTTTTAAACCTTGTTAAATCGAGTAATCCATCGTCAACTAAAGCAAGGGTGTAGGACATCGGTTTGCTGTTTGCTTCAGAAACCTTCACTGTAAACTTGTCTTCTGGTTTTAAAACAGAAGGCATTGATATTTTAGGGTGAAGTATTGTTGCAGGGTTTTCAATCGTTAGTGGAATTACTCCGTAAAGACGCATTGGTAAATCATTCTTGGTCTGGCTGTGCGGTTGAAGTAATGAAATGTTCACATAAATATTGGGAGCCATTTCTTCCACAATTTTAATAGCTGCTTTAGTTTCTCCTTTTTTAGTTTCTACCCAATGTGTTTCAAGTACTTCCGTTCCATTTTCAACACTGATTAATGCGCGTCCATCACTACCTGAAGGGAATGTTATATAAGCTTCTTCGCCAACAGAATACTTTTCTTTATCTGAAGAAAACACAAGCATTTTGGCGCTTTCTGAGTTGCCATCGCTAGGGCGTTGCCACCAGTTTTTATAAAAATAAGCTACTCTTCCTGTTGCATGACCCGATTGTTTGTCGATTACTCTAATCAAATATCTTCCGCCATCTTTATCAGGAACATTAATGGTAAACGTTCCTTTTCCACTTTCATTTGTAGTAACTGTGAAATCACGTATCGGACGGTGAACAGTCGAATTTTCATAAGTTGAAAGATTGTCTGCTCCGCGATTCCACCACCAACGCCATTCAATCTGGAAGATCTTAACTTCCAATTCTCGATTGCCCGACGGTTCTCCCTGAGCATTGACGCTAATAACGTTGAAAGATGTGTTTTCATCTGTATAATATGATCCGTATTCACGTGCTTCAGGAGATCTTAAACCCACAAAATGTGAAAATGGAGCTACGTCTTTAGAAAAAACATCTAAAGAAAAATCACCACCACCTTCATATACTTTTGTCAAGAAAGTGGCTTTTAGCATTCCTGGTGCATTTTTGCCAATTTCTAAACTCTTGTTGAATGAAATCTTCCCTTCTGAAGATAGCTTATTGTCTAAAAGAGGGATTTCAACCTTGTCAAATCGCCTAACAGGATCCGTGAAATTGTATTTAGGATACTTGGAGAAAGGGGTGTTTGTTGATTGCAATGTTGCAGTCATGTCAATTTTTAAATCTCTTGCAGGTGAACCATGAAGCCACATTGCATTAGCCGTTCCTTCTATGGGTCTTGTCGCATCGAGGACTTTCCTTTTAAAGTCAAGATTGATCTTTAGTCGATTGGGTTTTATGGTTGCAACTTTTATTGTGTGACTGAACTGAGCACCACCAACAGTCACTGTAGCATTCCAATTTCCAGTAGGAGCTGTTTCATCTATTTTAATTGGGAAATAATAAAAATTTGAAGTGTTTTTGCTTAATACAGATCGTTGAACGAGCTTTCCGCGTGCATCTGAAACAGTAAGTGTTACCGGATGATCCTTAGGGAGCGGGTTAGCTTTGTCGTTTAGAACAAATGTAAAGTGAATATTATCACCTGGTCGATATACACCTCGCTCGGTATAAGTATATCCTTTAAGTCCTTTTTGAAGTTTCTTCCCAGAAACGTCAAAATTGCTCATGGAAAGTGAATTTCCATCTTCAAGTTTTACATAGGCATAGTTTTTTCCTTTTTGAGCAATGGCAAAAGCAGCGTTCTGGGTTCCGTCAAAAAGACCTAATCCATCATTTCCTGTTGTTACATTTCCAACGGCTTGTCTTTGATAGTTGAAAAGCTGAACATTTACACCGCCTTCTGGCTTTCCAGTTGCAAGATTGGTTGTTACAAAATGATAGGATCGATTTTCGCCTTTTTTCACAATCAACCCTAAATCAGAGCCAAGTATGTTTGTGCTAATTACTCTGCTGCTATTGTAATAAGCGGGATGGCAAGGATTGTCTTGTTCTCTCCAGTTGTATGAGTATTTTCTCCAACCATAGATTTCATTGTCCCAATAACGTTGTTCACGAGCTTCTTCATCTTCGGAAGTGTCTTCAGAATAATACCAATCATCTTCATCTTCATCTTGTTGTGGAGTTGATTCGGTACAGTCGTATGTGATATAGTCTTTTTTGAAACTGAGTTCGAGTTGATAAATTGCTCCTGGGTCTGTTTTAAAAAAATCCGAGAGATTAATGGCGTAGGCTTTCCAAACCCCATTGTTATCTGTACTTTTTGAGTTTAAATCAATAGTTTTTTTAGCAACTCTTCGTCCAACGCGACGTATGTCATAGGTGTCGTTTTCATCTAGATTGTTGCCTTGAAGAAACTGCATTACGTTTTCTTCAAATATCTTAATTACGCGAATGTCTACTTTTGAAAGGTTAACAGTTTCAAAATAAATTGGGGTAGTCGTTGAATTGGGAAGTATAACGCCTTTTGAAATCAACCTTATATCAGGTTTCAATTGTTCAAAAGAAACCATTTCTGAAAATTCTTTCTTTAGTCCGTAGCCTTCTTTGTTTTTAATTCCATTGAAAACCGTGACTTTTACGTCGCCAACCACTCGGTTTGGAGGATATACATTGAGTACGTTACCGTCGACTTCATATTGCAAGTCCAATGTGTTGTCAATAACTACTAATCCAGCAAAGTCTTGATTTTCCTTCAGCGGATCAGAAAAGTTGATGCTCAACATGGCCGATGGTGCCATAATACTGTTTACACCTACAATCGTAAAGTTGTTTAACCCTGGAATCAAAAAAGTATTTTCACCTTTATTATCTGCTCCAATTGCTTTTCCATCCCATTTTATTAGAATTTCAGAGTCTTCTACTTTCCTAGAAATACTATCAATTCTAAATCCAAAATATTGTCCGTCGGCAACTTCATCATTCCATTGAAGCTTTAAGTCTTGTTTGTTTTGCGAAGCAGAAACTAATTGTTTGGCATTTTCTAAAGAAATAATATCAGAAGTTTCTACAGCTCCCTCAAGATACTGCCAGTTTTTATCATAAGATTGTAGTTTTTCTATGTCAATCTTGAAATTAGGCTGGATGGTTTTAAAGCTAAAAGTATAGGTCCTAAATTCTTTAGAAATATCTTTATAAAGCTTTTCTAACTTAACAGTTACCAAATATTCTGTATCCGATTTTAAGTTTTCGGAAGGAACAAAAATGAGTGTGTTTCCATTCTTAATAACAAGCCTTCCAGGAGTTTTGGGAGAAATATCTAAATATTCTGAAGGAGTCAGTTCTTGTGTTAAATCAAATTGCTCAAGTGGCTGTGCTAATCCAACTGTAATTTCTGTAGTAACCGATTGATTTCCATAGGTGTTATAGGATATGTATTCTTTAAATTTAAAGAGATTGTCGGTTTCTGTATGCTCGCTTTTAGAAGAACAAGAGGCTATGATTATAGTTAATGTGAGAAAGCAAAGTGTGCGGAAAAACTTCATGGTCAGTTAGTTTATTTGAACTTAAATTTAATCGAAAATAGTGTATTTAACAATTGCTATTCCAAAATTTATATTTCTGAACGGAAGTGCTTGTGTGAAAAATTATTCAATTTCTTCATATAGGCCAATTACTAATTCTCCTTTCGAGTTCATTGAAGCTCTATACATTCCTGGAGTGTTAAATTCCATAGCCATATTTCCATCTTTATCAATGGCAATAATTCCGCCATCTCCACCCATTGGTGCTACTTTATTATGTATTACTTCTTTCGCTGCATCTTGTAGGCTCATTCCTTTGTATTCCATTAGGGCAGAAATGTCATAAGCCACAACCGAACGAATAAAGAATTCACCCCAACCTGTTGACGAAACAGCACAGGTAGCATTGTTTGCATAGGTTCCTGCTCCAATTATGGGCGAATCTCCAATCCGATTCCAACGTTTGTTTGTCATTCCACCAGTTGAAGTTCCTGCAGCAAGATTGCCGTGTTTGTCGAGTGCCGCACAACCCACGGTTCCAAATTTAGAATCGTTGACAAGGGGATTTACAGACGACACTTTTTTGTTTTCATCTTTCAAAATACGCTGTAAAGACTCATATCTATCTTGAGTATAGAAATAGGAAGGGTCCATCATCTTGTAGTTTAGAGTTTGTGCAAATTTCTCAGCACCACTGCCATAAAGCATTACATGAGGACTTTTTTCCATAATGTCTTTAGCGAGGTCTATAGGATTTTTTATGTGTTTTACACCTGCTACTGCTCCTGCGTTAAGTGTTTTTCCATCCATAATTGAGGCATCGAGTTCATTAGATCCTTCATGAGTGAAAACAGAACCTTTTCCAGCATTAAATAGTGGCGAATCTTCTAATATATTTATGGTTCGGGTCACAGCTTCCATCGAAGTGCCGCCGTTTTTTAAAATTTCATGACCAACAGAAATAGCTTCTTTTAATTTATCCTTATAAACGTTTTCCAACGAATCACTCATGTATTCCTTTTTGATTGTGCCAGCTCCACCGTGAATGATAATTCCAAAGTTTTCTACATTGTCAGAATTAACTTCTAAATCCTTGACGGTCTCAGCAGTTAAGGTTTTATTGTTTTGGCATCCAACAAGCAGAAGGATTGCGAAAACATAAGTGAAAATTTTAATCATGGTCGTTCGTTTTTGGTTTTAAGCATTTTGCTGTATTTTTACTAATCTGTTAAAGATACAAACAATGGCAATTAAAAAACCTTTCAACCTAAATAAGTGGATAGAAGAAAATCGAGAATTACTAAAACCACCTGTAGGAAATAAAAATCTATATGTAGAATCTGGTGATTATATAGTTATGATTGTTGCTGGTCCAAACGCTCGTAAAGACTACCACTATAACGAAACCGAAGAACTTTTTTATCAGTTAGAAGGAAACATTCAGGTAGCTATTCAAGAAGACGGCGAGAAAAAAATAATGGAGTTAGGACCAGGTGATATGTATCTTCATCCTGCAAAAGTACCTCATTCCCCAGGTAGAAGTGAAGGCTCTATTGGTTTGGTGATTGAAAGAAAACGTGTCGATTTAGACGGAAAAGATGGACTGCTTTGGTTCTGCGATAATTGTAATAATAAATTACATGAGGTTTACTTTCCTTTAAATAATATTGAAACGGACTTTCTGAAGCATTTTAAAGACTTCTACTCAAGTGAAGATTTGCGAACCTGTAATAAATGCGGAACCGTGATGGAAACAGACCCGCGATTTACGACAGATTAACAACGTATTTATCAATCAGATACCGTTTCATTTTAGATTCTTCAGTGCATTACGTACCTTTGCACCTTGAAAATTTTTTGAATAAAAAAAATAAATATATGCAAGCAACAACCACTAGCTTCGGGATTAATGAAGCATTGGAAAAATTAGGAATTAAAGATACAAACCTTGGTACTTCAACAGGAAGCGATTGGTTTTCTAACGGAGAAGAAATTTCTTCATATTCTCCCGTAGATGGGAAATTAGTTGGAAAAGTTACAGCTACTTCAAAAGAAGATTATGAAAAAGTGATGGTAACAGCTACCGAAGCTTTTAAAGAATGGAGATTGAAGCCAGCTCCACAACGTGGTGAGATTGTTCGCCAGTTTGGAGAAGAACTAAGAAGACTAAAAGAACCTCTTGGAAAATTGGTTTCCTATGAAATGGGGAAAAGCTACCAAGAAGGTCTTGGAGAAGTTCAAGAAATGATCGATATCTGTGACTTTGCTGTAGGACTTTCTCGTCAGCTTCATGGATTGACCATGCACAGTGAGCGTCCAGGACATAGAATGTATGAGCAATACCACCCACTAGGAGTTGTTGGAATTATTTCAGCATTTAACTTCCCAGTTGCAGTTTGGGCTTGGAACACTGCTCTAGCTTGGATTTGTGGAGACGTTTGCGTTTGGAAACCTTCAGAAAAAACACCACTTTGTGGAATCGCATGTCAGAAAATTGCAGCAAAAGTTTTTGCAGACAATAACCTTCCAGAAGGAATATCTTGCTTGATAAACGGTGATTATAAAGTAGGTGAAATCATGACTAACGACAATAGAGTTGGTTTAGTTTCTGCTACAGGATCTATTAGAATGGGGAAAATTGTTGCACAAGCTGTAGCAAAAAGATTAGGAAAATCTCTACTTGAACTTGGGGGAAACAACGCAATTATCGTTACTCCAGATGCTGATATCAAAATGACTGTGATTGGAGCTGTGTTCGGTGCTGTTGGAACTGCAGGACAAAGATGTACTTCAACAAGACGACTAATCATTCACGATAGTATCTACGACAAAGTAAAAGATGCAATTGTCGATGCATACAAACAACTTAGAATAGGGAACCCACTTGACGAAAACAATCACGTTGGACCGCTTATCGATAAAGATGCAGTTAAAAACTACCAACATGCACTGAAAAAAGTTGTAGAAGAAGGTGGTAAGATTATCGTTGAAGGTGGTGTTCTTGAAGGAGAAGGCTACGAAAGTGGATGCTACGTTAAACCAGCTATCGCTGAAGCTGAAAACAGCTACGAAATTGTTCAACATGAAACATTTGCTCCTGTTCTTTACTTGATGAAGTACAGTGGTGAAGTAGAAAATGCAATCGAACTTCAAAACGGAGTTGTTCAAGGGCTTTCTTCTGCTATTATGACCAACAATCTTCGTGAAGCAGAGCGTTTCCTATCTCACGCAGGAAGTGACTGTGGAATTGCAAACGTAAATATCGGTACTTCAGGTGCTGAAATTGGTGGAGCTTTCGGTGGAGAAAAAGAAACTGGAGGCGGACGCGAAAGCGGAAGCGACGCTTGGAAAATCTATATGCGTAGACAAACAAATACAATCAACTATACAACCGAGTTGCCACTGGCACAAGGAATTAAGTTTGATCTGTAAACCTTTTTAATCCCAAAGGGAAATTTAAGAGAAGTTAAAAATTAACCTCACTGGTTTTAAAAACTAGTGAGGTTTTTTTATGCTATTTTATTTGTGCTTGATCAAAACATAAAACACAGTTCAGCCAAGGATAACGGAATCTTAAAATAGAGTCAGAAAACTAATATTGAATTAAAACTCCATTTCTACCAACAACGGACAATGATCACTATGCTTTGCTTCCGACAGAATAATTGCACGTTTTATATTGTCACTAAGTGGTTCGGCTACCATGTTATAGTCAATGCGCCAACCTTTGTTATTGTTCCGAGCGTTTGCGCGATAGGTCCACCAAGTGTAATTGTGAGGTTCTTTATTGAAAAACCTGAAACTATCTATAAATCCACTATTAATGAAATTGTCTAACCACTCTCTTTCATTTGGAAGAAATCCGGAAACCTTCGCATTGCGAATAGGGTCGTGAATGTCTATGGCTTTATGACAAATATTATAATCTCCACAAATGATGAGATTCGGAATTTTAGTCTTTAATTCATCAATATATGTTCTGAAATCATCCATAAAAGTAAACTTGAGCTCCAAACGATCTATGTTGGTTCCGCTTGGCATATATAGACTCATCACAGAACAGTTGTCAAAATCCAATCGAATAGTTCTCCCTTCAGAATCCATATAGTCAATACCACAACCGTATTCAACATGATTGGGTTTAATTTTTGAAAAGATAGCAACACCACTATATCCTTTTTTTTCGGCACTATACCAATAGTGGTATGGATATCCTGCAGCCTCAATTTCTTCTACGTCCACTTGCTCTTTATGGGCCTTGGTTTCTTGAATGCAAATGACGTCGGGATTGGCAGCTTTTAACCAATCTATAAAGCCTTTTCGCATCGCTGCGCGAATTCCGTTTACGTTGTATGAGATAATTTTCATTATACTATGTACAGTTATTTTTATAAAGCGAACAAGTTAAAAAAAACTAACGTCCTATAAACAATAAAGAGCCGTCATTCTTTGTTGATTTAGTTACTTTTGACAGGTTGTCGAAGCATTCGCCATAAAATAAAAACAAGCGTATTTAGTTGTATAGTTGATGAGGTTTTCCCTGTTTATTGTATTCTTCTTTCTAACTGTTGTGGGTTTTGCCCAGGACGCGACCTCAAACTATAGAAAAGTTAAGGTTGCTGTAAAAGATACAGTTGTTTTAGACAGTGCAGGAATAAACCCTAAGCGGTTTCAAATTTCAAATGAAACCGGAGCTTCACCCAATCCTTTAACATACCGAATCGACTTTAAGAAAGGGGTTGTTTATTTCTCCGAAGAGCTAATACAACAACAAGACTCTCTTACAATAGAATATTTCCAATATCCCAAATTTTTAACTCGCGAGTATTTTTCTCTAGATAAAAATATGATTGTTGAAAACACAGGGGGAATCGATAAACTATATTCACTTCAACAAAGCACAAACAAAAATCAATTCACACCCTTCGATGGATTAAATACTTCGGGGAGCATTTCAAGAGGTATTACTATTGGTAACAACCAAAATGTTGTGGTTAATAGTGAGCTTGACCTACAAATAACAGGAAGACTTAGCGATAAAGTATCTATTAGAGCATCGATTCAAGATGCAAATATCCCAACACAAGAAGGTGGATACTCCCAAAGCTTAAATGAATTTGATCAAATCTTCATCGAGCTTTTTGGCGATAACTGGAATATACGTGCAGGTGATATCGATCTTCAAAATACAAGAAGCTATTTTGGCCGTTTCACAAAGAAAGTGCAGGGGATTTCTCTTGGAGGAACATTTAATAACGCAGATGGTTCAAAAATAAACGTCTATGGATCAGGCGCTTTGGTTAAAGGAATTTTCTCGAAAAGTGAATTTATTGGACAAGAAGGTAACCAAGGGCCTTATAAATTAGTCGGGCCCAATGGCGAGCTCTATATTCTTGTGGTCTCAGGAAGTGAAAGGGTTTATGTGAACGGACTTCTTCTAAAACGAGGAGAAAATGAGGACTATGTAATCGATTATAATGCTGGCGAAATAAAATTCAATCCAACCTATCCTATTACAGCAAACATGAGGATATTGGTTGAGTATCAATTTACCGATAGAAACTACACTCGGTTTATTGGCTATGGTGGCGCAGATTATATTAGCGAAAAACTCGATCTAGGGGTCTATATTTACTCCGAAAATGACGCAAAAAACCAACCTTTACAGCAAAATCTTACCGAAGAACAGGTGGCAATTCTTCAAGCAGCAGGTAATGACAGAGATTTAATGATTGCACCCTCGGCTATTCCCGACACGTATTCTGAGAATAAAATTCTTTATAAAAAGGAATTTATAAATGGCCAAGAAGTGTTTGTATATTCAAATAATCCTGAAGATGAACTTTTCAATGTTCGCTTTACTTTGGTAGGCGAAAACAATGGAGATTATCGAATTAGTGAGCAAAACGCTATCAGTAGAATATATGAATATGCTCCACGCGTAAATGGAGTGAAACAAGGAAATTACGATCCCGTTATTAGACTAAATCCACCCATGAAACTCCAAGTAGGAGGTGTGAATGGTAGCTATCACCCATCTGAAAAAACGTTGATTGATTTTGAAGTTGCTGCCAGTAATCATGATCAAAACTTGTTTAGCAATATCGATAATGAAGATAATGTTGGGTTCGCTGGAAGACTAGCGCTAAAACAAAGAATCTTGACTGCTAAAGATAGTTTGAAAGTAGACGCCTACGGATCTTTAGACTATGTTCAAAATAATTTTGAAACCATTGAAAGGCTTTATAATGTAGAGTTTAATCGAGATTGGAACTTGGTTGATCCTTTGGGAGATCAAAGATTTTTAACTTCTGGTGTTCAGGTTTCTCACCCTAAAATTGGTGGCGGCCGTTATGAAATTCAAAACTTAAACTTTTCTGAAAACTTTAATGGAACACGCCATTTAATCGCATCAGAAATCAAATTAAATAAACTTAGAATAACTACCCACGGGAGTATGTTGGATAGCAAATCAGATTCTATTTCTTCTGAATTCTTCAGGCTGAACAACACTACAGTATATGCTTTGAAAAAGGCATGGATTGGTGGAAAAATTGCGGTAGAGGATAACCGAATCAAAGAAGTGGGAAGCGATAGCCTTTCGCCCGTTAGTCAGAAATTTAGCTCTTTTGAAATTTTCTCTGGAATTGGAGATAGTACAAATGTATTTGTTGAAGCAGGATATAACTTTAGAGTAAATGATAGTGTTCGAAATAATCGTTTGCAAAAGGTGAATTCTTCAAACACATACTACTTAAAATCGAGATTAATTAATTCTGAAAATACTCAGCTTTCGGCATTTGCAAACTATCGCACCGTTAAATATGAAGGCTATTCTGCTGGAAATGGTTTAAGCGTTCCTGTGGGTATGCAGAGTCGCGAAACAGAAATAGAACGATCATTAAACTCGCGCATTCTATATAATCAGTCGTTTTTCAATCGAGGAATCCATTGGAATACCGCTTTAGAGACTAATAATGGAGTGGTGCCACAACAGGAATATACGTATGTGAAAACCGATCCAGGCCAAGGGGTTTATATGTGGATTGATTACAATAATAACGGTATTCAGGAATTGGAAGAGTTTGAAATAGCTCAGTTCCCAGATCAAGCAGAATACATTAGGGTTCTTTTGCCAAACCAAGTCTTTCTTAAAATTCGCCAAAATAAATTTAGCCAAACCCTAACCCTAAACCCACAGAACTGGTCTAATAAGGAAGGATTCCTAAAACTACTCTCGTATTTCTATAATCAAACGTCCTATATATTAGATAGAAAGGTGAAACGAAGAAACGACGGATTCAATATTAATCCTTTTAAAGATGGTGGAGATGATCAACTTGGGCTAACACTCAATTTTAGAAATGCATTGTTCTTTAATCGAGGAAAACAACGCTATACAACTAGCTATACATTTATGTCAACTTCCAATGATAATTTATTAGCTATAGGTTTACAACGCAATAAATTAAATAGCCATCAGTTAAACTTTAGTCATAAATTCTGGGAGATTTGGTTGATGAATATTAAAGGTGCCATAGGTACTAACGAGAGTTTTTCTGAGAACTTTCAAAATAGAAACTTCGAACTTGAATTTCAAGAGGTCAACCCCAAACTATCATATTTGCTAAATCAACAAACCCGCTTTGATGTTTTTTACAATTTCAAAAGAAATCAAAATCAACTCGGGGAAAGTGAGAGGTTGAGCCAACAGACTTTAGGTTTTTCCTTTGCCTATTCCAACGCCGAGAAAATCTCTATAAACGGAGAGTTTAATTATATCAACAACGAGTTTAAAGGCAATGCATACTCTCCTGTTGCATATCAAATGTTAGAGGGATTACAGCCAGGAACAAACTTTACTTGGAGAATGCTTTTCCAAAAACGAATCACCAAATACTTAGATGCAAACCTATCCTATTTTGGCAGAAAGAGTGAAACTACTAAGGTTGTGCATACTGGAAGTGTTCAGTTAAGAGCGTACTTTTAACGAGTTAATTGTTTTAAACTCTATAGAAGTTTTCCTGCTAAAAAGAACGCTGCTATAGTGAAATAGATGATGATTCCTGTAACGTCAACTAAAGTAGCTACAAATGGTGCCGAAGCTGTTGCTGGATCAAGATTAATTTTTCTTAGGATAAATGGGATTAACGAACCAGACAAAGTTCCCCAAAGAACAATGAAAACTAATGATACTGAAACGCTAAGGGCTACATGAAGCCAAAACTCACCGTAGTCATATATTCCTAACCATTGCCAAACAAAAATTCTTCCAAAACCTATAATTCCAAGAATTGCTCCTAAAACAAAACCCGACATAAGTTCTCTTTTCATTACATACCACCAATCCTTTAACTTTAGTTCTTTCAACGCCATGGCTCTGATAATAAGCGATGCGGCTTGAGATCCGGAGTTTCCTCCACTTGAGATTATTAAGGGTACAAATAGAGCTAACACCACTGCTTTTTCTATTTCACCCTCAAAAAAGCCCATTGCCGAAGCTGTAAGCATTTCACCGAAAAATAAAATCACCAACCAACCCGCTCTTTTTTGTACAAGTTCTAAAAGAGATGATTGGGTGTATGACATCTCTAAGCCTTCAGTACCACCAAACTTGTGGATGTCTTCTGTGGTTTGTCTTTGAATTCTATCTAAAATATCATCAAACGTTACTATTCCAACCAATACACCAGCTTTGGTGATTATAGGAAGAGCAGAGCGATCGTATTTGTCGAAAATATCTAAGGCTTCCTCTATAGAGGTTGTAGCGGAAATAGCCGTAACGTGCTCATCCATTAATTCCGAGATCTTTGTTGTGGATTCGGCCATCAATAACTCGCCTATCCGAAGGTCATCGATAAGAACGTTGTTTTCATCAACCACGTAAACAAAGTTGAGGGTCTCTGCTTTTCTACCTACTTCTTTAATGTGTGACAAAACTTGACCAACAGTTGACTCTCTTTTAGTCTGAATGTAATGTGGCGTCATCAATCTTGCAATGCTGTCCTTTTCATATCCAATTAAATTTAAAGCAATTTCCTTCTCTTCTTGATTGAGGAGGTTGATAGATGATTTTATTAAGTGGTCTGGGAAATTTTCAAATAATTGAGTTCTATTATCTGGAGGTAAGTTGTTTAACACCTCTGAAAGTTCCTTGGTTCCCAAAGATTTTATTATTTCAATTTGAATTTGGGGACGAAGGAATTTAAAGACTTGATTTTTCTTTTCAGAAGGAAGCATTAAGAAAGAAAGATTTCTCTCGTTTCTATCTAATTCTGTGAATCTTTCTGCAATATCTGCTGGATGCTGATTTTGAAAATTTACCATGATTTTATTTTTCTGAAAAAGTTAAAAGATAGTCCTATGTAGATTAATTCACTAAACAAAGTATTGATATAAAGTTAAGCTAACTTGTTAAACCTACAGAATACGAAATTTTGAGTGGTATTAAAAGGTGTTGTGTGATCCACTCGAATGCACTCATTCTTTTTAAAAGACTGTGAAAAAGCTGTTTTTAAAGTGGTTTCACTATATTGAGTAATCGGTATCCCACTGCACTTTTCTGGTCCATCCTCTGAAAATGCTCCAATTATAAGACTGCCACCTACCTTGATGCTTTTATTTACTATTTCCTTATAAGTGTTTATGTCTTCTTTTTCTGTTAGAAAATGAAAAGTCGCTCGATCGTGTCAGCAATCATAGCTTTCGTTTGGTTTGAAATCGGTAACATCTGAAACTATCCAATTCACTTCATGTTTTCGTTTTCCCAATCGCTTTTTTGCTTTTTCTAAAGCTGTTTCAGAAATATCTAAAACAGATATATTTTTATATCCTAAATCCAGCAGAAAGTCCACTAAAAGGCTGTCGCCACCACCAATGTCAATGATTTTTGATCTTTTAGAAAGATGGCAAGCTTTAATTAAGTCAAGAGAAGTGGCGGGAATATCTTGAGTCCAACTAACTTGATGAGGTTCTTTAGTTTGATAAATGTTTTCCCAATGAAGCTTTTTGTCTGTTTGCATATTTTTATTAATTCGAAATAGCATTTAAAACTACAATATTAATTGGGATATAAGAGAATGTGTTTTCCATATAAAATGGATCTTTTTTTGAGTTTCTGTTTTCTATGTATTACTCGTTTTAAAGCTCGTTTTGACTAAATTTATGTTTTTAAGACCACTTTGTATTTAAATCAATTCTAAATAGCTTCCAAAGCGGGTAGAATGTTTGGCAACATCCACTTTCAAGTGTATTTTTGTAGAACTATTCTAGAAATTAAATAATAATGGCAATACTAACCTCTTCAATTGCACGAAAAGTTGCAATGGCTCTTTCGGGCTTGTTTCTCGTCATATTTTTGGCGCAACACTTTATCATTAACTTTACATCGGTTATAGATCCTGCAACATTTAATGAATTGTCTCATTTTATGGGGCACAACTTTTTTGTTCAATTTCTCGCACAACCACTATTGATTTTTGGAGTGATTTTTCACTTCGTAATGGGGTTTGTTCTTGAAATTCAAAACCGTGGTGCTAGAAGTATTAAGTACCAATCTTTTAAAGGAAATAACAATTCCACTTGGGTATCACGCAACATGATAATCAGTGGTGCTGTTATTTTGGCATTTTTAGGGTTGCATTTCTATGACTTCTGGTTTCCAGAAATAGTTCATAAATATGTTGAAAGCCACCCGATGGATGCCACTCGTTATTACCCAGACTTGGTTCAGAAGTTTCAAAATCCAATGCGTACAGGATTTTACTGCCTGTCTTTTGTGTTGCTAGCGCTACACCTATGGCACGGATTCTCTTCGTCTTTCCAAAGTATGGGTTGGAACAACAAATTTTCAAAAGGCTTGAAAGGATTCACGAAGTTTTACGCAATATTTATTCCCTTAGGATTTATTTTCATTGCGCTTTATTTACATCTTAATCAATAATCACCACGAAATTTAACGCTATGTCAATATTAGATTCAAAAATCCCAAAAGGACCCTTAGCAGATAAGTGGACAAAACATAAAAACGAAGTAAATCTCGTTAACCCTGCCAATAAACGTAATATAGATATTATTGTAGTTG
>Ga0209075_1002577_pt1 | contig 15847 bp, 11 predicted proteins | sample Stecom2011_FD_187523 | JGI IMG/M metagenome (GOLD analysis project Ga0209075, IMG submission 187523) | Agricultural soil microbial communities from Utah to study Nitrogen management - Steer compost 2011 (SPAdes) (version 2) | ecosystem: Environmental > Terrestrial > Soil > Agricultural land...
TATTCAGCCATCCCGGTTACCCGGTCACTGTACAAGACACGGTGGGGTCCGGTGATGCTTTTTTAAGTGCTTTGGTTATCAGTTTTCTTGAGGGGAAAGCCCCGGAGCAGATATTGGATGAAGCCTGCGCACTCGGAGCCTTTGTGGCTACCCGGAAGGGTGGAACACCAAAGTATGAGCAGAGCGATATAGAGGAGATTAAAAGTAAGTCATACTGACTTGTTCCAGCATCTCCAACGCTTATAGCGGACCCCTACTCCCTGAGGTCATGCTGAACTCATTTCAGCATCCCCGTACCAATAGCCGACTCCTTATCCCTGAGGTCATGCTGAAATTGTTTCAGCATCTCAAACGCGAATAGTCGAAACCTATCCCACAGAGACCCTGAAACAAGTTCAGGGTGACGCCGTACCGAATAAGCCTTCGATTTCTTCCCAAGCACCGCTACGGTCATAGAAGATCCTTCCGCTATCGACGGTCAAGGGGGAATCTATATTGTTGTGATAAAGCTGACCCGTTCCTAAGCCCTGAGGAATAACAGGATCGTAAGTAGAAGTCAGTTGGGCGATGGCATTTAATCCAATATTGCTTTCCAAGGCAGAGGTCATCCACCAGCCGATTTGCATTTCCTCCGCCAAAGATATCCATTCCCTGGTAGAACGGATGCCTCCTACTAATGTGGGCTTGAGGATGATGTATTGCGGATTGATTTTTTCTAGCATCCTTGCCTTTTCTCCCATTCCATTCACCCCAATCAACTCTTCATCCAATGCTATGGGTATTGGACTTTGGGCACACAGCTCTTTCATCGCCGCCTTCTGCCCCTGTCTGATAGGCTGCTCAATACTGTGAATCCCAAATTGGGCAAGCTGTGTAAGTTTGCCTATGGCCTCTTCTGGTGAAAAAGCACCATTGGCATCCACACGTAAGGTAATCTGGTCGGCAGAATATCGCTCCCGTATATATGATAGCAATTCACACTCCTGATCGAAGTCGATGCTCCCGATCTTCATCTTGATGCAATGGTATCCCTGTTCCAGCTTCTGCTTGATCTGGTCTAGCATAAAGTTCCGCTCTCCCATCCAGATCAGCCCGTTGATTGGCACCGCTGACTGATGATCAAAAAAAGCGTTGGGGAAGATTCTTTTTTTTCCCCCGTGAATCAGGTCCAACAGGGCTACTTCCAAGGCAAAACGAACACTGGGGAGATTCTCCGGCACCGCATTCTCCAGAAGCTCTAAAATGCTCTCCTCCGATATCGGTATGGGTATATTTGAGATTTCCTGAGAAACTTGATGTAGTCTGGGTTCAAAATCCGGCACATCATCTACGCTTAGCTTAGGCAAGGGTCCCGCTTCCCCGTATCCGCTCCTTCCAGGAAAATTTTTCGAACTGACTTTTATGAAAAAAGTATCCTTCGTTCTCAATACCCCTCTAGAGGTACCTGCGTCAAATCTAAAATCAAGCGTATATTTTTTGCATTCGACTTTAACTTCAAATGTGGGGCTCATCGACATTAATTTTAATCCTCTATGATAAACGTTATATTTGCGGGCTCTTCGGACAAAGTTAAGCTAAATCTCAGCAAGTAAAATTCATGCCCATCCACCCCTTAAAGTTATCGGATTACCAATATTCACTTCCCGACGAAAAAATAGCCAAGTTTCCCTTGGAGGAAAGAGACGCCTCAAAACTGCTTTGTTTTGAAAAGGGCATCATCAGCCATCATCAATTCAGAGATTTGCCGGAACTTCTCCCCCACAACACCCTGATGGTATTTAACAATACAAAAGTGATTCCGGCAAGACTCCTGTTTATAAAACCCACCGGTTCAAAAATTGAGATCTTTCTGTTAAAGCCCCAATTGCCTTCTCCTTTGATCAATGAAGCAATGCTTGCAAAAGCTTCAGTGACTTGGGAGGCAATGATCGGGAACCTTAAAAGATGGAAAAAAGGAGAAGTACTACAAGGGGAAGTTGTTGTAGGCAGTCGGAAAGCAACCGTTCAGGCAACGTTAGTGGATAGGGAGCAAAGGCTGGTCCGACTGGATTGGTCACCCGTCGATCTCCCTTTTGTCTCTATTGTAGAGGCAAGCGGGGAAGTGCCCCTCCCCCCCTACTTAAACCGAAGTGCAACACAAGAAGATAAACCTCGATACCAAACTGTTTATTCGGAGAGAGAGGGAGCAGTGGCAGCGCCCACGGCCGGCCTCCACTTTACCGACAAGATTCTGGAGCGCCTTTCTTCAAAAGGGATAAAAACGGAATTCCTCACCCTCCACGTAGGTGCCGGCACCTTTCAGCCTATAAAAGAAGACAACATCGTCCAGCACCCCATGCATAGCGAGCAGGTGGTGGTCCGCAGATCCAACTTGTTGAGTTTGATCAACCACTCCGGTAACATCGTCCCCGTGGGAACGACTTCGATGAGGTCCTTGGAAAGTCTTTACTGGTATGGCGTCAAGCTGTTAAACCAACAAGGGGAAGATTTCTTGATCACCAAGCTCATCCCTTATCAAAACCACGATATTAAACCTAGTTTAGAAGAGAGTTTAAAGGCTGTTCTTAACTTTATGAAAGAACGAGATTTGGAGGAAATTACCGGAAGCACCGAGATTATGATTATGCCGGGCTACGAATTTAAGGTCTGCAACGGCTTGGTCACCAATTTTCACCAGCCGGGCTCAACGCTTATTCTGCTCGTCGCGGCCTTTACAAAAAATCATTGGAGGGAAATCTATCAAGAGGCGCTTTCAACGGGCTACCGTTTCTTGAGCTACGGAGACAGTAATTTGTTGTGGTATAATAAGAGACGGGAGACCGAAGGAGGAAGACGGAAGTAGCCGTGACTCAACATTAAGGCGTGGGTTTAGATTTGCTATGTCCGTAGGTATAAAAATAAAAAAAGCTGCCGGATTTATGATCCGGCAGCTTTTTTATCAAAATGACCTTAATTATTGCCATCCTCCGCCTAAAGCCCGATAGAGCTCTATCGCCGAGTTAAGACGGCTATATCGCGCATTGATTAGGTCTAGTTCCGACCTCAATGCATTTTCCCTAGCGGTCAATACCTCAAGATAATTGGCGAAACCATTGTTCAGCAGCTCCTCAGAATATTCAGCAGCGATATCATAAGCTTGAAATTCTTCTGTTTTCACCGCTATCTTCTTTCCAGCGGCTTCATAAGAATATAGCGCATCAGAGACTTCCTTGCTGGCATCCAATAAAGACTGCCTGAAATTCAAATAGGCAATTTCCTGCTGCGCCTGGGCCACCTCATACTGGGTTCTGATACGACGCTGGTTGAAAATAGGCTGGGTTAAAGACCCTACTGTGGTAGCAAATAAAGAATTGACACTTAGCAACTTATCCAATTCCAAGCTTTGGAAGCCACCAGTAGCAGAAATCCCTAAAGACGGATAGAAATTGCTTTTAGCTACGTTGGTCAATTCAAAAGCGTTGACCAAGCCATATTCAGCAGCCATTACATCAGGCCTGTTTCTCAACAATTGTGCTGGATACCCCACCTCTATATCGACAAAGATAGCCTGGTCATCCAAGCTGCTCCTTTCTATGGCCCGGGGGGCACCGCCCAACAGGATAGAAAGCGTATTTTCAAGCAATTTTGAGTTCATGTCAATATCGATCAACATGGCACGGGCAGTGTGGAGCTGTGCTTCGGTCTGTTTCACTCCTACTTCGTTTACAGTACCGGCCTCCTTCAATGCCTTCATGGTCTCAAGACTGAATTCTCTCGTAGCAATGGTTTCTTCTGTGATCTTTTTTTGTTCATCAAACGCCACCAGCTGGTAATATACCGACGCAATACTTGCTATAAGCCTGGTTTTAATCGCCTGTTGGGCAGACAAAGACTGTAGATAGGAAGCCTCAGAGGCTCTTCTATTGCTCCTGATCTTTCCCCAGATATCAGCTTCCCAAGAGAGCGAACCCGTCAGCTCATACTGTGTCAACGTACCGTCAAACAGAGCTCCGAACTGGCTATTCTTTGATAATGCCTGATGCGTAACCTGTCCGCTTCCGTTAAGTGAGGGAAAATAAGCGGCTTTACCTTGTAGATAATAGGCGTTGGCTGCTTCCACTTGTTGCAGGGCTATCCTTGCATCCACGTTATTCTCCAGTCCGTTGGCAATGTAATCCTGAAGGATGGGATCTGTGAAAATCTCCCTCCAGGAAAGCTCCGCCATGGTACTGCTGTCTTTTGCCACCAAATTAGTCCGGTAATCGGTCTCCTGCACTACGTCCGGCCGAGCATAATCTTTTGCCACAAAGCAGGACTGTAGCGAAAGCAGCAGGACTGGAAGGTATGAAAATTTATATATTGAATTCTTTTTCATTTTTTAATCGGGTGTAATGAATTAAACTTCAGGTGTAGGAACAGGCAGCTTCTTCCTGCTTACCTTTTCATCCAACCATTGAAAGAGGATATACAGGATTGGAATAACAAATACCCCAAGAATAGTCCCGATCAGCAAGCCTCCGACAGCACCCGTACCAATGGAATTATTGCCGGCAGCACCCACACCGCCTGCAAATACCAATGGCATCAAGCCTACGATAAATGCAAAAGAGGTCATCAAAATAGGTCTTAATCTCACTTTTGCCGCTTCGATGGCTGCATCCACTATGGTATATCCTGCCCTTCTACGTTGCAGAGCAAATTCCACAATCAAAATGGCATTCTTGGCCAAGAGCCCCAGCAACATGATCAAGGCAATCTGGAAATAAATATTGACTTCCAGACCAGCAAATTTCGTAGTTACATACGCCCCCATAACACCAACGGGCAAGGAGAACAGCACCGCAAAGGGAATCATATAGCTTTCATACTGGGCAGCCAGGATAAAGTAAATGAAAACAACACAGAGAATGATAATAAACAAAATCTGGTTGCCGGCAGCGATCTCTTCCCTTGTTAATCCTGTGAAATCAATCGTATAATTGCTGGGCAGACTCTGCGCAACCTCTTGAACAGCCGCAATAGCATCACCGGTAGAATATCCCGGGGCGGGAGCACCGTTCACATCTGCGGAGTTGAATAGGTTGTATCTGGTCACCGCCTGTGGGCCATATACCCTGTTCAACGTGACAAACTGGGTAATGGGAGCCATTTCGCCTTGGGAGTTTCTGACAAAAAGCGAGTTCAAATCATCAACCGTGGCCCGGTCTTCAGGCAAAGCCTGCACATACACCCTGTATTGCTTACCGAAACGTGCAAAATCTGCCGCGTAAACACTCCCTATATAGCCTTGAAGAACCCCGAATATGTCACTGATAGATACGCCCGCTTCCTTGGCTTTGGGAACGTTCAGATCCATCTCGTATTGAGGATAATTGGTGTTGAAGGCACTCTGCGCATACTGGATCTCGGGCCTCTGCATCAATTGTCCAAGGAATTCTTGCGTAGCCATATCAAATTCATTGAAATCTCCACCGAACCTGTCCAATACGTTCATCTCAAAGCCTGATGAAACCCCAAAACCGGGGACACTCGGAGGCGCGAAAAACAGCATATTGGCATCAGGAATGGTAGCGGCTATTTGGAACATTTTGGCTGTCAATGCCGCAGCAGACATGGAATCGGCCCCTCTGTCTTCCCAACTGTCCAGTTTGATAAAGCCGATCCCATAGTTACTACCTGCACCTGAAATCATACTGAAGCCGTTAACCATAGAAGCTCCCTCTACACCGGGCAATTCCCGTAGTTTAGCACTGAGTTCCTCGGTAACCTGGACAGTCCTATCCAAAGTAGCACCGGGAGCCAATTCGATATTTGCAAAGATCATCCCTCTATCTTCAGCAGGCACAAAACCTGTAGGGGTCGTAGTGGCAGCCCAATAAATTCCAGCCACCGAAGCCAGTAAGATCACAGGGGTAATCCATTTATGTCTGTAAAGAAACGACAAGGATCGGCCATACTTCTCAGTGGTTGCGTCAAAAGCAATATTAAACCGCCTAAAGAACCCTTTCATTAAACCTTTTTTCTGTCCCTCCTCTTCTTCATGGGGCTTCAAAAACAAAGCACAAAGAGCTGGGCTCAGGGTAAGTGCGTTTACCGCCGAAATACCGATGGCAACAATCAGGGTGACCCCGAACTGCTCATAGAAAACCCCCGTAGGACCGGTAATAAAAGTAACAGGAATAAATACAGCACCCATCACCAAGGTAATGGAAATAATAGCCCCGGTAATCTCATCCATGGCAGTATAAGTAGCCGCCAAGGCACTCTTAGCTCCTTCTTCCATTTTGGCGTGCACTGCTTCCACCACCACAATGGCATCATCCACCACAATACCAATCGCCAGCACGAGAGCAAACAAGGTCAACAGATTGATGGAATATCCAAACAGACCCAAGAAGAAGAAAGTACCGATAATCGACACCGGAACAGCAATAGCTGGGATCAAAGTGGATCTAAAATCCTGAAGGAAGATAAATACCACAATAAATACCAGTATAAATGCTTCTATTAAAGTCACCACCACTTGGTTTATGGAGGCGTTGAGGAATTCGTTGGTATCAAAGTTGACCTGTACTTTTAAACCTACCGGAAAATCTTTTTCAAGTTCAGCCAGGTTGGCATGTACAGTTTCGATAATTTCCTGCGCATTGGAACCGGGGGTTTGATATACCGCCATACTCACCCCGGGCAATCCGTTGGTGTAAGAGATGGCAGAGTAACCCTCCGCATCCAGTTCTACTTCCGCTACATCTTTGACGCGTAAGAACTGTCCGTTTTCCAGCGCCTTAATAATGATATCCCCATACTGTGCTTCGTCGGTATATCTACCGGGATATTTAATGATATATTCAAAGGCCTGTGCATTGTTTTGTCCCAAAGCACCTGCTGCGGCTTCCAAACTCTGCTCGTTGATGGCCCCGATCACATCTGAAGGCATCAGCTGATAAGCCGATAAACGCTCAGGTTTCAACCATATCCGCATCGCATAGTTTTTGGATCCAAATACACTGACATCACCCACACCCGTAATTCTTTTTAATGGGGGAAGAACGTTGATGTTCAAGTAATTTTGAATAAAAGTGGCATCGTAATCCTCATTTTCGGAAAAGACCGTCAAAAACATCAAAGAACTGGTTTGTTGTTTTTGCGTGGTCACCCCCGATTGGGTTACTTCCCTGGGAAGCAAAGGAGTGGCTCTTGACACCCTGTTTTGCACGTTGACGGCTGCGATATCAGGATCTACCCCTTGCTCGAAAAAGACGTTAATGGAAGCCGTACCGTTATTACTGGCTGTAGAGGTCATGTAAGTCATGCCCTCCACCCCGTTGATTTGCTCCTCCATGGGAATAAGCACCGATTCCAACACGGTTTCGGCATTGGCTCCTGGATAATTTGCCATCACCTGAACCGTAGGCGGGGCAATGTCAGGGTATTGGCTTACCGGTAAGGTAGTAAGCCCTAGATACCCTAGAATCAGTATGATAATGGATACGACTGTAGATAATACAGGCCTATCTATGAATGTTTTAACCATCAGAAAAATTTATTTAAATGCAACGTTTAAATTATTGGCGATACTGTCGAAAGGTACCGGAGTCGGCGTTATAGGCGTATTATTACGCAATGAACCCACTCCTTGTGCCACGATATCCTCCCCGGCTTCCAATCCAGAAGCGACCACGATGAGACCTTCAATCCTATCTTTTACCTCAATAATAGAGGAAACAGCCACAGTATCTCCCTGAACTTTGTAGATATATACTTTCCCCTGCTGTTCGAAAGTTGCTGACTCAGGAATAACCGTTGCCTGCTCATAAGTCTTGGGAATCATGATGCTCCCACTATTACCGTTAGCCAAAATGCGGTTGGGATTAGGGAATTTTGCCCTAAAACTTACTGTCCCTGTAGAAGTACTGATTTGTCCTGTCACTGTTTCGATTTTCCCTTTTTCCTCATAGACGGATCCATTGACCAGCCGAAGTTCTACGGGAGGGAAATTATTGATCTTCTCTGATAGGGTTTCACCCTCCGCAGTTTGGATAAAGTTCAAATAGTCCCTTTCGTTCAATGCAAAAAATGCATAAACATCATCAGTGGCAGAAACCGTCGTCAACGGGATCGGATCACCGGGACTGACCAGAGCTCCCTGCCGATAAGGAATGGCCCCCACATAACCATTTACAGGACTCTTGATCGTGGCATAATCTATACTTGCCGCTATGCTGTTGGAGCTTGCCTGCGCCTGTGCAAGCCTTGCTTCTGCTGTTTCAAGCTGGACCTTTCCAATGATGCCTTTGGCGACCAAGGGCTTCAGTCTGTTTACTTCCACCTGGGCTGCCGCCACATTGGCTTCAGCCGCCCCTGCGTCCTGGGAGAGGGCCTGGGTTTCCAACTTAAATAAAGTCTGGCCTTTCTTTACCGACTGACCTTCATCTACCAAAACATCCGTGATATAACCCGATACTTTTGCACGCACCTGACTATTGACCGTTCCCTCTATGCTTGTGGGATAAGAAGTGTATCCAGATACATCTTTTAGCGGAACTTCCACTACAGGAATGGACATGGGTGCCATGGCTACCTGTTGGCCTTGGTTGCTGTTTCCGTTGCAGGAAAAAAGAACCACTGCACATACCAAAATCCCAAAATAACTTAGTTTTTTCATTGGTTTAAATAATAGTCGTTTTCAAATAATTGCTTTTCTGTTTTATGTTTCTAGATATCCGATGCCTGATCCGAACTTATGATAAGTCTCACTAAATTGGTTTTAATTTCTAATCTCTATTCCTGGCTCTCATCTTATATCTCATATCTCATGCTCTGTTTCTAATCCCTTCCCATATCACCTTTGCGATTTCCCCCAAATCAAGGTTTTTCCCAGATCGCAAGGATCGGTTCATCTTCACCCTGGCCGATGTATGCATATTTCCGAGTACCAGAACGGCCAGTATTTCCTTATCTAAGGGTCTGATTTCGCCGGATTTCAGGCCCTCATCAAAAAACATAAACAACCAATCATAGAACTTCCCTTTTCTTTCTTCGGAATCCTGTGATCGGAAGGAAGAGTTGTTATACAATTCGAAGAAGCTAAGAATCGAAGGCTTCGCGTGGTAGAGATTCACCAGATTGGTCCAGAAGATGAAATACCGTTCCTTAAAAGATTTTGCGGGATCGTCTTCCTTCATAGCGGCTTGATAGATCAAGTCAACTACATATTGATAAAGCTCCTGTATCAATTGATCCTTACCCTCGAAATAATGGTAGATTGTGCCAACGGCAATGCCCCCTCTCTTTGCCACTTCGCTGATGGGGAATCCATGGATCCCATGCTCCCTGACCAGTTCGAGGGTGTTTTCTAGTATAATTATCTTCTTGTTTGGGGGATTGTCCATAATTGTGAGAAAAACCGAATGAATGTTCAATCACTATTTCAAAAAAATGGTTCCGTTAAAAATTTATCTTTTAAATTATTTTTATGGATGGTGAATGGTGTGTTTGATGAGAAAATGAAAAAAGCATCAACTTTTTTGTGCTGATTTGTCAGCATGCAAAACATCGCAAATAAAAATAACAGCACCCGCTACTTGCTCCCACTCACCCCGATTACTCTTATTCAAGAGGTTATGCACTTACTAAAAAATCTCTGACCTATAAATATCCTTTCAAACTTCCGAATATTATTTTGTGGATCGCCAACAATTATCCGGTCTATTAAATCTTATCGACGCTCGTGGTAGTTATTGCCTCGGTAGCTAAGCTAACGCAGCCCACCTGTAAGCCCAGTTCACTCATCCCGGGGCAAAAAATTTCGACCATTGATTTCCGCGCCCAAATCCGTGGCCACAGATTGGTTTGCTGTTCCGTCCTTACTCTCTTTCCACCTGGACATTTTCTAAGACGATCTCTGATAGCAGCTCCAACTGCCCTGACTGATAAAGATCCTGCATTCTGTCTATGGGCGTTTCTTTGTCTTCGGGCATGTAATTTTCATAATCCTGTATTCTGATTCCATTGACCATCCGAGGGTTGATCGCTTTTCTAAACCTAACGCCTCCTCCCTCAGTATGATAGGTGTATGCCAAATAGTCCATTCCGCCGTTTTGCTGATTGAACCAATACAAAAACTCATCGTCAAAGTCATCCCCTCCTCCTTCTTCCCTAAAAGTTATCTGAATGACATCATAAGTATTTCCTTCCAGTTCTGTCTCCCTTATCCATTCCTTGATCACCGCCGGATCGTTCAATCCATAGGGCAAAAAAGCAAAATAGGCCACGGAGTTGACAGAATTGGAATAAGCCTGCTTCCTGTCCTCCGTGATTGCAGCCTCTTTTCCGTTAACTGTCCTGATAAAGCCCTCGTTGTTCAGTATATCCAACACTCTGCCGGTCGAATCGGTGAATTCCCGGGAGTACTCAAACAGGTTAGGAGCCTTAAAAATCCGGTAATGGATATTCCTAAAGTCGAAGGATATCCTCACCTTTTCGTAGTCGTTCCCTCCATGCACCTCAATCGCACGGTCTATAATCCTTTGTTCTTTGCTAAAGGAGGAGCATCCCTGCGACAGTATCCATACAGCCAGGATGATCAACAACCCATTTATTTTACCCATATCTTTTTGCTTTCTTGCTCTACCTCTACATACTTGCTCAAAGGACTGGCCTTTTGTCCGTATTCAAAGCCTTGCTGCCACCATTGCGTCATGGTATCAGGATCAAAAACGAGTGAATTTTCGGTGAGCAATTCAGGTGGGTGATAGAAATTTAGCGTGACCTGCTTTTCTGCTCCGGCCAGTCTGCCTATAGTTATATCGTCATTTGAAATTTGATCCAGCATAAAGTCAAACACCCTAGTGGTCAATTCCAGCGCGTTTCTTACTCTTTTGTGCTTAATCCTAGGCTTTTCCGTCTTCAGTACGATCACATCAATTTCAGTGGCTCCTCTGTTTATTGCCTCGCTAATGGGAGTTAAATCTCCAAATCCCCCGTCACCATATTCCTGCCCGTTCTTTTCTAGCAGGCTCATAAAGGGAATGAAATTGGAGGAAGCCCACATCCAATCCACAAAATCCTCATAAGATCCTTCTTTGGCCGATTTATACTCCACCCGATTGGTAGAAAGATTGGATACCGTCACCACCACATCCACAAAATGAGACCGGATCCGGTGGAAATCTTTTTTCGTAAGAATTTCTTTGATCAGCAACCTCAGGTTGCTGCTGTCTCCAAAAGTCTTGGCTCCTTTCAAAAACATCTGAATAATGCCCCAATGGTTGATGCGGGTCTTATAACCCTCTGCATCCTTTCGAATAATAAAAGGGCAGTTGCTGAAAATGTCTGACTGGGTGACAGAGGTGTATATCTTTTTGATTTTGGAAATTTCACCGATGGCCAATAAGGGAATCAATAAACTACCCGTGGAAGTCCCCACGAACAAGCCGTATCGCTGGCCCCGTTCCCTTATCAAATATTCTGCGATCCCTCCTGCATAAGCGCCTTTGCTTCCTCCGCCAGAAATTACCAGTGCTCTCATAATACCGAAAGATTATCTTCAATCTACAAATGACCGTGTCACAAACCGATGGTGAAGAAAGCTAAAAAAAACAACAAGTCAAATCCAATAGTCCCTCTGTTCATAATTTATAGATGAACAATCATAATATTAAGGCCCTCAATTTTCACCCCTGTTAAAAAGAAAATGGATTTTTTTGATATTTTATCTACAAAACGTTGGCCCTTTCGCTTCTCGAAGCTGTATTTAACCTATCAGGCTTAAAGTCGCGGTCCAGCAAACCGCCGAGTTTCTTAGACGCTTTCCTTACTGGCACCTTAACTTGTTAATACTTGATATACCACTTGTCAAATATGTATCCATTCAATAAACCATTGCGCTTTAGACCTCTTGCTTTTTTGCTACCGATACTCCTCCTTGTTCAGCTTCCTTTACTTTTTGCGCAAGGTCTTGGAGATTACTACCCGCCCGGGGTCAGACCGGACCGGGTAAACCTTACTGTCACCCAAGATCCCTCCACCTCCATGTCGGTTACTTGGCGGACACATTCTTCCATCGCCAGCGGTATGGCCGAAATCGTCCCGGCAAGTTCCAATCCTTTATCTGTAAAGGATGCGGAGAGAATCACTGCCATTAGCCAAACCTTAAAATCCGAAGACGGTAACTATAAGGAACTTACCTGGAAGGGTGTCGAAGCCAATTACCATTCAGTTACCTTGGACAACCTTCAATCCAATACCCTCTACAATTATCGGGTAGGCGACGGAACCCAATGGAGCGAATGGTTCCAGTTCAGAACGGCCGGAGGTCCTGATGATAAACTATCTTTTCTATACTTCGGAGATGCCCAGACAGATCTGCGTTCCCTATGGTCAAGGGCCATACGACAGGCCTACGCCCACTTACCCGGAGCGGCTTTGATGCTACATGCCGGAGATCTGGTCAACCGAGCCAATAGGGACGAGGAATGGGGGGAATGGTTTGAGGCCGGATCCTTTATCACAGCCACTATTCCGCAGATGCCGTCTCCCGGAAATCATGATTATGGAAGGGATGAAAAAGATCTGCAGCTATCGGACTTTTGGAGGCCACAGTTCACTTTGCCGCAAAACGGTCCGGCAGGACTGGAGGAAACCTGTTATTTTACCGATGTTCAAGGGGTCAGATTGATCTCTCTAGACTCCTACCTGGCCGAAGAGTCAGATGAATACCTGGAAAAACAAAGGGTATGGCTGGACAGCATCTTAAGCAACAACCCCAACACATGGACAACGGTGGTATTCCACCATCCCATTTATTCGCCGAAATCGACCCGGGACAACAAGCGGATGCGGGAAACTTTCAAGCCATTGTTTGACCAATACAAAGTGGATTTGGTTCTTCAAGGCCACGACCATACTTATGCCAGAGGCATGGAAAACATTCCCATGGAAGGAAATGGTATCAAATCAGGAACCATGTATGTCGTCTCGGTAAGTGGACCCAAAATGACCGATAGTGGCGTGGAGAAAAAGTTTTGGATGGAAGAGTCCGCTGTTTACACCCAACTCTACCATACCGTCATTATTGAAGGCGACAAATTGGAATTCAGGTCTTTTACCACCACCGGTGAACTATATGACGCTTTTGATCTGATCAAACGGAATGGGGAAGTCAATCAGTTGGTAAATAGGTAATTGTAAAAAAACCGAAAAGAAAAGACCCTACCTCCGGCAGGTAGGCGGAGAAAGCACAACGTCATTGCACGATCTCATCGAATTTGTTTTACCATTGCCGCTATTTGCCTATGAAATCCATCCTTCCATAAAGCTATCCCCACCCCGAGGTATTGCAGGACAAGCAGGGTGGAAGACTCCACATAGGGCTGGGATTGGTAGGCATGGTAGGAAAGGATGACGAGGAAAGACCATATCAGAAAGGCTTTTTTCTCTGTAAAAACACTGATGCCTACCGCGGGGATCAGGTACCACGGATGTACCACGGTATTCAAAAGAAAATACACCCAATAAATCATTAAAAGCACTTGTAGAAAGCCTTGGGTATCCTTCTTTCTGCCTCTAAAAGAAACAGTCAAAATCAAGATCAGGGTCAACACTTTCAACATTGGCCCCAAAATCTCAATGACATTATATCCGGCTGTCCAGTAACCCAACTGACGGAATAAATAATATAGCGAGGCATTAAACTCAAAGGTGTCACTGTACAGGCTGAGGCTTTTGCCGAAACCCGGAAAGGCACTTCCGACTAGAGGTCCCAAGGTGATCAAAAGAATAAAAGCCGCAGCAAACAGATACCTGAGCCTCCTCTTCCTCGGAAGCCTGTTAAGAAAGGCTGGAAACAGTATAAGCGGACTTAACTTTACGGCCACGGCTGCTGCCAAAGACCCACCCGAAATCCCAAACCTCCCCCTGTACAAAAAATAAATGCTAACCAATATCATCAACAGCATCATTCCCTCAAAATGCAGGTTGCCTGCCACCTCCATGATCACCATAGGATTCAGGGCATAAAGCAAAAGCTTTTTTTCTGGCTGATCAAAAAGCCGCAGCAGTAAAAAAATTAGATAAAATACCAGAAGCTCAAAAACCAAAAGGATCAGCCTGATAATTACCACTCCTTTCAAGATATCTCCTCCGCTCAGAAAAGATGCCAGAAAAAAAACTACCTGGTTAGTGGGGGGATAAACAGAATGATAATCCGGCGAATTAAGCACCGGGAATAGTTGGCCCATAAATTCTTCCGAGCGAAAATCCAATTGCTCCTTGGCTTCGGACGGGGTAAGCGTATAGGGATTGTATCCTTCGGCTACCAACTGTCCATCCCACAAAAACCTCGCATAATCATCCGACCATTGGGGCATACTGAAAACCAATATCAACCGGAGAACCACCGCCAGCCCGACAAGCCACTTCCAGCTAACCGCCGAACCGGCCATCTGATAAAGTTTCCAATAAAGAATAAAACAGCCACTAAAAACAGCTAGCGATAAGTTAAAGGAGGTTCTTGGCAGGCAATAGCCCAGCAAAAAGATCCCTAGTGTAAAAAAAAGGGAGAAAATAAATACCCAACCCCCTTTTAACCTCATTGACGCAGCTTAAGTTGTCTCCTGAAGCGCTCATCCCCCAGCTTATTTTTGGTCCAATAATCCGTTTGGATCATGGCCTTCCTTTTTGCCCGGGTGGTTTGGCTTGTTCCATCATCAAAAATCTGGATTTCTTCCCATCCGGTGATCTCATAAGGGAAGTAGTTGTAGTACCGGATTTTTAGTATCCGTTTACCATGGGCATATTTTACGGTCAATTCCTGGTAGTTTTCACCCGAATCGGCGAGGGATATCTCAGCTTCCTGATCCTCAAATTTCTCGTGAGTCAGCCGCTGGTTCATTAGAGAAGGGATTAAGGTCACGGTGCCCGTCGGGATCTGATTAGGGTTGATACGAATCAGGTTCCAAAGATCATCCTCAGGAAATCCCTTTGCCGTAAAACTGTAGTCTCCTTCTGTCTCAAAATACGAAAATGCCTGCCCCTTATACTGGTTGGTGCCTTGATTGATCTGGGTAAAGGTGTGACCGCACCATTCTTGCGACGAACTGGTGACCTTGATCGCGTGCTGTGGGTTATAAACTGGGGTAAATACGGAAAGCATCATATGATAAGGATAAATACCTGTAACGAAGTCCTTGGTCTTATTCAATTTCAAGACTTTCACGGCATCTCTTCCTGCAGCTTCAGGATCATCTAGCTTTACCTGTTTCTTTTTTGAAATATCCTCTGTAACAAAAACCAATACTGCTTCCCCTTCCCTAGCTTCTCCGTATCGGTACTGGGTAAGTTCAAAGCTGCTGATCTCTGCTGTTCCTTGCAGCCAATATCCTCCGAACTGATCAAAATCCACCTCTTCCCTCCTGTCGGGGCCACAGGCAGATGCAACAAATAAAAAAAGAAGAAACACTAATTTATCCTTGATCATTAATTAGATATAATTGGTGATTGGTTGTGGTACTTGTACCATAAATCCCATTCAACTTTCGATCCATTATTTTAACTTTTTCAATTTGGAGTTGTTGACGAGGGAGGTCATCTGGGTGATGGCAATTTGGTTGAGTTGCTGTAGCCGTTCTGATTGGGTTATGCCCTGCCGGATAAGGACAGCATTGATGCTCTCCAAGTTGGAAAGCACCACCAATTGCTCCAGCGTTGCCTGATCCCGCATATTTCCCTTGGCTTCCGGATTTTGTTGTCGCCAATCCGCCGCAGTCATGCTAAAGAGGGCCATGTTCAATAAATCAGCTTCAGAAGCATATATTTGGGAAATTTGTTGTTTGTTGAGCTTTGCTGGGATTAATCTTTCCTTGATGGC
>Ga0209075_1002578_pt1 | contig 15847 bp, 10 predicted proteins | sample Stecom2011_FD_187523 | JGI IMG/M metagenome (GOLD analysis project Ga0209075, IMG submission 187523) | Agricultural soil microbial communities from Utah to study Nitrogen management - Steer compost 2011 (SPAdes) (version 2) | ecosystem: Environmental > Terrestrial > Soil > Agricultural land...
GATCCCATTCCCACGCAGGTAGCTCCTGCTTTGAACCACGCGGATAGATTCTCTTCCGTTGGTTCCACACCGCCCGTGACCATGATCTTCGACCATGGCATAGGGCCTTTTATGTTTTTTATGAACGAGGGGCCACCCACGTTGCCACCCGGGAATACCTTCACGATCTCGGCACCCAATTCTTGGGCCAAGCCAATTTCAGTTGGGGTAGCGCACCCGGGAGAATAAGCTATTTGTCGGCGATTACATACCTTGAAAATATCGGGATTCAACAGCGGACCGACAATAAAATTCGCGCCCAATTGGATATAGAGCGAAGCAGTTGGCGCATCTACTATCGATCCCACGCCCAATACCATATCCGGGCAGGCCGAGCTTGCCCACTTAACAAGCTCCGAAAACACTTCGTGAGCGAAATCTCCCCGGTTGGTGAATTCAAACGCACGAATTCCCCCGTCGTAACAAGCTTTCACTACCGCTTTCGCGATTTCAACGTCGGGATGGTAAAAAACCGGAATAATTCCCGTCTCCTCCATCGTCTGGTAGACATGCAGCCTTTTAAATTTGGCCATATTTAATCAATTAGCAATTAGCAATGAACAATTAGGCGAATCATCGAACCACCCTTCCCGAGCCGTCACCTTTCATAAGGTTCTCGACTTCAGATACAGAAACCAAATTGAAATCGCCGTACACCGTATGTTTCAAGCAGGAAGCGGCTACCGCGAAGTCGAGTGCTTTTTGGTCGTCCTTCTTATGGGTAAGCAATCCATAGATGAGTCCACCCATGAAGGAGTCGCCACCACCTACGCGATCCACGATATGCGTGATATCGTACCGTTTCGATTGGTAAAGTTTATCGGAGTATAAGCATCCACCCCACGTATTATGATTCGCGTTAATGGAGCCACGAAGGGTAATAATCACTTTCTTAGCCCTCGGGAATTTTTGCATCAGTTGTTTACAAACCGATTCAAACTCTGCAGCGTCTACTTCTCCACCGGTGTGCTCCACTTGAAACCCTTCCGGTTTGATACCAAATACCTTTTCGGCATCCTCTTCATTACCCAAAATCACATCGCATCCAGCCACTAAGTTGGGCATGACTTCCGATGCTGTTTTTCCGTACTTCCAGAGGTTTTTGCGGTAATTGAGATCGCATGAAACGGGCACTCCCATTTCGTTCGCTGTCTGTATGGCTTCAAGGCATGCATCCGCGGCACCTTGTGAAATAGCAGGGGTAATTCCTGTCCAATGAAACCAAGATGCATCTTTCAGAATTTCTCTCCAGTTGAACATCCCCTTGGTTACCTCCGCGACAGAAGAATTGGCCCTATCGTATACCACCTTCGAAGGACGTGCCACCGCCCCTGTTTCTAGGAAGTAGATGCCCACGCGTTCTCCGCCTCGTGCAATTTGATTGGTTCCCACGTTATATTTCCGGAGCTCGGATATGCACCAGTCGGCGATTTCGTTATCGGGTAGACGGGTTACAAACTCCACGGGAATGCCGTAGTTGGCTAAAGAAATAGCCACGTTCGCTTCTCCTCCACCGAACGTGGCGTTAAGTTGATTTGACTGTATAAAACGTTGATATCCCGGTGTGGCAAGACGTAACATTATCTCGCCAAAAGTCACTACTTTTTGCATCTTGTTATTTTATCTGAATGGATAAGGGGTTGTCGATTTTTTCTTTCTTTTCTTGTACAAACTGGGTCCAATGCTCGAAGCTATTGAAACCGGCTTTACTCCAACCCCCGCCCGTGTAATAAGTATAAAGAGTACCCGGTTGATAGCTGTTGATTCCCAGGTAGTGCCCATCTGCAACTTTAATTATTTCATAACCGCTTGGGTTGATGGCAGCGGTATAGATGGTACCGTCATTTTCGGTACCGGGCGTCTCGTATGCAATGATCCCATCATTCACCCCGTACGTGATCTCGGGTTTTCCCTGTTCCATCACAATGCCTGTTGCTAATGCCAATTCCGGAGCGTCGGTTTCAAAAACCTTGGTTACTCGGTTAAAAAGTTGGTAAGCGTCTAGCGATATGAAACGAGTTTCCTGAATCTGGTGATCGCCCGCGGGATAGGGGTCGTATGTTAATTTAAACGATATGCGCAGGGGCCCATTATCAAGTATCTCATAGGATACAAAATTGTCTCCAAGACAGAGCGTATCGTTATCAAAAGGAGCCGTCATGCCCAAGCCGAGCGTTCGCCCCACCTTGTAGAAATCCAGTCCTTCCCCGTGATCCCGATGATAAGAAGCCTTTCCCGATAAATCATTTTCGTACCATTTGTCAATGATTAACGCTTCGGTTCGTTTCGTCCAGAAGTCCATACCGTTGCTTATTTCGCCGGTCGCTTTTAGCGCGGGACCATACACCCGGAAGGCAGAACGATTGTTCTCCCACGTGAAATCATCCCTTCTCTCCGGCACCAGTCGCCCGTATACTAATGGCTCAAACTCTTCTGGTTCGCCTGAAGATATTTGGTAAACGGCGGTTTGTCCAGCGTTTACCGATACCGGGAAGATGAGCGATTCAACCGTTTCTGTCCCGTTAGTCACGAGTTGAAAAGGGAGTTGTTGCCCCTGCTCGTCGGTTACTACTATGGATTGATTTGAAGCGTCCGGAATCCTTTTTTGAACCTGACTCCAGCTTATTTCTGCAATCTCATTTTTTCTATCGATCGTGCCGGGGTTTTGCACGTTTACCGTTACCCCTTTTTGGGAAGAATTGCATCCAGCAAGAAGTGCTATCGCCAGAAGCAGTGGCATGAATTTCGTTTGCATACAAATTTGATTCGTTGATTGATTAATTTGTTAACGTGATGATTTATTAATCCCTATATCGTTAAATTATCAAATCATCCGATCGAATTACGGTTGTTTGCCAATGTAAGCTAGGATGCCGCCATCCACGTACAGGACATGCCCGTTTACGAAATCGGAAGCTCCCGAGGCAAGGAAAACGATCGGGCCTTTCAGGTCCTGTGGATCTCCCCACCGGGCCGCCGGCGTTTTGGATATGATGAATGAGTCAAACGGGTGGCGTGAACCGTCCGCCTGTTTTTCTCTCAGGGGTGCAGTTTGTGAAGTAGCAATGTATCCCGGTCCCAGTCCATTCACCTGGATGTTGTGTTCGCCCCACTCCGAAGCGAGTGTTCGGGTAAGCATCTTTAGTCCCCCCTTTGCTGCCGCGTAGGCCGAAACGGTTTCACGCCCCAGCTCGCTCATCATCGAGCAGATATTGATGATCTTGCCCTGTTTGCGGCGGATCATCGACGGGGCTACCGCCTTCGACAAGATGAAGGGTGCCACCAGGTCGATGTCGATTACCTCTTCGAACTCCTCCACGGCCATGTCCACGGCGGGGATGCGTTTAATGATGCCGGCGTTGTTCACCAGGATATCAATTTCACCCATCTCCTTCTCGATGGTAGCGACCATCTCTTTTACTCCTTTTTCGTCACGCACGTCGCATACAAAACCCATGGCGTCGATGCCAAGTTTCTTGTACTCCTCCACTCCCCGTTTCATCGAGGGTTCGTTTGAGCTATTAAAAGCGATGCGTGCTCCTGCCTCCGCCAAGGCAGCGGCCATGGAAAAACCAATTCCATGGGCCGCCCCGGTCACGAGTGCTATTTTTCCTTTTAAACTAAAAAGTTCCATTTGCCTCTCCTATTTTAAATCGGTGATTTTCGCGAAATCTTGGTCCCCGTAATCGAGGTTCTCACCGGCCATTCCCCAGATAAAGGTGTAGTTGCTCGTGGCTGCTCCCGAGTGGATCGACCATTCGGGCGAAAGTACCGCCTGATCACCTTTCATCCAGATGTGGCGTGTTTCGTCCACCTCGCCCATGAAGTGGCAAACGGCCTGATCTTCCGGTATTTCAAAATAGAAGTAAGCCTCCATTCTTCGGGTGTGGGTGTGCGCGGGCATCGTGTTCCACACGCTGCCGGGTGCCAGTTCGGTCATTCCCATCTGCAGTTGGCAGGTGGGCAACACCTGATTCACGATCATCTTGTTGATATTTCGGTGGTTCGACCCTTCTAATGAACCCATTTCGGCTACTTCGGCGTCCGCCTTGGTGATTTTCTTGTCCGGGTAGTTGCGGTGAGCACTGGCCGAGTTAAAATAAAACTTAGCGGGCTTCGACGCGTCGTCGCTCTCGAAATAGACTTCACGATCGCCCGATCCGAGATACAGGGCCTCTTTATAGTCGAGTTCAAAAACAGTATCTCCCACTTTTACTTTTCCCTTTCCTCCCACGTTAAAAATACCGATTTCACGGCGATGCAGGAATACGGGTGCTTTTAGTGGATCGATAGCCTCCAGTTGAAGCGATTCTTTAACCGGCATCGCGCCGCCCACTACTAATCGGTCGTACATCGAGTAGACCATGTTTACTTCATCAGCCGCGAATACTTTTTCTATTAGAAAGTCCTCACGCAGACGACTCGTGTCATAACTTTTTACATCCGAGGGATGCGCAGCATAGCGTAACTGATAATTTGTTTTCATATTGATATATTTTTTGTTTGGTTTATGCAACCTTGAATAATGTTCCTAATTGTTCTACCACCGTTTATTAGTGAGCCTGTGTACCTGCACAAAATTACGGCTTATTTTAAACGTTTCAAAATAAAACTGCAATTTATTAAGTTTTATTTCATTGCAATCTATAACAGATCGTTTGAGATTGTTTCAATCTCCTCTCTATGTTTACCCTAATGATGGATTTTCTCTCGCAATTACTTGTAAGGTACCAGGTCCGATAATATTTTCTCTTTATACCACGGGTCTTCCACTTTCTCCAGAAGTTGTGCAAGTTCCTCCAAGAGGTACGCGACCTCCTCCGGGTAATCGGACAAGGACAAGTTATTCAACTGGTAGGGGTCCTCCGCGTCGTGAAATAAATAGGTTTGCTGCAAGCTTTTCGATTCTTGGTCGATGCTCAGTGCCAGCGTGTAGTTGGCCGTCTTCACGCCTCTCGTTTCCGGGAAGTAGGAGACGACTTTCCCGTTTTCATCCCTGTCGCCGTCCAAGTTCCGGAGGTACAGCACGCTTTGGGGCAGGGGAGAAGAGGGATTCCCGGTCAACAGGTAGTCCGCGAAATTCTCGCCCTGCACTTCCTCCGGTATCATGTTGCCCAACCCGCTGAGTCCGATCAGGGTAGGCATGATGTCGGGGCTGGAGAGCAGTAAGGGGGTCACCCTTGGTTCCAGCTTGCCGGGGTATCTCACCAGGAAGGGGGTGGAAGTGGCTTCGGTGTAAGGAGAGTTTTTCGCGTCGTTCACCCCGTGGCTGGTCATAGTTTCGCCATGGTCTGAGGCAAAAACCACGATGGTGTTGTCGGTTAATCCCAGGCTATCCAGTGCCGCGAGCAGACGGCCGAACTCCCTGTCTACACCGGTCACCTGCGCGAAATAATAGGGGGCCGACGCTGCCTTTTGCATGGTGGTATCGGCATTATCCCGGACGAGCAGTTCTCCCAGCGTTTTATCCTTGTAGAGGTTGTAATCTTCCTCCATGCAATCGTCGAGCGAGCTGTAGGGGTGGTGGGGCGGGTTCATGCTCATCATCATGAAAAAGGGCTTGCTGTCGTCTCGCTGTCCCTTTTGATTGACGAGGTACTCGATCGCGATATCCACCTCGTGCTTGGGCGACCACTCCCGTATCTCGTGCCGTTTCCCTTCGGTGTCCCAGTAATGAGGCTTCTTATGCACATCGAACGTGCCGTACGAATACCAGAAGTCGAAGCCGTGCCTTTTCTCGGGCGGCGTGTAGGCATCCCACACCGGGTCGCGTCCCTCCACGTAGTGTCCCGGGTTGTCGGGATCGTTGGGGGTGGGTAAGTCCAAGTGATACTTCCCGATGTAGGCGCAATTGTATCCGTTCCGGCTAAAGACGTCGCTGATGGTCACGTGATCGTCCGGAAGAGAGTTGAAGGGCCGGCTCGAATTCACGTTTAAGGGAACGCCGCTCTTGTTGGGGTACATGCCCGTGAGCAGCGATCCGCGATGGGGACTGCTTATGGGGGTGTTGCTGTAGGCGGAGGAGAAGACTACCGCTTCGTCGGCAAATTTATCGAGGTTGGGCGTGATCACCGGATCGCCCTTGTAATTGATGTGGGAGGCATACGGTTCATTGCTCCAGAATCCCATGGCGCTGTTACGCATTTGGTCAGGGAACACGTAGATCACGTTGGGTGAAGCGGGCTCTTGGCCCGTCGCTTTTTCTCCTTGCACGCAGGCAGGTAGCGGAAGCAATCCGATAACTCCCAAGTAGGGAAGTACTTTATTTATCTGTATCATACTATTAGCGTGTTACATTGATTTCTTGTTCCGGCAAAATGATCTCCCTGCCGGTGGTGCGAATGTTATGTTGTTCGACCCATTGGTTCAAGAGTGCGCGGTGTTGATTCAGCACGTTCTGCTGGCTTTTTTCGATGGCCAAGTTGCGGCGCTCTTTCCTGTCCGCCTCAATATCGAACAGCTGTTCTCGGTATTTTCCCTTGTCGTACAAGACGTACTTGTACCGGGGTGTCCGCACCATCCATCCCCGGGTGGGGGATTTATCGAACTGGGTTTCGGTCACGATATAGGGATGAACCTCTCCGGCATCGCGTTGCTCCACCAGCGTACGGATACTTTTCCCGGCGGCACGCGCGGGGACTTTCGCTCCCGCGTACTCGCATATCGTTGGGAGCAGGTCTAATCCCGCGTTCACCAGCTCCGGACGTTCCACGTTCGTGGCGTAGGTGCCGGGGGCTTTCACGATAAACGGCACATTCACGATCTCTTCGAAGAGGGCCGACTTTTGATTCCATTGGTTGGCCGCCACGCCGTCGCCGTGATCGCTGGTGAAGATGATTACTGCATCGTCGTACAACCCTCGTTCAACGAGCGCATCGATGATCTTCCCGATCTCCGTATCAACAATCTCCACCAGGCGATAATACGCGTTCAGGTAACGTCGCCAGTCGTCAGCGGTATAATTAATCACGGGATATGTCGGGAAGTGCACCCGCTGCTCCAGCCGGATAATCTCCGCCTCGTAGGGCGCGGGAGCAAAGTTGGAGGGGAGGTTTGGGCACTCGTCGATGGGAGGCTCCACGATCTCCGCGAAGGGCAACTCCTGGTTTCTCGCGTATTCACAGATGTTGTGCGGGTTATCGAAGGAGGCCACCAAGAAAAAGGGTTTCTCCCTGGGTTGGTCCAGGAAACGGATGCACGCCTCCGCGAGTCCGTAATCGTTATGCTCATGGAGCGAGGTGAATCCGAAGCTATCGTCGTCCTTCGGCAGCGAGGCTTTGGGAAGGTGCCACTTACCCGCGTAGCCGGAGTCGTATCCTGCTGCAGTGATCAAGTTTCCCAAGGTCTCCTGCTTCAGCTCCTCGGGGAAGGGGTCGTTGTTCTTCATCATTCCCACGCTGCCGGGGGGGACACCCGTGAACATCGCGAAGCGGGAGGGACCGCTCAGCGGGGCGGCGCAGTACGCGTTAGAGAATCGGACACCATCTTTCGCCAGCTTGTCGAGGTGAGGCGTGCTCACGTGGGTATCGTCCACGATGCTCATGGCCGTCGCCGTCTGGTGGTCGGTCATGATGTAGATGATGTTCGGTTGCTGTGCCAGCATGCAGCTAGCAGACATACTGGCCAAGGCAGTTAAATGGATTCGTTTCATACTTCTTTGAATTTAGTGGGCAGTGCCCATCGTTTCCTCCGGAGGCAGCGATGTCTTATGCTCCGCTCCCGGTTCATTGGTCCACGCGCAGGAGCAATACTTCGCGCGATAACCCGTGTTGGCATTCAAACTCGAGGGTGGTTTGGCTGTACTCCGATTTCACCACCTTCGCGTAAGGCGTTATCGCGGCCAATTTCCAGTGGCCGTCTAGGGTCACTTTCAAGAATGATTTACCGGAAGGGTTGTTGATCCACTCCCTCGAGTAAACGCTTCGCTCTTTCCTATTCCCTTCCTCGTCGTACACTTCATCGGCCGGCCCTTCATAAAATCGCAAGTCCGGGTCGCACGCGGCAAGGAGAAGTTTTTCTCTGTCTATTTCACGGCTCATGACGAGGGCGGGATAGTTCACGTGAAGGAGCGGGCCATTCGCGGCCACTTCGCCCGCTTCAAAAAGAACGTAGCTCGTGGTGCCTGTCTCCCGGTCCGTCACCACGTGCGCCAGGGAGTCGTGCTGTTGCACGATGTACGGGAGGTTGCCCGCGAGGGCGTCCTCGTACGTGCGCTCTCTCTCGATCGCTTCAGGTTGCACTAGGATCATGTACTCGTAGGCACTGTTGCCGGGACTGGAGCCATGATTGATCGATGCCAAGGCAAACTTGTTTTTAGTAGGGAGGCCGGTCTCTTCGTGGAACGAGTGCTGCTCCTCTTTCTTGAACACCACGTCGCCCCGATTGATAAAGAAGAGGTTATCGTGACCGTCCGACAAGACGTTTACCTTGCTCGACGAGAGGGATTTCCGGTAGGGAAAGCGACTGTTCTTATTCCCATCCAAGAAGAAGGGTTTGTCTTCTTCTTCCAGGTATACTTGAAACAGCGTGGTGTGGGTCTCCTCGGGCAAGTCCGACACGATGTTGCTACCGAGGGCCACCACCCGGTTGTTGAAGAAGAAGACCGATTTTCTGGCGCGCAGCGAGCCATTGTATTTATCGTGTTCGTGGAGCTTCATCCCGAAAGCACCTTGTTCTTGATTGAGGGAGATGCCGCCTGAAAAAGACTCGTCCGAGAGGAGCATCTCTTCAAATCCCGATACGTCGTCCACGTTTTTCACGTCCGCCTTGAGTTGTGCAATGGGGAGTACCGTGGCGGTAGTTCCTGGGAAGTGGTTCCAATCCCATCCCTCCTGTCGGAATCCCGATCCCTCGTTCGAGATGGGGTCGCCCGTGCCCAGGATTTGTAAGGCTCCGTGCGTCATATACCTCCCGAAGAGGTTCTCGCCGCGGTAACCCTCGGCCGACCAGAGGTAGCGGCTGTGTCCCATCGCGGAGACCATCCAGTCGCCTCGCCGGTGCACGTTGAGGTTGGAGTAGTTAAATGTCCAATTCCCCGCGGGTGATTTTTCCGGGGAGAAACCCATGTCCATCAATTTTCGTGATCGATCCGTGACGCCATCCACTAGCCTGAGGTATGCCTCGGCCAGTTCAGTGTCGATCTCCTCTTCACCGTCTGGAGAACCTGCAAAGGCAAGCAATCCAAAATACTCGGGTACAAGTTGTCCCTCGCCATCCGGGTGTCGTCCCGACAAAGATAAGGGCCAGGTGCGAAGATTGCAATAGATCCGCATCGATAATAATGCATTTTTTAATATCCGGTGGCTCTGCTCCGATATGTTGAAATCGGTATCCCGCAGCAGGTAAATCGCCTCTACTGCTCCCTGTAGCCCTCCGATCGCGTAGGCCGGATAGTTGTGGCGGTGGTGAAACATGGTGCCGTCTATCTTGAACGTGCCCCGCGTACCTTCCGCGTACTGGTACCCATTTTCTAACCACCGGTTGAACGCGTGTAGGTAGCGCGTTTTCTCCGGCAGCGACTCGATCATGAGTATGCTGGTGAGCCGAGCAATCAGGTTGGTGTTGAAGGTGTCCACATCCATTCCCGGAAGAGTTGGTTTTTCGCGTACCTCGCCGGTTCCCGCGAACCACTCCATGGCTTGTTGCATGGGTGCCCGGAGGTCGTGTCGTTCCAGGGATTCCGACATCAGGAAGAGTGCGGGGTAATAATCGCGCATGCTGTATCCCAAATGATGCAAGGTCCCCATCGCGCTGCCTGCTTGAAACCCTTGGTCCAACATGTGACGGATCATCTTGACAAAGAGCCCTTCGATCTCCTGTTGTGTCTCTTCGTCGTTTGTCCGGTGGTAGGCCACGGAGAGATGTAGGAGGGTAGCGTTGAATTTCTTCAACCCCATGATGTTGTTGTAGAGTCGATTGTATCGGTCTGCCCCGAACATCGCGTAGGTTTCGCCGAATCGCTCGAAAAAGAGCGGTACGCCACGAATCGTTCCGTCGGGGTTCTCCGTGATTTTGTAGTTCGCTACTTCCTTCCGGAGGGTGGATAGCGGTCGGTGGGTACGGTCTCCCAGGAGGTGCTCCTTCAGTCGGCTTTCGATTTTGGCCAGATCGTTCACCTCCTCTTTTGTCGGGAGCATCAGGGGCAAAGAAAACTCCTTGTTCCACGACTTGTTTAAAATAAGCCAATGATTACGGGTATCCTTGTTTATAAAAGGAGCTTGAAAATCGGCCGTGTGATGCCGAGCGTCTTGCATCGTGGAGAGGATCACGTGGTCAAAAAAAAGTGTGCCCTCCTTCATGTCGGGAACCGAGAAACGCACCTCGTCCATTCCCTCTTCGGGTTTCCCCGTCATATCCCTGTCGAACGCTACCCATGCCCCTCTCCAGCCCTTGAAGTCCAATCTATATTCAAAGTAAGACGTTACCCTGCCCTCTTTCAAGAACTCTACCTTGAGGGTATTGTTTGGGATCGGCTCGGTGGAATAGATCCAGAACACGAACGTGGAGATCCGCGGGTCGGAATCGGTACGCGGGGCAACGTAATCGATTGCCTCACGGATGCTCCAATAGGAATCGGGACTGTTCCACGACCATTTAAGGCTGTGTTTCCGGTGCTTGTAATGATTCGGCGAAAGGGATAACGTAGAACGGGCGTCGTGACTCGTCCGGGGATCGGGCACCTCGAACGAGAAAATGGCCTCGTGGTTGAACTCTATAAAGTCTCGAGAGTAAGAAACTCCCAAGGACAACAAACTCAAGAAAAGTAGCAGCGTTTGTTTCATTGTTTCATTTCTGTGCCCTAGTTAGAGCGTACCTTCTTGGCGCATTTTACGGGTAAGTGCCTCCAGGAAATAGTAATCGGCGTAATTCAGCGGGACATCAATTTCGTTATCGTGCGGGATGCTTCCCACGGAGTGCCTCAGCAGGAAGTTCCCGTTGGTTCCCACGAGGGCTTTATACGAATCGCTCGCGAGGGAGGCCATGATTTGATCGGCCGTTTGGCGATACTCCTCTTTTCCAAACTTCACCAGCTCGTACAGTGCCGAAGCGGCGATAGCGGCTGCCGACGCATCACGTGGCTCGTTCGGGATATTGGGCGCGTTAAAATCCCAGTAGGGAACGAGGTCGTCCGGGAGATTTTGGTGGGTAAAGATGAAATTGTAAATGTTATCGGCCATTTCGAGGTAACGTTCGTCGCCCGTGTATCGATAAGACACCGCGAACCCGTACAAGCCCCATGCTTGTCCTCTTGCCCACGCTGATTCGTGCGCGTAGCCCTGGGCATTCTGCTTACTTCGTACTCCCCCTTGTTCCTTGTCGTAATCTACCACGTGGTAGCAACTCCAATCGTCCCTGTAATGATGTTTCATCGTGTTGTTCGCGTGCGAAACGGCGATGTTGTAGTAGGTGGAGTCGCCCGAGAACTCGGTAGCCTTAAACAGCAGCTCGAGGTTCATCATGTTATCGATAATTACCGGGCACATCCAGCCCCGTTCTGCCTGCCATCCCCTGTCTTCGTCCCAGCTCTGGATCACACCGGCAGCCGGGCGAAACCTCGTGGAGAGCGAGTTGGCTGCTTCAATTATCACCTCCTTGTAAGCGTCGTTGTTGGTCACCCGCAGCGCGTTCCCGAAGCTGCAATCGATCATGAATCCCACGTCGTGGTGCCATTTCAGGTGTTTGATGGTATCCAGGTCTTCGGTATACTTCACGCCCACGTCGAGCCACTTGGGATCTTTCGTGAGATCGTACATGTAAAACATCGTCCCCGGGAAAAAACCGCTCGTCCAGTCCTGTCTAGAAATGTACTGCACGTGTCCATTCTCGATGGTGCGGGCGTTTAATATCTTGCCGGACTCTTCGATTACTTTCACCTGATACCCGATCTGGGCTTCCGCCGTTTTTATTGCTTCCGAGAAAAGATCGGTGTTACCGGCTTCTTGTCTTTTCTCGTCGTTTCCCGTGCAGGCGGCCAACAGGGCTGCTAGGGATAGGAATATCGTAAACTTTCTCATTTTTATGGATGTTTTTTTTATATTTTTTTTGATTGAGTTTAATTGATCCTCTCGAGCGTGAACTCCACCGGGATCCCGTGTTGGCACGTGACGGAAATAATCGTGTTGTCGCCTGACACTTGTATCGTAAGGGAGGGAACATCATTATTTACCGCCGCGTATTTCCCTTTCAGGGTGATCTGTTTGGTCACCGGTTGGCTCTCTCTCGAGGTGGTGTAGCTGTATTCTCCCAAGTGCAGATCAGGATCGCAGACGCTTACCCGAAGCTGGTTCTCGCTTGGTTGAATCATTACCATCAGCTCCTCGTCACTCGCCACGAGGTGCTTATCGTCGTTGTTCGTCAATTTGTCGAACACCGCGTAGCCCGTCACGTTGCTTGCCACGTCCTTTACGACATGCGCCGCGGAGTCGTGCCGCAGCACGGAATAACCGGTGTTGCCTCTTCGTAAGGCCCTTTGTTGTGAACGGGAGGCATCCATCACGATCATGTACTCGTACGATGCGCCGCTCGGGGCCGGCCCGTGATTTATATAGGCTGTGGCGAAGTTACCTTGAGTAGGCTTCATTCGCTTATTTTCTTTCGAATCTTGCGATTTTTTTTCGATCACCAGCGGTTGTCCGGTCGGGATATAGTAGAGCTCGCCCGTCAGGCTCTCGATCAATAGATCGTCGCCCCTCTCTTCGCCCGTGGCTTCTCGATAAGGGAAGGCGGTTATTTTTTTCTGATTCAGTGTGATTGCCTCGTTTTCTTTTAGCAATGCTTGCTGGAAGAGAGTGGTTTCGGTAGGAAACTCTTCGTTATCATTTCCGATAGCCGAGCCGAGGGCGATGATTTTATTTCCAAAGGCGAAAGTCGATTTACGGGCATGGAACGAAGGTGTAAAGCGTTCCCTATCACGTTCACTCAGCTTCATGGCAAACATGCCAAACTCTCCATCGTTTAAACGAGACGCGCCCGCGAACGATTCCGGTTGACGCAGCATGTCACTTCCGGGGAGCGGTGACTCTAACAAATCCAACGGGAGATGGATGGTGGTAGTCCCCGGGTTCCTGTTCCAATCCCAACCCTCCTCGCGATACCTGCTCGCCTCTTCAGTGACCGGGCGCTCGCCGTTTATCGCTTTCGGGGAGCGGGTGCCGATGATCTGGATTGAACCGTAGCTTTGGTATCTCCCGAAGCGGTTGTCGCGGGCATATAACTCGCTTCCCCAGATATTGCGGGTAAATCCTTTCAGGCTAACCATTTTGTCGTTGTATCGATAGACCCCTTGCGACGCGTAGTTGTACACGTGAAATCCCACGGGAGGCTTATTGGCGGTAATACCCTCTGATCGGAAGGTTTGCGCCAGGCGGTTGTCGAGGGAGTATTTCCTCAATCCCTCCATTAGCCGTAAGTATTCCCCTGCCAACTCTCGATCGGTCTCCCGCGGCACCATTGCCGCGTAGGCAAAGGTTAAGACGCCATTCTTATTGATCGCCCCGTTAAACGGGTGCCGTCCCGATACACCCATGCCCCAATCCCTCAAGTTAGATTGGCGGGCAAGGGAGAGCAAGGCATGCTTCAAAATCTGAAATGACTTGTCGTTGAGCGTGAATTGAGTGTTGTTCACGTGGCTTAGGTACCTCCCCAAGTAAGCCAAGCCGGGAACCGAGTACGCGGGATAATGTCCCCCATGGTGGAATGCTGTACCGTCGACCTTGATACCGCCTATTGTTCCCGGTGAATATTGCAGCGATCCGTTTATCCAGCGAGAGAGAGCTTTCATATCCCTGAATCGCTCGGTATCGGTATCAGCCCATAGGGCACACGTTAACCGCGGGATCGTCAAGGTGTTCCATGAATCGGTAAGTTCGTCACGCAACCTGTTGTATGGCCGGCGGGTTTCTTGAAGGCCGCTCCAGTAGGTTACGGCTCGCCGAGTTTCATCCCAAAGTCCCGCTTCTCTAAGTACCTCTTCCATCCACCAGATGGCCCCGTAAAGTTCCCGCGTCGGGTAGCCATAATGGTGATTGGTACCCATCCCGCTTTCGTACGCGAACCCTTGGTTGAGCATGTACCGCACGGTCTTCAGGAACTCGTTCTTGGCGTTTTCATCGCCGTCGGCATACCATCCGCGGGCCGATAAATCAAGCAGCTTAGTCAGCTGTTCGTAATTCACGTCGCCCGGTATCGTGTTGTCTTTCTGCATCAGGGGAGCTCCTCTCTTGCTGTCGTCGGAAATGGCAAAAAGCGAGATAAAACGTTGTTGCTCCTGTTTTTCCTTGTCGGATAATCCTCCTTTTTTCCATGACTCTTTTACCTGCTCGTACACGAGGTTCAGTTGCCCCAGTTCCAACGGGGAAAGACGCGATGGAATGGGAATATCGTGTGTTTGTCGCTCCCACTTGTGGAGTAATCCCCAATGCCAAATTTCCCGGTTCAAGTGGCGGTTATTCTCGGGTATTTGGGCATCGGGAGTAGCCCGTACATCCACTTGATGAGAAAACTCTACACGGTCGATCCATAGTTTGCCTTCAGGGGCTTTATCCGGGGCTATCACCTCCATGGCCACCACGTCGTGTGGCGAGGTCTTGCCCCCCTCGGGAGTCCACATGTCGCTGTACGCAATCCAGGCCGCCCGCCACCCTGTGAAGTTCATGTGGAACTCGAACATGTACCGGACGATATTGTCCGTATCCTGGAATCGAAAAACCAAAGGGTGAGGCAGTGGGGTTTCGTTGTAAATCCAGAGTTTTACCCCGCCTCTTTGGTCAAACGAGCTCACCACTTCGTGGATCTCGGTATCGGTAAACAGGAGCGATGCCTTCTCGGTGTTCCAGTTCCACGCTAGCGACTGTTTCCCGTCCTTAAAGTACTCGCGGCTCAACGTCAGGTTACCCGTGTTGTTTACCGCGGTCACCGTGCTTGGCACGCCCGTGCCCTCGAAACTCTGCGCGGAGAGCAGGCCCGTTCCGATGAATAGCATTCCTAAGAGTATGAGACGGTATAATTGCATACGATTAATTAATCGTGAGGGTCAGTGTCACCGTCTTTTCCTTGCTTCCTTCGTAATTGGTGTTTCCCCCCTCGAAAACCACTTGGTATGTCCCCGGGGTACCGTAGCTATAGGTGTAGGTGAAGAGTTCATTCGTGATGGACTTGATGCTCGCCCCGTACGAGTCGGGGTAGGTTTTCCCCTCTTCGCCGGAATAGAAGGTCACCCAATCGGGTGCATTTTCAAAGTGGAACACGATCTCCTCGCCGGTCGCGTAGGACGTCTTTTCGGTGGTGACGGAAAAATCGACCTCTTTCAGGATATCTTCGCATGAGGCGAAGAAGAAGAGAGGGATCAAGAATAGGATTGTATATAAATATTTCATCTGATTTTAATTTTTATGATTACCACAACGGGTTTTGATCCAGTTCAGTATTAATGGAGAGCTCTCTCAACGGGATAGGAAGGAACTCGTGCCTTTGTTGTGTTCTTTCGGCAAAAGCGCGTGCGGTGGTGTAGTTGCTACCGCCCGGCCATCTTGAATCGTACGTTGCTTCACCCAATGCCGAGATGGCTTCGGTGTAGATACCCCACCGCACGAGGTCGTATTTCCGGAGGGATTCGAAGCAGAGCTCCCGGCCTCTCTCATCGCGCAGCTCTTGTTGGAAGTCGGCGTACGACAACCCCGAGAGGGGTTCTACGCCGGCTCTTTCCCGTACGGCGTTGATCGCCTCATAAGCCAATGCAGTAGGCGCTTGATTGGCTTCGTTCTCTGCTTCAGCCAGCATCAATAGAACGTCGGCGTAACGGATGATAGGG
>Ga0209075_1002579_pt1 | contig 15845 bp, 12 predicted proteins | sample Stecom2011_FD_187523 | JGI IMG/M metagenome (GOLD analysis project Ga0209075, IMG submission 187523) | Agricultural soil microbial communities from Utah to study Nitrogen management - Steer compost 2011 (SPAdes) (version 2) | ecosystem: Environmental > Terrestrial > Soil > Agricultural land...
CGTTTTCCACAATGGAAGTACGATCAATGGCCATGGTCAGGGCTTTGCGCACCCGGATATCGTCAAAGGGCTCTTTATCCAAGTTAAAGATGTAGTAGTAGGTGCCCAGGTACGGAAAAATTTTCAATTCTGGCATGGAACTCAGCCGGGGTATTTCCTGGCCGGGGACGGTATTGGTCATGTGGATTTCGCCGTTTTCAAACATGGTCAGCTCGGTGCTGGCGTTTTCGACCATGTCAAAGACAAGGCGGTCAGCTTTGACGGCATCGGCATCCCAATAATTTTCATTGGGAACGAATTCCATCTGGCCTTCTCCCCATTTAACCAGCTTGAAGGGACCATTGCCCACTGTGGTTTCAACGGATAGATGCCATCCCTCGGGATCAGCCTCTACATTCTCCCGGTACACGGGATAGTAGGTCTTGAAGGAAACTAAGGAGAGGAAGTAAGGAGTGGGTCCTTCCAAGGTTACCTTTAAGGTGTAATCATCAGTGGCTTCGATCCCCACTGCTTCTGCGCTGCCGTCACCTGAGTTATAGGCTTGGGCACCTTTGATGGGATAGAGCATATAGGCATAGTCGGCCGCCGTCTCAGGGGCCAACGCCCGCTTCCAGGACCACTCAAAGTCATGGGCTGTTAGGTCCTCTCCATTATCCCATGTGGATTCCCTGAGGTAGAAGGTATACTCCCTGCCGTCGGGGCTGATATCCCAACTTTCCGCTATGGCGGGTTGGGGATTGCCGTCGACGTCCATTCGGGTTAAGGTCTCATAAATTTGCAACATCATGGTTGCTTCTGGGATGCCCGTGGAAAGGTGGACATCCATGGTTTCCGGTTCGGTGCCAACATTGTAGCGTATTACCATTTCGTCTCCCGAGGTACCTGTGGTACAACCGGTAACGCCCATGGCCAACACTAACAGGGCAACGACACAAACCAAGTATTTTTTCATGCAAAAAACCCCCTTAATCATTCTTTGGGAACGGGTTATAAATTTGCCTATCCAAACACCTCCTTGAAAATTTGGCTCGGTGAAGGCCCGTTATTTTGGTCTTGTCCTTTTTCTTTTTGAAAACTTTCGCCATTGCTATGTTCATGAAATCACCAAGAGAGAAAAAATTTGTTGCGTTTTTTGGTCCCTGTGATTTGATATTCATTTGGCTGGAAAAATATGCACAAACCAAAATTTATTCAGGTGCCTGCCGACTGAAAGGCCCGGTACAAGAAAAACACCCAGAGGGATCTGGGTGTTTTAGCAAAGCTATTGTCTAGTAATCCGTTTGTTCCTTGGGCGGGTTGGCTTGAAGAATTATGTCCCGGGGATAGCCCAGGTGTTCCAGGAGTTTGATGGCGTTGCGAGTGGTAGCGATTCCTGCCTTTAGCTTGTAATCGAAGCTCAAATTGTTCTTGTCCACTTTGTCTGAGAAATGATAGCACTGGTAGGTGTCCTGAAGTTTGTCGGCCAGGTCCATGTCATGGGTGGCCACCACCACCAGGACATTCTTCTTTTTTAAATAGTTGAGGATTGCCTCGGAGGCGGCCAGGCGCTCGGTATAATTGGTTCCCGACAGCAACTCGTCGATGAGGCAGAGGCCGGGCAGCTGTGAATATTCGGGGCGGAGGATGTGGAGCAACCGCTCGGCCTCGGCATAGTAAAGGCTTTTTTGTTGGGAAATGTCGTCGGCCTTGTCGATGGAGGATACGACCTGGAGGTAGCTGGCAGTATACTGGTCGGCCAGACAGGTATAGATGGATTGGGCCATGATGGCAGTGACCCCCAACGTACGAAGAAAGGTAGACTTTCCCGCCATGTTGGAGCCGGTGATGAGGATGCCCTGATCTTGAATTGTGATGGAGTTGGACACGGGGTCTTTCAACAGGGGGTGGCGGACATTGCGCACTTTGAGACAGGGCAGGGATGTAAAATTGGGTTCCACATACTCTAGCCCCTCACGATAGGAGGCTACCGACTGAAAGACATCCATGCGACCGATGAGCTGGTATATTTCCTGCAGCTCTTTCCTGTGGCGGCTTATATCCTCCACAACGCCATAAAAACTCCTAACCTCGGCCAAAAATAAAATCTTTATGTATTGAATGAGAAAAAGGGCATCGGAAGTAGTCTCATCGGGAAAGAGAAAGCGAGTCTTGGCCAAAATTTTTCGAGTTAACCTTGTCTTCTGCTGGAGCTGTTTTTGTTCAGTTTCCAGGCCCTGGATGTTCAGAAGAGCCAGGGAACGTCCCGACTTGAGCATGCCAGCTAGACTGGTGATGGCGGGTATGTGATGGGTATAGGTTTTATTTGTGCGGTAGTGCACAAAAGAGTTGAGGGAGAAGGATAGTATAATCCAGAAGATGCCCTTGGTGCCGGTGAAGGGAAGGGTAACTATTGCCGCCACGGCACCCAAGGCCAGCACCGTGTAGATAAAGGCCCAAGGACTGCGATCTGGCAATGGTTCCCATAGGAGGTGGGTGATTTTGTTAAAATCGTCTCGGCCAAGTTTATGCAATTTCATTTGAAGCTTTTCCCGCTGGACAGGGTGTTGTCTCAACATTTGAATTGCCTGGTTACGGTACTGAAGTTCTTGGGCACCGTCGGGAGCGCAGGGCGTGCGCAAGATATTGTACAGCTCTGCCTCTCCCTGATTGGTAAAAGTTCGATCGATGTCGGCGAAGATGGCGTTCATATTTAGATCAGCCCAGGTTTTATCGTCCACATGGGTGCTGGCAGTTGGGGAGTTGCGAAAAAAAAGGCTGATTTCCTCAAAATCCCGCTGGCGCTGGACAGCCTTACCCCAATTATCATGCAAGAATTTACGGGTTTTAAGTTCTTTCCAGCGAATGTGCAGATATATTGCCAATGTGGCCAAGGGGACGGCCCCTAGGCTGGCCCAGAAATAGCCTGGGTCCCGGGTGTCTCCCAGAAGCAAGGAGATTAGGACAAGCAGGATGCCGACGGTTATGGTAGAGTAAAACAGGATTCTAACCTGAGTGATTTTGGCCTTCATATTTTCCCCCTTGTGATATGTTACACAGATAATATCATACAGGCCGGTATGGTGCCACTGGGCATGACTGGATGGAAAAGTCTGTCCATTAATCTTCTGTTTTTGGGTCTTGCCCCTTGCCTTTTATCCAATTATGCGTTACACATATATGGACGAATAAAACCAATCGTATAGGCGGTGAAATAATGCGGGAATTTTTGCAGAAAAAAGGGGTAAAGCTCTCGCCCCGAGTATACTTCGTCACATCCCTCAGCTATATGGCTTTAGGACTTTTTTCTTCATTGATCAGTGGACTAATATTAAAGACAGCGGGGGAACAGCTGGGAATTAATTTTTTAGTGGAAATGGGCCAATTGGCCATGGACTTGATGGGACCGGCCATCGGGGTGGCCGTGGCCCATGGTTTAGGGGCGCCGAAATTTGTGCTCTTTGCCTCGGTGATCACTGGTGCAGCAGGAGCACAGTTGGGTGGCCCTGCCGGCAGTTTCTTGGCAGCCCTGGTGGGCGCAGAATTTGGCAAACTCATCGCCGGCGAGACAAAGCTAGATATATTGTTGACACCCTTTGTCACCATCGGTGCCGGTTACTTGGTGGCCAGCTATGTTGGACCGGGAATAGACAGCGGTGTAAAGGCATTAGGTGATTTAATTATGTGGGCCACCGATCAGCAGCCCTTCATCATGGGAATTTTGGTGGCCACCCTCATGGGCTTATCCCTGACAGCCCCCATCTCCAGTGCCGCCATCGCCTTTATGCTGGGTCTGGAGGGCTTGGCCGCCGGTGCTGCCACAGTGGGCTGTTCCGCTCAGATGGTGGGCTTTGCCGTGGCCAGTTTTAGAGAAAATGGATTTGCCGGCCTAATTTCCCAAGGTATTGGTACCTCTATGTTGCAGATAGGCAATATAGTTAAAAATCCTCGCATCCTCATACCCCCCACCCTGGCTGGGGCGGTGCTTGCCCCCTTCGCGTCGGTGGTGTTTAAGTTGGTCAACAATCCCGCCGGTGCCGGCATGGGCACCAGTGGCTTGGTGGGGCAGATTATGACATTTTCCGTCATGGATTTTTCTTGGCGCACCGTGACCATCGTGGTGGCTCTGCACGTCATCGCCCCGGCCATCATTAGCTTGGCTTTGTCCGAGGGCATGCGCAAGCTGGGTTGGATTCGCTGGGGAGATATGAAGCTAGAGCAATAGGAAAAAGGGTGCCTCAATAGAGAGGCGCCCTTCTTTAGTGCATTGACGAACAATTGGCTGGATAATTTTACTGTATGTAGAATCAATTATGGAATATAATAATCGGATAATGCAAGGCATATAGTGAATAATAGTACAGATTAGACAATGCGAAGGGAACATGATACAATGATTACCAATAATTTACTGGGTGTTGCATGAGAGGGAAGATTACCCGCACGGCTCATTTTGCTAATTAAGGATCTGTCGAGGTTTTCAAAAGGCAGCACCTGCATAAAGGGAACACATGTGATAATTGAAGGAGAATTCAAGCAGGAAAAAGAATACCAAATGTCGAATAGTCCGGTTAATCCGGACTATTTATTTTGGAGGGAATTATCTTGGATGACTACCGCAGTTTTGTTAAAAATGTAGAGATCAAATCTGTTAATCTATTAGAGCTTCAGGGTTTACTGAAATAGATGTTTATGGCATTGATATGATATATGATGCACTAACAAAAGGGTAAAGCAGGGCCGAAATATTAGTCTGGCCTGTTTTACCCTTTATTTGAGTAACTTAGTCTCTTCTTGTTTAGCTGTTATTATTCGCTGCTATGTTTCTCAGCAAAAGTAACAATTCGGCCAGAAGGTAGGATAGAACCAACATTACTAGGGCCTGAAACAGGCCGGATAATATCGTGCCCAGGCCTAGAAGAAAAGAAGGAGTGTTGTGGCTTATCGGTACCCATAGCCCTGGTATGGTGGGGGAATCCCCACCAAACCACACCATAATTCCGGAAACTAGGCCTAGAGAGGTGTATCCCAAGGCCCACAATTCTCCCCCGGTCTTCAGTAGCAGCTCGCAAAGACTGATAACAGGATAGTTACTTTCCTGGTCATAACTGATGCATTTTGCTCGGTGTAAAAGGATTTTAATGGCCAGGAAAGTTGCCGCCGCAGTCAGAACTAAGGATAAGAGGATGCCCAGGCCTTCGATACTACCAGAAATACCACTCATGAGTCGGTCGATCATTTCCATGGCCATGACCAATCCGGAAAGTAGTGCGATACCCACAAGGATTTTTAAGGTTACGACTATAATTTTCCGCAACAACGGTCCTTTGGACAATGAGTCTACAACCGGTTCAACTTGCCAAATTTTCAACATGCTCCCCTCCAGTATTGTAATACCTATTATATAATTCGTAGAAAAAGGTAGATATTTGTAGGTGGAAGGAAAAAGAAAGAGCCCGCTTGAACGGGCTTTTTCTATTTACGGGCGGTAAGATTTCGGAGGAGTAGGAGCAACTCCGCCCCCAAGTAGCCGGCAATTATGGTCAAGGCTGCTTGAAAGGCGCTGGCTAGAATTGCCATTAGACCGGAGACAAAGGATGGGAAGGAGGCGAAGAGGAGGATTCGGGACATCAAGCTGTTAAAATATGGCAGAGCCTGGTATGCGCCAAACCAATGGGCAATCCCGATGGTCACCCCCGCTACCACATGAACAACCGCTAGCACTTCGCCCAGCATTCGGAGAAGATGAGCACCAATTTGCATGACGGGATAGTTGAGGGAATTTAGGTTAGCTATATCTTGGATGCGGAAGAGCAGGACTATACCTAAGACAGCCGTTCCGGCCAGCAACACTAAGATTGAAATAAGGGTGCCAATGACTTCCACTGGGTTCTGGGCATAGGTCAGAGACATTATCATATCTATAACATAGTATAGTCCAGCAAACACAACTAACCCGGTCAGAATCCAGAGTAGGACATGGATAGCCTTTCTCAGCATCGGCCCTAGGGGAAGAGCTTCCATGATTAGCATTATTTTACTCGGCAACATGACAAAAACCTCCTGTTTTCTTCTTACCTATTATTAGTGCGCTGGCATCGCCGATATGACATATATAAAAAGATCGCCTCGGGCTGGATACTTTTTTCAAATACCTTGACAATTTTCGCCAATAGGGAATAAGATAGTAGTATAAATGTCCGGACATTCGGAGTTAGGGAGGGAGAAGATGACCGGGGTGAGGGCTGTGCATAAGGCCCTAAACAAATTGGGCTTGGCAGGAATTGAGGTTTCCTCACGCCACCAGGCAGTGGTGTTGGAGGGTGAGGTAGAGTCTTGGGACCAGTACGTGGCTGCTGGCTATGCCGCCGCGGGCAAGGGCTTTAGGGGGGTGGTAAACGACATCCAGGTTAACGGCCTCCAGGGAGACACCCCCTATCTTCCTCCAGACCGGGACAACAGCCTGGAGGGAGAGGATTTTGATGCAGTAATCATTGGAGGTGGGGTCGTGGGTTGTGCCGTGGCCAGGGAACTCACCCGCTGGAATCTGCGCATTGCCCTGGTGGAAAAGGAAGATGATGTGGCTAAACAGGCCTCCAGTCGTAACAATGGCATGATTCATCCAGGCCTGGCCCCGTCCCGGGGCACCAAGAAGTTGGACTATAATCTTCGAGGCAACGAGATGTATTCCCAGGCCGCCGCAGAATTGGGCTTTGAGTTGAAGCGGTGTGGTTCCTTGGTGCTGTTGGAAAAGCCCTGGTACCGCTTGTTTCAGCCAGCAATAAAGGCTTGGGCCACGAAAAAGGGTGTACCGGGGATAGAGTCTATATCCCGGCAATCTGTGCAGCAACGGGAGCCCAGGGTTACCTCCCGCCAGCAGGGCGCGCTTTTTCTGCCTTCCACTGGGGTGGTGGCACCATACAAGGTCACGATGGCCTATGCCGAAAATGCAGTGGAAAATGGGGCCCAGGTCTTCCTCAATACCGCGGTGTTGGGATTTGACATGGATAGAGATAGAATTCGCGGCGTAATTACCAATCGGGGTGTTCTTCAGTCGGGGGTGGTCATAAATGCTGCGGGGGTGTGGGCGGATAGAGTTGCGGCCTATGCCCACGACCGATTCTTTACCATCCATGGACGTAAGGGCACCATAGCTATCCTAGACAAAAATACCAGTAGCTTACAAAAATATGTGCTGGGCATGCCCCAACTGGTTTCCAAGACACATAGCAAGGGGGGCGGCGTCAATCCCACCGTGGAGGGTAACCTCCTCATGGGGCCCAATGCCGTGGAAGTTCCCCACCGGGAGGATTGGGGGACTACTCCCCAGGATATGGAATACCTTGTCCAGCGCCTCATGGGGCTTAATACCAGCTTAAAGCGCGGCGATATTATTACTTACTTTGCCGGGGTGAGGGCCTGTACCTTTGAGGAGGATTTTATCATCCAGCCTTCGGATTCGGTGCAAAACCTGGTCCATGCCGCCGGTATCCAGTCCCCTGGCTTGGCTTCGGCCCCGGCCATAGCCCAGGATGTGGCCCAAATGGCGGTGAATATCTTGCAGCGGCGACGGGAGGTTAAACCCAATCCGACTTTTCGACCCCAGCGGCGGGTTGTACCGGATTTGTCCCGCCTGAGTTTTTCCGAGAGGGCGGAGCTGATTCGCAAGAATCCCGCTTATGGACGAATCGTGTGTCGTTGCGAGGTAATTTCAGAGGGGGAAATTGTGGATGCCATCAATGGTCCAGTGCCAGCCACTAATTTAGATGCCATCAAACGCCGGGTGCGGGCAGGAATGGGACGTTGCCAGGGAGGTTTTTGCACCCCGAGCCTGGTGGAGATTGTGGCCCGGGAGACCGGTCTTAAACCCCAGGAGGTCTGCAAGGGCCGTCCCGGCTCCAACCTGTTGGCGGCGGAAACCAAGGCCCCAGGGAGGGAGGCAAATGTCTAGTATGGAAAGCTGGGATGTTATTGTAATTGGCGCGGGACCGGCGGGGCTGGCCGCGGCTCTGGCCGCCCATGGGGCCGGGGCCCGGGTCTGCATCGTAGAGCGGGAGGTGCGCCCCGGTGGAATCCTTAAACAGTGTATCCACGACGGTTTTGGCTTGGTTCGCTTTGAGCAGAAGCTATCTGGTCCCGAATACGCCTGGCATGATATCCGGGCGGTGCGGGACGCCGGCATTCAGTTATACACCGATACATTCTTGCTCCAATTGGAACGGGAAGAGGGGTTTGTCCTTACCCTGCAAAACAAAGAGCGGGCAGTGTTTCAGCTAAAGGCCCGGGCCCTGGTGGCTGCCACCGGTTGCCGGGAGCGCACTTCTCGCCAGGTCTTTATCTATGGACAGCGCCCGGCGGGGGTTTATACCGCCGGCACTGTTCAGCGCCTCATCAACATCCAGGGCTATCTGCCTGGCCGCAGGTGTGTAATTTTGGGTTCCGGCGACATTGGCTTGATCATGGCCCGGCGCCTGACCCTGGAGGGGGCGGAGGTGGTGGGGGTCTATGAAATCAAGGCCGAGCCCTCGGGCTTGTCCCGCAACATCGTGCAGTGTCTGGAGGACTATAATATCCCCCTGCATCTGGCCCAGACTGTTACTGCGGTCCACGGCTCAGAGCGAGTGGAGGGGGTCAGCATCTGCCGAGTGGGGCCGGATCTGCGTCCCATTCCCGGGACGGAGGAATATATCCCCTGTGACACCCTAATTTTATCCGTGGGCCTGATTCCCGAAAACGACATCTTACGGCCTCTGGGAGTGGAACTGGATCGGCGTACCGGCGGGCCCCGGGTGGACCAAAGGTTGCACAGCAATGTGCCTGGGCTGTTTAGCTGTGGCAATGCCCTCCATGTCAATGACCTGGTGGACTATGTCAGCGAAAGTGGTGAAACTGCAGGCAAGGCTGCAGCAGAATTTGCCTTGGGAGGCAGAAAAACACCCCAACGGGTGCCGCTGCTGGCCCGGGGTAATATCCAGTATGTCGTGCCCCAATATCTAGATTTAGAGCACAATGCCCCTGCGGTTATTTACTTCCGTGGCGAATGTACGCTGTCCAGGGTAGAGATGCATTTGCTCAGCGGTGAGAAGGTGCTGATGAGGCGGAGGTATGCCGTCATTCGCCCACCGGAGATGGAACGGGTTGTGCTGAATCCGGCGGAGCTGACGGAGAGTAACGAGATAATTATCAGCCTGGGAGGGTGAAGGAATGAAGACGCTGGTATGTATTGAATGCCCCCGGGGTTGCAAACTGGAGGTGACCCGTCGGGAAGGGAAAATTCTCGTCAGCGGCAACAGATGTCCCCGGGGCCAGGGGTATGCTGAAAGGGAATTGGTCAATCCCAGCCGGACCCTGACCACCACAGTTAAGACCAGTTTTGCAGACTTTCCCCTATTGCCGGTGCGCACTGATGGGGAAGTGCCCCTGGATTCTATTCCGGCTTTGATGGAGAGGATCAACACCGTGCAGGTCTCGCGGCGTCTGCTGCCCGGCGACGTGGTGATGCCACAATTGCCCGGCACCCATGTGGCCTTGATTGCCACAGCTGCCATGACAGCCCTGGATACCCCAGCTTCTGGGGAATAAGAGGGGGAGTGAGAAAATGAGTGATTACTATCCTGACTGGTACGAGAAGGAGCCGCCAACGAACTCATATCGATCGATATTTAAATGGGGCGACCCTGATAGGTTTAAGCATCCCAACAAGCGCCTCTATGCCCTGATGAAGGAAGCTTTTAATCTGACGGATGCTGATTTTAGGAAAAAAGAAAACCTGGGAGAGGAGCCTGTGGAATATGACCTCCCCTCCAGACTGAGCCCGGAACAGCTTGAGGAGCTCAAGGCAATTGTGGGGCAAGCAAATGTCCAGACCGATGATTACAACCGCCTCCGGGTGGCCTATGGCAAGATGATGTATGACTTGATTCGCCTGCGGGAGAAGGTAATCGAAAACCTGCCCGACGCCGTGGTTTACCCCCGGGACAAGGAAGATGTGCGCCGACTGGTACGCTGGTGCAACAAACACAAGATACCGGTGACGGCCTTTGGCGGCGGTTCTTCCGTCATGCGGGGCACTGAATGTCCCCGGGGCGGAATTAGCCTGGACATGGCCAAGCATATGAATCAAGTAATTGAGTTGAATCCCATCAATCAGACTGTTACCGTGCAGCCAGGAATGATGGCCCCGGAATATGAGGCGGTCCTCAACGAAGCCCCCCGCCTGTTTAAAACCAAACACCGCTACACCGGCGGGCACCTGCCCCAGTCCTTTGATTCGGCCAGCGTGGGCGGCTGGATTGTCACCCGGGGGGCGGGTCAGAATTCCACCTACTATGGGAAGATAGAGGACTTGGTGGTCTGTCAGGAATACATCACCCCCAAGGGAGACATCGTGACCAAGGAATACCCAGCTGAGGCCATTGGCCCGGACATTGATCACATCATGATGGGGTCCGAGGGAGCCTTTGGTATCCTGGTGGAAGCTACCCTCCGGGTGTTCAGATATCGGCCGGAGAATACCAGCAGGTACAGTTATATCTTTAAGGATTATGCCAGCGCCTTGGAGGCGGTACGGGAAGTATCCCAGGGCGAGTTTGGCCTGCCCTCGGTTTTTCGCCTCTCAGATCCCGAGGAGACCGAGGTGGCCATGAAGCTGTATGGGGTGGAGGGCACCATTATCGATAAAATGCTCCGGGCCCGGGGCTACCAGCCCAATCAGCGTTGTTTGCTGCTGGGCACCGCCGACGGAGATGCCGGCTACACTCGCTTGGTCAAACGTCGCATCGGGAAAATTGCTCGCAAATACGGTGCCATGTCCAGCACCGGCTATGTGACTAGAAAGTGGGAGCATGGTCGCTTTATGGATCCCTATCTACGAGAGGACTTGCAGGACTATGGGATTATCATCGACACCTTGGAATGCGCCGTGCCCTGGGACCGTCTGGAGAAAGTGTGGCGAGAGGTGCGGGCCTTTTGCAAGTCCCGGCCCAACACCATTTGCATGTCCCATTCCTCCCATTTCTATCCCCAGGGGACCAACCTCTACTTCATCTTTATAGCCAAGATGGATGCTGAAGAATACCTGGAATACCAGCCCCGGGTCATCGACCATATCTGTAAGAGCGGAGCGGCCCTAAGCCATCATCATGGCATCGGGCGGATGCTGGCCCCTTGGTATGAGGCGTCCCTGGGCAGCAACCAGCTGGAATTGCTGCGGGCCATCAAGGACCACTTGGATCCGGACAATATAATGAACCCCGGCGGAACTCTGGCTTTGGACCTGCCGGAGCAAGAGAAGAGAATGTAAGACGGCGGTGGCCGTCTTTTTTTATAGCGGAAGGTTTGGAATTGTGTTATGCTAAGGGAAATATTTGTAATAGGGTGGCGGTCATCCCCCCTGTCCTGAGCGCAGCGAAGGAGCATTACCGGCAAAGACTCTTACTATGGGTGGCGATGGGGACCAGGAGGTGGACTGATGAATTTCTATTATTTGTACTGGGCAGCAGCACTGTCTTCAATCTGTCTCTGCATCACAACATACTTTCGAGTTAAAATCATCCTAGGCGAGCTTTTGCTGTGGGTCCCCTTTAAAGGGCGCAGGCGGCGGTTATGGGGTGTGGTTACTGTAATTATCCCCTTGCTTAACGTTTTGAGCTACTGTCGCTGGAATCTTCCCCGGGATTTATTTTGGGATATGTTTGGGGACGCAATAATTAGCCAGATAGTTACAGCCGTAGTGGCCCTGTTTGCCTTTTTATTTAGCCTCATCGATGGCCAGATGCGCCGGGAAGGGGTTTTCGCTGTTCAGTGGCTATATACTTGGGATCAATTGGATTATTACACCATTGACGGAGATTCAGCTGCGGATTTCTATGAATTCAAGCTGCATACTTTGCGTCGGAAGTGGTTTAGCCGCAAGATGAGGGTGGTAAAGTGGAAATTTGACGCACTAGCTGATTTAAAGCGGGTGACTTCGGTGCTGGAACAGCATGGAGTGTATCAGGATGAAGAAAGAGAGGTCTCAGTTTGAACTGAGAACCTCTCTCTTTGCGTCTAGGCGGTAGGCTGGTAAACGACATATTTATTATCTACATGTCCTGGGGGGTTTCCCTTATATATGCATCCTCTGCTGGATATAAGCTATTATATCTTCCAGGGATCTAATTGCCCATTTGCCGCGGCTTGTTCCGGTTCTGTCCAGGTGGAATGACAAAAAGCCCAAATCTCTGGCTCCATCCGCTTCAATATCGTAGTCATTCACATAGCCGATAAAACAGCCTTATAAATCATATTTGCCTCCTAAACTAAATGGAGTCAGCTAAACTGACTCCGGGTAATGGGTTAACTTCAAAAATCCATCTTGGTCTTGATTGTATATGTATCTCCCCGATAGCGGAAGTTCATCCAAAAGAAGGGTTTACCGTCAGTGGTGTACATCAACCTGGTCAGTTGGAGGATGGGGTGACCGGGGTCTACGTCCAGTAGCTTGGCGGTTTCTTCATCTGCAAGACTGGAGCTAATTTCCTGAACAATCTTCCCGGGCTTGATACCCTTATCGTAGGCCAGATAATCATAAAAGGAGCCATCCAGCTTGGCCGGGTCAAGGTCGCCAAATATGTCTGGACGCAGGTAAGATTCTTCCACTGCCACTGGCAGGTCGTTGGCGGTGCGCAGACGTTTGATAAAAATTATTTCTTCCTTGGGCGAGCAGTTGAGGATGGCGGCTGCCTCGGGATTGGGGTGGCGGTACCCATGGGAGATGACTTGGGTGCCGGGATTATAGCCTCGGGCCAACATTTCCGAAGTAAAGGAAACCAGTTGCTCCAGGCCATCCTCGGGGCGCCTCCTACAGACAAAGGTCCCCTTGCCTCGGCGACGAAAGAGATAGCCTTCGTTGACCAAGCGCAACACTGCCCGCCGCACCGTTTCCCGGCCGACACCGTAGTTTTTCATCAGGCGGGTTTCTGGGGGGATGATGTCCCCTTCGGTCCACTCACCGCGAACTATTTTCTGTTTAAGTTGCTCATACAGTTGTAAATAGAGGGGGACTCCATTGTTGTCCAGCATTTACCTCACCGCCACGTTTTTCTTGATTATACCATGTGGTCCGGAAGGGTGAAAGACAAATGCCGTTATAGCTGCTTTGTGTCTAAGGGTCAGCAGAAGCTTTTCCTAAAAAATTATCTCGCTGGCAGGAATTTTGCATTATATATAGAATGTTATAGTTTAGTTATGGGGGTGTAACTATTGGCGACGATTACTGCCCAGATTTTGGTTGGAAGTGGCCACCCAAATCATGACGGGATTGTGCCCAGTCATAATCTGTATTTTATGGAGGATAACAGACCGTCTTGGACGCTGTACCCAGTGTCTTTGGGTGACGGATTTGGTACCAAGGTGACATGGATTCCTACTCTGGAACACACACTGGAAGATGCTTTGCTGATGACTGCAATCCATGTGGTCAGGGACCCGGAAATTGAGCAGATGGCAAAAGAATTTATATCCAGCCAGGAAAACAACTGGGTCGTTATGTATGATGATGTGGACCCTGGGCATTTGGAACTCATGTATCAGCGGTGCCGGGCCATGACAAATAGTTATAAATTGGTGTTAACTGTTCTCCGGGGTAGCGCCATTGAAGAGCAGTTGCCGGTCCTTAAGGAATACAAAATGGATTTGGAGGTATGTCTCCCCCGCTATGTGCGTCTGTACTCCCGCTGGTTAGAGCAGACCCGGGTTGAGGGAGAGCTTTAGCGGCTGCTGGCGCAGCCGTTTTTTAGAATCCCCGAAATGGTTGAACCACCAGCGAATATATTATAAAGGAGGGTTGGAGTCGGATGGACTACAGCTCTGCAAAAAGAGATCCGGTACTTCGCAATCAATTTTTGACGGAGAACCAGGGCTTTGTCCGCAAAGTGGCTTCAGCCCATTGTCGGCGCTTTTTAGAATGGGGTCGAGATGAAGAGCTTAGCATCGCCATGATTGCCCTGGATTCCGCGATTGATATATATCAGCCCCATAAAGGTGCAGCTTTTAAGACTTTTGCATCGGTATTAATAAAACGACGACTAATTGATTACCAGCGCAGTGCTCAGCGGCGACGAAAGCGGGAGCAACCTGTGGACCAAGTCCCCGATTTGCCACAGCAAGGCGGAGAGGAATTTTTGCGCCTGGAAAGATCCTCAGAGCTAGGGGAGTTTTCAGCTTGCTTGAATGGCCTGGGAATTCGGTTTTCCGACCTGGCCAAAGAATCTCCCCGCCAACAGAGGGTCCGGGCCAGATTAATGCGGGTGGCAGACTGTATAGCCGCCAGGCCCCAGCTCCTGCAGCAGATTTTGGCAAAGGGACGCCTGCCGTTACAGGAGCTGGTGGAACTGACGGGGGAAAGTAAAAAAGTTCTGGCCAAGCGGCGCCGTTATTTATTGGCCATACTGGTAGTTGCGGCTCGCCCCCAGGACTTTCCCTTTATATCTTCATATCTTGGACTGGGAGGTGAGCGGCATGGATAGGGTTGGCGTAATCTGTAAAATTGAACATGGCCGGTATTTTGTCCTCACCGACGGCGGCGACTTTGTCCTGCGCCAAGGTGCGCCCCCGGCGGGCAAGGCCCTGGGAGATAGGGTGGTCTTAAGCTCCCGACGCCGTTGGCTACCCCGATTGGCTGTGGTAGCGGCCCTGGCGCTGATGATTGTCTCATCCCTGAGCCTTTTTCCAGTGGGGGCCGAGGAGTTTAGCCTCACCTTGGATATAAACCCCAGTGTAGAATTGATCTATGATGAACAGGCCCAGCTTCGGGACTGGCGCGGAGTCAATTCCGCCGGGCAAGAGATTCTCCAGGACCTGGAGCAGCCCCGGGACTTGTATATTGGTCTATCCAAGCTGTTTTCCCGTTGCCTGGATTTGGGGCTGGTCCAAGATGCTGGTGACATCTTTATCACCGTTCCCCAAGGTGCCCCGGTGGACGACCAGCGTCTGCTAGGTTCCTTTGAGGGCAGAGGTGCTTCCATGGAACTACATGTGGTGCAATTGCCCCGATCCCAATACCGCAACCGAAACGGTTCTGCCCTACGGAACTACCTGCACCGGCAGACCGGTGCTGACTTTCAGGATGCACCCCAGGCCGAGCAAGTTAAGGAGCATTTGGCCGAGTCCGTTACCAGTGTAGAAGTGTCTCCCTGGCTTGATAATCCTGTGGTTCAGGCTCTGGTGGAGGATTATTCCGTCAGCGGGGCTTTGGTGGAAGAATTGCTGACAGAGGGGGTAACGCCAGAGGAGGTCGCCAATCTGTTGGCTCTGGCCCAGGAGAAAAAACTTTCTCCCCGGGATGTGGTGCAAAGCTTGCTGGAATCGGAGCTCAGTCCTGGGGAGTTTATCCGACAACAATCCGGCAAACATGTTCAGGCGCCGGACCTCAAAGCTCCGCCTTGGTTGGCAGGGGTGCTGGCGGTAGAGTCGGGACATCCAACAGGACAGCTGGCCAGTTATATGCGCCGGGGGACGGATCCAGAGACTCTCCAGGCTCTAGTGGTGTTAGAAAGCATGGGTGGAGGAAAACTTCAATCCCTGGTGAAGGCTGTTTCCCCTCCCCCGGAGCTGGCTCAGAAAGCCGGAGTAGATGGTCAGGAATTCACCCGCCATGTGAAAGAATTGGCTGGGTTGGTTGGGGCTGCTTCCGCCTGGGCTGAGGATGAGGCTGTGGTTGACCTGGCCCAAGAGTTCAAGGCCAGTGAGGCCGAAGTGCTCTATATTTTGGGCCGGGGTTATGATTTGGCTGCCGCCCGGGAAGTTCTGGCAGTAAAACGGCCAGGTAATGTCTCGGTGAAGGATATCTTGTCGGGCAGCCAGGGGGACCAACGAGACGAAAAACCGGA
>Ga0209075_1002580_pt1 | contig 15845 bp, 10 predicted proteins | sample Stecom2011_FD_187523 | JGI IMG/M metagenome (GOLD analysis project Ga0209075, IMG submission 187523) | Agricultural soil microbial communities from Utah to study Nitrogen management - Steer compost 2011 (SPAdes) (version 2) | ecosystem: Environmental > Terrestrial > Soil > Agricultural land...
TGTTCTAACTCTTTATAAATTGCTTTTAAATATGTATGCATGATAGGTTTCACTCCTTTACGATTACAACTATTTTATCAAAAATGTAAGCAAATATACAAAATGATGCGAAAAGTGATAAAAAAAGAAGTCCAACTTTAAGTTGAACTTCATTTTCAAATGTTATTTTTTAGGTGCTAATACTTTTTTTAGTTTAGCAAAACGTGGTAAGCCGTTTTCTTTTTCTAATTTAGTTTCACCTTGGATTAATGGTAATGCATAATCAATAAAGTCTTGAGTTAAGCCTTGACCGTCAGGTAAAATCCACTCTAATGGAACTTTACGTTCAGCATTAGCAACAATTTTTAATGGTAATAATGGGTATTTAACTTTGTATTTGTCCCCAGGTACTCTTTGAATACCAACAAATTTGTTTGTTGTACCACCAACAGCTTTTCTAACAGCTAATTGACCCACTCTAAATGCTTCGTTAATATCTGTTTGAGAAGCAATATGAGCTGCAGATCTTTGTAGTAATGAAAATTCAATTGCACGCGTTTTAACACCGAATTTTTGTTCTACATGGTTTGCTAATACACTTGCAGTACCACCTAAGCTAGCATGTCCGAATGCATCACGGCGAATTTCAGTTTCATATTCAGGGATATATTTACCTTCTGCAGTTTTAATACCTTCTGAAACAACAGCAAATACTGATTTACCAGTTTTTAATAAGTCACCAACTTGATTATAGAATTTATCCATATCAAATGGTAATTCTGGTAAGTAAATTAAGTCTGGTTTAATACCGTGGATTGAAGCAAGTGAAGCAGCAGCTGTTAACCAACCAGCATTTCTACCCATAACTTCAACAATAATGAATTGTTGTGTATCATAAACGTTTGCATCTAAGTATAATTCCATAATAGATGTTGCAACATATTTTGCTGCAGAACCATAACCTGGAGAATGGTCAATACCTGCTAAGTCGTTGTCGATTGTTTTAGGAACACCGACAACACGTACTTCCCAACCAGCATGCTTCATAAATTTAGAAATTTTTAAACATGTATCCATAGAGTCGTTACCACCATTGTAGAAGAAGTAACGAATATTGTATTTTTTAAAGATTTCTAATAATTTATTATAGTCTGTTGGATCTTTTTTATAATCAGCTAATTTATATCTTACTGAACCAATTGCAGAGGATGGTGTATATTTTAATCTTTCTAATTCTTCAACATCTTCTTTACGAATATCATAGAAGTTTTCTTCTAAGATACCTTTAATACCATGTTGAGCACCATATATTTCTGTAATGTTTTCTTGCTTTAAACTCTCTAAAAATACGCCCGCTGCTGAGGCGTTGATCACTGAGGTTGGACCACCAGATTGACCTAAGAGTGCAGCACCAACTAATTTTTTCATTGTATACCGTCCTTTTTTGATTTTTATAGTAAATTTCCATTAATAAGTTTATCAAAGATAACATGTGAATGCAAACACAAAGACACTAATTGTCTACTTTTTACAACATTATGTTAAGAAAAGTGTTAATTTTCTTGAAACGACATCAGATTTAGCCGACATTTTGATGATTTAGCACATAATTAAAGAATGTTACTAAATTTTCGTTTTTTGATACAAAAATATCCTTGAAACATGTTATAATTATTAACGGCGTATAAGGAGGTTTGACATATGAAAATTGCAGTATTAACTTCTGGCGGCGATGCACCTGGTATGAACGCAGCAATTCGAGCAATTGTGCGTACAGGTATAGCAGAAGGACATGAAATGTTTGGAATTATGGATGGGTACCGAGGTCTATTAGAAGATCGTTTTATACCACTGTCTGCCAAAGATGTTTCAGGCATGTTAAGCATTGGTGGTACAAGACTTGGTACAGCACGTGTATCAGAGTTTAAAGAAGTACCTGTTCAAAAAGTAGCAATCGATAATTTACGTAACCGTAATATAGATGCAGTAATTGTTATTGGTGGTGATGGAAGTTATCGTGGGGCACAAGCGTTACATGAACTTGAGTTTCAAACGATTGCAATTCCAGGTACTATTGATAATGATGTTTATGGTACAGACTATACGATTGGGTTTCATACAGCGTTAAATACCATTGTAGAAGCAATCGATAAACTAAGAGATACATCATCGTCTCATAGACGTTGTAGTATCATCGAAGTAATGGGTAGAACATCTGGTGACTTAGCATTGTATGCAGGTATTTGTGGTGGTGCTGAATTCATTATTACACCGGAAAACCCTATTAATAAAGAAAAACTTATTAATACATTAAGAAAACACAATGAAGAAGGCAGAAGACATGCGATTATTGTGGTTACTGAACAACAATTTGATGTGCATAAACTTGCTGCAGAAATATCTATAAAATCAGGTTTCTCATCAAGAGCCACAGTTCTTGGTTATATCCAAAGAGGTGGAACTCCAATTGCAGAAGACCGTATTCTAGCATCTAGAATGGGCGCATTTGCAGTTGAAATGATTATGCAAGGTGTAAGTGGGCATTGTGTTGGTATTAAAAATGATAAACTAGTTATATCACCATTAGAAGATATTATTAATCATCCAAAAGAACGTTTAGAATTATACGATCTAATTAAAAAATTAAGATAAACAAAAAAGAAATGAAAGGAAATATTTAATTAAATATGAGAAAAACAAAAATTGTTTGTACATTAGGACCTGCTTCAGAAAATAAAGCAGTGATGACAGAACTTGTTAAAGCTGGTATGAACGTAGCACGCTTTAACTTTTCACACGGAGACTACGAAGAGCATGGTAAGCGTTTAGAAACTATTCAATCGATTAATGAAGAATTAGGAACGCATGTTGCTTATCTTTTAGATACTAAAGGACCAGAAATTAGAACACATGAATTTGATGGCAAAGTAGAAATTAAAAAAGATTCTATCGTTAGAATTGGCTTTACACCAGTTTTAGGTAACCAAGAGAGATTTTCAGTAACATATGACGGTTTATATGATGATATGAAAGTTGGAGAGTTTGTTACAGTCGATGATGGTTACTTAACATTAGAAGTCATAGAAAAAGATGAAAAGAACAGAGAATTAGTAACAAAAGCATTAAACACACATGTTGTTAAATCAAGACGCGGTGTCAACGTACCTAATGTTGTATTAAATATGCCTTTCGTTTCTGAAAAAGATGCAAGCGATATTAAATTTGCTGCACAAAAAGGTTATGACTTTGTTGCTGCAAGTTTTGTAAGACGCGGCGAAGATGCACAAGCTGTTCGTGATATCCTAGATCAAAATGGCGGTAAAGATGTTCAAATTATTGCGAAAATTGAAAACCAAGAAGGCATGGACAACTTAGAAGATATCTTAGAAGTTGTCGACGGTATCATGGTTGCTCGTGGTGACTTAGGTATTGAGGTAGAAGGTGAACTTGTACCAATATATCAAACTGAAATGATTGATAAATGTTTAGAATTAGGTAAAACTGTCATTGTTGCAACTCAAATGTTAGAGTCTATGCAAAAAAATCCACGTCCAACAAGAGCTGAAGTATCTGATGTCTTTAACGCAGTTAGAGAAGGCACATCAGCAACGATGTTAAGTGGTGAGTCAGCTGCAGGTGATTACCCAGTTGAATCTGTTAAAAAAATGGCTGCAATTGACTTAAAAGCAGAATCTACATTAAACCACGAAGTATTTTTAGATGGCTATTTCCAAGGTGGATCAAACATTGATGCAATTGCACAATCAGCAGCAAAACTTGTATTAGAATATGAAGTAGATGTTGTTATTTCTAATGGTGTTGATGTTGCAAAATCATTTGCTGCATTCCATACTGAAGCAATCAACATTGCAGTTGTTAAAACAGCTAAAGAAGCACGTGCACTTGCACTACACTTTGGTGTTTACCCAGTCTTAAGCAAAGATGAAGCAGCAGACATGTTAGAAAAAATGGGTCTAGATACTGGAGATTATGTTTTAGAAATTTCAAAAAATGGTACAAAATTAATTGAAATCAAATAAATTTTAGAACTTAAAGCCAATAAAGCACATGAAAATGTGCTTTATTATTATTTTATAGTTGATTATATAGCAAAATTGTTCGTTTTTATGTAAAATGATATGATAGGCAACATTAGGAGGGATTCAATTGATAACGGCTGAGGATATGAAATATTTAAAAAGGGCAGTGGTTTTAGCAAAAAAAGCACTTGAAAATGGCGATCAACCATTTGGCTCTGTGTTAGTGTCTAAAACTGGTGAAGTACTATATGAAGGACACAATCATGTTAAAGATGGTGATCATACAAGGCATCCTGAATTTGAAATTGCAAAATGGGCTTTAAATAATTTATCACTAGAAGAACGACAAGATGCAACTGTATATACATCGGGAGAACATTGCCCAATGTGCGCTGCAGCGCATGGCTGGGCAAATTTAGGTCGTATTGTCTACGCATCAAGTTCTAAACAACTAAGTATGTGGTTAAAAGAGTTTGGTGTAGAACCAAGCCGAGTTAAGCCATTACCAATCGAAGATGTGATTGATGGTGTTTTAGTTGATGGACCAGTGCATGAATTAGCACATCAGGTGTATTTATTACATGCGAAGTACTATAATTTTGATAAAAATGAAAAAAATAGTAATCTTATATAGATTATTACTAGAATTAGTCAGTATATAGATGATAGAATTTAAAATATATGATATACTTTTTATATCAATATAAAGAAAAGATTAATAGGAACCATTGAACTGTTCATACAGTTCAATGTTACATGTCTACAATGGGATAAATTTAATTAAAACGACATATCAAGGGGAGATTACATGTCAAGGAAGGACAAAATGAAGACGTTTTTAAAAGTCTATAAATATCTATTATACGATATAGCAACCATTGTCATATCATATTACTTAACCATATGGGTGTTTAGAAATATGGGAGGGGATATTTCTTTAAACTATAATCATGAGACACTTTGGGTTGCATTTGCATTTATCATACCAATTAAAATTGGTTTGTATATGCTTTTTGGTATATATAGAATTATTTCTAAATATGCTTCATTTGAAGATTTCTTTAAAATAGCTTTAAGCGTGATAGGCACCAATTTATTACTGGTACTTGTTATATGGCTATTTGATTTAGATTTTGTATCTTTATCTGCATTTATTTCAATTACACTCATTGAAATAACTGGGATGATGATACCTAGAATTATTAGAAGAACAACCAATTTATTATATTATCAATATCGTTTAAGAGCATTTCAAGAAACCGGCATTCGTACCCTAATTATTGGTGCTGGTTCTGCAGGTGAAATGGTCATTAAAGAAATATATAAAAACCGCAACCTAAATAATGTTGTGGTAGGTTTTGTCGATGACGATCCAAGCAAACATGGTCGCCAAATTATGGGTATAAATATATTAGGTACAATTGATGATATTGAAACCATTGTCCATAAGTATGATGTTAAAGAAGCTATACTTGCAATAAAGGATTATCCAACACAAAAATTTCATGAGCTGGTCAACAATTTAATTAGGTTACACTTGCGTGTAAGAAAACTAAATTTAATTGAAGATATTAATCAAAACGAAGTGTCTAAGTTAGTAGATATCAAAGTAGAAGATTTACTCAATCGACCAGTTATAAAATTGGATGATAAAGGCATTAAAGACTTTATTGAAGATGAAATAGTTTTAGTTACCGGTGGTGGTGGATCAATTGGTAGTGAATTATCACGTCAAATATTTGATCTAAAACCAAAACAACTGATCATTTTTGATATTTATGAAAATAATGCTTATGAAATACAAATGGAGTTAAATCGCAAAATCTATAAAGATAAAGCACATAAATATCCAGAGCTTCATGTCCGTATTGGTAGTGTTTATAATAACAAACGCTTAGAAGAAATCTTTAATGAATTTAAACCAACCATTGTATTTCATGCAGCAGCTTACAAGCATGTACCCTTAATGGAAGATAGTGCTGTTGAATCTGTAAGAACAAATGTCTTAGGTACATATAATGCAGCTAAACTATCTACAAAATACCGTGTTAAAAAATTTGTTTTAGTAAGTTCTGATAAAGCAGTACGTGCAACCAATGTCATGGGTGCATCTAAACGCTTTGCAGAATTGATTGTTATGAAAGAACAAGAACAAAGCGAAACTAGCTTTACAGCGGTGCGCTTTGGTAATGTCTTAGGTTCTAATGGTTCAGTCATACCGCTGTTTAAAAAACAAATTGAAGATGGCGGCCCAGTGACTGTAACCCATAAAGATATTACAAGATACTTTATGACCATTCCAGAAGCAGTAAGTCTTATTTTACAATGTGGTGTCTATGCTAAAAACGGTGAACTATTTATCTTGGATATGGGTGAACCTGTTAAAATTTATGACTTTGCAGAAAAGATGATCCGCTTAGCCGGCTATATACCTAATGAAGATATCAAAATTGAAATCATAGGTTTAAGGCCTGGTGAAAAGCTTTATGAAGAGTTATTATTAGATACAAACAATCCAAACATTCATAAGACAGATAACAAATTAATCTTTATTGAAAATGGTGATGCAAATCACTTAGATACAGAAAAAGTAGAAAAATTATTAAACAATTTTGAAACATATACAAATGATGAAATTAAACAACATGTTGCTGACATTATAAAAACTTATGAACCACAACGTTCATAAAGGATGGTCATAAAAATTGGATACAAACACAATTATTTATACATTAATTGAGCACAGTTTAAAACGTGATACTTTTAAGTTTGATGCAACAAATGAAAAAGAACTCACACAAAGAATATTTGAAAACGGATTAGTAGGACTTTTATTTGAATCTATTGATCCGTCAAGTTTTAAAATGACTAAATACTACCAAATGCTCAAACAAGCATTTGGTTCTTTTGTCTCTAAAGATATCCAGCAACAAGCAATTATTGGCCATTTAAAAACACTATTTAATGACCATAAAATACAACATATATTTTTAAAGGGAAGTCATTTAAAAACACTTTATCCAGAAAGCTATATGCGCGGCATGGGTGATATGGATGTTGTCGTACCACTAAAACAATTTAAAGAAGCTCAAAAGATGCTCATAGAAGCAGGCTATCAATTTAAATCAGCCACATCACATCATCATGTTTATGAATCAGTTGATGGTAACTTTATTGAATTACATCAAAGTATTACATCATCGAATGAATATGAAAATGAGGCATTTTTAAAAGACTTATGGGAGCATGTCACACTTAAAGATCAATTTACATATCAACTCAAACCTGAATTTGAATATGTATATTTATTAACACACCTAGTACGTCATATTAGAACATCTGGTGTTGGTATAAGAAGTTTATTAGATATTCAAATATTTTATAAAGCATACCAATCTATCATAGATGAAACTATCTTAAATGGCTATTTAAAGACATATGAGTTAGAAACATTTAATGATAAAGTTGTTCGATTAAATAACATATTTACCAATCAATTAAAACCAAATGAAGAAGATTTAAACATAATAGACTTTATTATGAAAAGCGGTATTCATGGGACAGGTAGTGACCATGATCTATATTTAAATAAAAGAGCTCATGAGCAATCAAGACTTAAAAAATCAAAGTTTAGATATATTCTTGGTGAAGTGTTTCCAAGTAGACATCGCATACAAGAGGCGTATCCTTATTTAAAAAAACACCCATGGTTATTACCATGGGCATGGATGGTTAGATTGTTGAAACAATCATTTAAAGTTAAAAATACAAAGAAACGCATTCAATCCGTTACTAGCGATGATAACATAGACAGGGTTAAGGATGTATATGACTATTTAGGGCTATAATGATACAATATAAAGTGTAAGTATTTAATCAGGGGATTATAAATGATAACAAGACAACCACAAATCCAACTATTAACAAACAGTTTGAAAAATAGTTTTTATAATTATTTAAAGGAATCTTTAGACCAATGTCAAAGTTTTTCTTTTAGTGTGGCTTTTATAAGTGATTCGGGCTTACAACTAATTATTGATGAACTTAAAAGACTTGAAAAAAAAGGCATTAAAGGTCGACTGCTTACAACCAACTATGAATACGGAACAACTCCAAAGGCATTAGAAATGTTATCCGAACTTTCTAATGTTGAGGTAAAAGTTTTTGATGCCTTAAACAGTTCAAGAAAGTTTCATACTAAAGGGTATATATTTGAAATGAATGATCACTTTGAGATTGTTGTAGGATCTAGTAACCTAACACAATATGCTTTAAAATCAAATCATGAATGGAATTTAAAATATGTTTCTAAAGTAGATAGTGACATTAATCACAATTTATTACTTGAATTTGATAATTTATTTAATGATGAAAAATCTTTACCACTTACAAAGGATTTTATATTAAAGTATAAAAAAGATTATTATAACCGCAAACTTACTGATAGAGGCGAAAAAACTTTACTTAAGTTCTTTGCAGAGTATTTAAAAAAATATCCAGACAATGAGTTTATCAATGAAATGATAGACAACAATGTCATTGATAAAACTACACTTTTAGATGATATTTCTACATTATCAAAAGAAGAAATAAAACCCAATGAAATGCAAGAAATCGCATTAGAGGGCTTAAATAGTATACGTCAAAGTGGCGGAGATAAAGCATTAGTTATTGCTGCAACCGGTACTGGTAAAACGTATCTATCTGCATTTGATGCACTACAAATTATGCCCAAAAGGTTATTATTTGTTGTGCATCGCTCAAAAATATTAATGGATGCACTTAGAACTTTTAAAACAATTCTTCCGGATGTTTCTATGGGAGCTTATACAGGTAGAGCAAAAGAGTTAGATAATGACTTTATTTTTGCATCAATTCAAACAATTTCTAAAAAAGACAACCTAATGAAGTTTAATCATGATCATTTCGACTATATTATTATAGACGAGGCACATAGGACAGCAGCTGATAGTTACCAAAGGGTTATTAATCACTTTAAACCCAAATTTTTATTAGGAATGACAGCGACACCAGAGCGTACAGATTCAAAAAGTATTTATGAGTTATATGATAACCAGATCGGTGTTGAAATTAGACTTAGAGAAGCACTAGCAAAAGAGTTAGTTGTACCATTTCATTATTTTGGGATTAGAGATGCTACAACAGATTTATCAAAAATAAATATTCATACAGAAATAGATAAACTTGCTGAAAAATTAAATATTAAAGCACGTGTTGATTTAGTAATAGAAAACATTGAAAAATATAAACACTCTGGAGAAAAAACGAAAGCATTAGGTTATTGCGTTAATGTTAAACATGCCCAATATATGGCAGATCAGTTTAACAAAAGAGGTTATCCTTCGGTTGCATTAACAGGAGAGACTTCAGAACAAGTACGTGAAATGTATATTCAAAGATTAGAAGACGACAACGATGTACTTTCTTATATATTTACAGTTGAAATATTTAATGAAGGTATCGATATTCCCTCGGTGAATTTAGTTTTAATGTTAAGACCAACAAGTTCTGCAATTATATTCACACAGCAATTAGGACGTGGATTAAGAAAATATAAAGATAAAGAGTATTTAACAGTACTAGATTTTATTGGAAATCATAATAAAAACTTTTTGTTACCTATAGCACTTGCCGGTGATAAGGCTTATGACAAAGATGATCTAATTGTTTCAACGGCTAATGATTTTTTTGACATTCCTGGTGATACTTTTATAAGGATAGACCCAATATCAAAAGAACAAATACTCGAACAATTAGAATCGGTGAACTTTAATGAGATGCGTTATTTAAAAGAAGCATATATAGACAAGAAAAAAGATATTGGTCGCATACCAAGGCTAACCGATTTTGGTTTTGATGAATTTGATCCAGTAAGATTTATTAAAAAGAAGCAGTCTTATGTACATTTTATGACTGATTTAGAAAAAGATCATGTCATTTTAAACCAATTAATTAGAAATGATCATTTTTCTAAATCAATAAAATACCTAAACAAAATGTTACCAATTAAAAGGGTCTATGAATTTGCCATTATTGTAGAATTAATCAAATATCACAGCATTAATTTAAAGACTTTATATGATGGTATGAAAAAATATATTGACAATCCTAATATCGAAAGTTTTAATCATGCAATAGATAATTTAAATTTTAAGTTTTCTGATAAACGAGATATTAATCAATATATTAAACTTATAGAATCAAATAAAACTGATATTACACTATCTAAGAAATTTAGTGGATTATTAAAAGATGCATTTGCCACAGATATAATTAAAGACACACTTAGTTATGGTCTGGCAAGATACCACCATGAATTTGATAGAACAGTTGCACCATACCCATATGTAAAACTTTATCATGAATACTCCAAAACCGATATGTACACTTTAGGGTTATTTGATAAAAATGTACAAGGCTTACTCATGCAAGGCGTTGTTCGTATCGGAATGGATTACTTTCTAACGGTAAACCTTATTAAAGAAAATGTTCACGAAAGTATTGATTTTGATGATTATTTCATTGATCAAAATAGATTCCACTGGCAATCCCAAAACAATACAACACCAAGAAATGAAACGGGTAAAAATCTAATTAACCATCAAGAACTAGGTTTCAACCTACATCTATTTGTTAGAAAAACAGCGACTGACGCCAAAGGTGGTAAGGGATATAGTAATGATTTTATATATTTAGGCAAAGTCTTTGTTGAAAATTATGAAGGTGAAGCACCAATCTCATTTGTACTTAGATTTGAACATAAAGTTCCAGCAGATGTATATGAAAAACTCACATATAATTACTCGAAAGGAAAGGCAGAATGAAAAAACATATAGAAGTTGTAGCGGCAGTCATCACAAAAGATGATAAATATTTTGTGGCACAAAGAAAAGATTCAGGAGAACTAGCAAGAAAATGGGAGTTTCCTGGTGGCAAGTTAGAAGTTGGTGAAACTAAAGAGGCTGCGCTTGTAAGAGAAATCAAAGAGGAATTTAATGTTAACATTAAAGTTGGTGATTACATCACCACGGTAAACCATGAATACAATGGATTTATTATTACATTGCATGCATATTATGCAACCTATATTTCTGGTGAATTTAATGCAAATGAACATCTAGATACAAAGTTTTTAACCAAAGAAGAAATGAAAGATTATGAATTTGCAGCTGCGGACTTACCAATTATTGAAGCATTATAAATATAAATTTGAATATTAATTTAAGTTAGATCTTATATTTACTTTATACAAGTATTAGTTTTATGAACAACAAGGGGATGATCATATTAAACTAATTAGAAAAGAAATCTCAAAAGCCATTAAACAACAAAAATGGTTGTCAATAAAATACAAGAGTAGCGAAAATGACACAACATCATATTGGATTGCTATCAATGATATCGATATTGATCAAAAGATGTTTTTTGTTGATGCCTTTAATGTTTCTAAAATAAATAATGAAACAGGTGGTGTCATTAATGTCAGGATATATTTTGATAAAATTTTAAGTGCGACGATGATTGATATGACCACATATCCTCAACCGGAAGCACTTATTCCTAAAATAGAGTCCAACTTAGAAAGACTCTCCTGGCTTGAGTATGACTTTTATAACGATACAATCCTTGATTACATTAGAGAAAGTATGAAATATGAAGAGGTCGCTTATCAAAAAGAGACTGCACTTGTCAGCGGTATTGACCAAGAGCAACTAGACAATCTATCATTAAATAATGTATATGAACTTTCTATACAACAAATTGGTGAATTGGTTCCAAAATTAGAAAGATTATCAAAACAAGATCATAAAAGAAAATTTGAAACAATTGATCTGATCTTAAACTTGCTTTCTATCCATACAGATAAGGGCTTATTTGTAGTGGCTTATAAAGAACTTAAATTTAATCCGGTAAAAAGAGCATTAACGGTATCAGATGAAATCATATTTAATTATGATTTTGCAAGTGACGAAACAAAATCATTTAAACATAATCTTAAAAACTATTTGGATATTGAAACAGATGATTTTACCGAGTTGTTTGTTCATGATCAAAAGCAGGCAAAAGACTTATTAATGGAAGAAGTAAAAAGATATAACGAATCAATAGACGATAGACCTTATATCATGGACCTTAGAAGATCATATTATGCACATATAGATAGAGAAATTACATGTATTAAAATGCATAAAAAAGAGAATCAATTATCTGTGCCACTACAAGCTTTTTTTGGCAATATGACAAAGCAAATGATTAAAAGGAAAAAAGAAGTTCACGTTGTAGCTATTGATGATAAGGTGAATATAGATCAACTAAGAGTTATTTATAATGCCTTGGTACAGCCGATTACCTATGTTCAAGGTCCTCCAGGAACTGGTAAAACACAAACCATTATCAATGTAGTTATATCATCATTTTTTAACGGACAAAAGATACTAATATCCTCAAATAATAACAAACCGATTAATGATATTTATGATAAATTAATGAGTTTAAAAGGCAGGTATCAAAACATACCACTGCCAATTATAAGGCTTGGAAATGAAGTTGAAGTTAATAAATCATTAGATAATATTCAAGATATTTTAAAGAAATATCAGCACTATGAAAGTGATGATGAAAAGTTAGAACTTCATAAGGAAAACAAAAAGAACAACATCAAGCGCATGAATAAAATGTTAGAAACTTATGAAACCCGTATGGATTTAATTGAAGAAATTGATGCATTAGAAACATTCAAAAAAAGAATCACAAGTACCGATTTTAGATCTGAAATACTTATCTCGACAAAATTAGATAAATTGAAAAGACAAGTAGATTCACTACCAAAAGTTTCTGAATATGAGATTCAAAATGTTATTGAAAAGGTTGATAATCGACTGTTAACTTGGTTGTTTTTTACATCTATTAAACACATCAAAAGAATTTTAGAACCTAAAAATGAAGAACTAAAGAATATTATATATTTAGAAGATAGTAAGGAAAGAGTTAAAGCCTTTAATGAATATACGAGTAAAGATAAAAACTTTGAGAATCTTCAAAGGATTTTCCCGATTATTTTAACTACAAATCAATCGGCGTATAGATTAGGTAGTCAATATCCTAAATTTGACTTAGTTGTTATAGATGAAGCGGGACAATGTGCAACAGGTCCTTCATTGTTTGCTGTTAGCCGTGGGCACAGACTCTTATTAGTGGGGGATCAAAATCAACTCAAACCAGTTATTTCATTACCTCCTGAAACAAATAAAGTGTTAATGGATAAGTATCAAGTACCAAATGCATATAATTATATTGAAAATCCTATTTTGTTAACATTTCAAAAAAATGATACAATATCCAAATTTGTATTATTGAGATATCATTATAGATCAGATCCTAAAATTATTGGATTTAGTAATAAGAAATACTATAAAAATCAACTTATTTTTAATAAGGAAAAAAACCTACAATCAAATGCTTTAGATTTTATAGATATCGATACAAGTCAAACATCAAGATCTAGTGTTAGAAATGTAGCTGAACAAGAAATTCAAGCTATTGTTCAAGATATTCAGCAAAAAGGGTATAAAAATGTTGGTATTATTACGCCATTTAGGAATCAAGCAGACTATTTGAAAGTAACGCTTGGTGAATCAGGATTGTCCCATGTAGATTCTGGCACGATCCATACTTTTCAAGGTGATGAAAAAGATGTCATTTACCTAAGCACTGCAATTACTAGTCATAGTGGAGACAAAACGTTTGAATGGGTAAAAAATAACCAAGAGTTATTAAATGTTGCTACAACAAGAGCAAAGAAAAAATTGGTTCTCGTTGGAGATCTAAATGAAATTAAAAAACGTTCATCTATCAACAATGATTTAAATGAGTTAGTAGACTATGTTAAGTACAATGGTAAAGAGGTAAATTTAACTGAATCGAATCAAACAAGCTTTATCAATGGTGCAAATTTTAAAAACTATAATACAAAAAAAGAAGCAGAGTTTTTTGATACGATCAATCATATACTTACTTTGAATACAAAATACAAATTAGAAAACAAAGTAAGGGTGGCATCTATATTAGATAAATTTACCACCCCAAAGCAATTTGATTATGGATTGAAAGCAGAATTTGATTTAGTTGTTTTTAAAATTATTAATAAGACACAAGTACCAATATTGGTTATTGAATTAGATGGTGAAGAACACTCATCAAATAAAGACGTTATAAAAAGAGACAAATTGAAAGAGCAGATTTGTAAAGAAAATAATATAGATATTATTAGAATAGGTAATGATTATTCTAGAAGATATAGTTTTATTAAAGAAATTTTATTTGATATCTTAAGATGAGATTATGAAGTATATTTGTAAAATGTTGATTTAGAAATATTAAGTGTAGAAATGGCTTCGTTAAGCGATATCTTTTTGGATTTATAAAGGTCAACAATTTGATTAAAATTATGAGGTTTAACAAACCTAGGGCGTCCCATGTGGACGCCCTTTTCTTTTGCAAGTTTAATACCTTCAGCTTGTCTTTGTTTGATATTATCTCTTTCGTTTTCTGCAACAAAAGATAATATTTGTAAAACGATATCGCTAATAAATTTTCCAACTAAGTTTTCAGGGTGCGCTCTTGTATCCAGTAGTGGCATGTCAATAACCTTAATATCAGCACCAACAACTCTTGTTATATAAGACCACTCGTCAATAATCATTTGATAATTTCGTCCAAGTCTGTCAATGCTTTTAATGACTAATAGATCATCTTTTTTAATCTTATTTTTCAATTTTATGTACTGCTTTCGATTAAAATCTTTACCACTTTCTTTATCGATAAAAATATTTTTAGAAGGAATATCCAATTTTTGGATGTCAGATAGTTGTCTATCTATCGATTGTTGTTTTGTAGATATTCTAATATATGCGTATGTCATGATGTAATCTCCTAATGTTCATATTATAGATAAGATTTTAACATAAAAAGCTTTATTTAATAGATATTTTTCCTAAAAGGTACACCTTAATGGAATTATGATTTAATAATCATATATTTGTAATTATTGACAACTTGATCATTTATTGTAAAAATGATACGATCATTGTATAAAAATATATATGTCAGTAAAGGTGTACCTTTTAGGAATATACCTCTGACAGATGAAAGAGGTATCTATGCTTCCGGTATTAAAATGGGCAGGTGGAAAACGACAACTTTTGAAAAAAATAAGACATTATATGCCAAAAGCATATAATACCTATTTTGAGCCATTTGTGGGTGCTGGTGCAGTCTTGTTTGATATTGCTCCAAAACATGCATATATTAACGATATTAATACGGATTTAGTTACGGTATATCGTACACTTAAGGATCAGGATCAATTTAAAAAACTTGTTCGATTATTGGAAATACACGAAACGAATCACAATGATGACTACTATTATGAAATTAGACAAATGGATCGCGAAGATAGTTATAAAAAAATAGCCTTATATGAAAAAGCTGCTCGAGTTATATACTTGAATAAAGCGGGCTTTAATGGTTTATATCGTGTGAACAAAAAAGGTTATTTCAACGTGCCGTCAGGAAAAAAAGAAAAGGTAAAATTAATAGATTTAGATAACTTTAATAAAATACACAATTATTTATTGAACCAAGATATTCAAATAACAAACATTGATTTTGTAGATGCTATAAAAAATGCTAAAAAAGGTGATTTTGTCTATTTTGATCCACCATATGACCCTTGGGATAAAAAAGAATCATTTACTGCTTATGCAAAGGATGATTTTACAAGAGAAGATCAAATCCGGTTATTTG
>Ga0209075_1002581_pt1 | contig 15839 bp, 11 predicted proteins | sample Stecom2011_FD_187523 | JGI IMG/M metagenome (GOLD analysis project Ga0209075, IMG submission 187523) | Agricultural soil microbial communities from Utah to study Nitrogen management - Steer compost 2011 (SPAdes) (version 2) | ecosystem: Environmental > Terrestrial > Soil > Agricultural land...
ATGTCCAAGTATCAAACGCACTCTCGCCTATACTTGTTACACCTTCTGGTATTATAACCCCATTGACTTCACCATTAGGATATTGAAGTGTCCCGTATTGAGTTTCCATTGTTGAAACTCTTTCAATCTCTGCTCCATCTACTTCTTTCATATCTTGCCAAGCATTTTTAAATAGGTTTTGTTTATTACTGTCATAAAATATGTTAGCGGCGTGGTTAAGATAACCTATCTCATCTAAATCGATACCACCACCACTCGCACTAATCACATTAGTAGTAGGGTCAATAGTGATATTATCCCCAGCAACTAACTTGTCTTGTTTTTCAGTTTGAACTTGTGTTATATCATTTTCAATAATATCTAATCTACTAATCAAACTTGTTATATCTTCCTTAACTACGAATGTTAATGTGCTTGGTTTACCAGGACTACTGTTAAAATTATCTGCATCAGCCTGAGTTCTGGCGTAACCAGTTGTTGCTTGAGAACCAGAGAACATATTAACTATATTTATCACATTACTTGTGTCAAAACTACTTAAATCTATTGTAGTTGCTTGATAATTTTGGAACATACCACCCATATTTCTTACATTACTTGTATCAAAGTTACTTAAATCCAGTGTAGTTGCTTGAGAATTGTAGAACATTTCACCCATAGTTGTCACACTGCTTGTATTAAAATTACTTAAGTCAAGTGTAGTTGCCAGGGAATTTCGGAACATAGCAGTCATAATCATCACATTACTTGTGTCAAAACTACTTAAATCTATTGTAGTTGCTTGAGAATCTCGGAACATACCCCCCATATCCGTTACATTACTTGTATCGAAACTACTTAAATCAAGTGTAGTTGCTTGAGAACCTAAGAACATCTGATTCATATTCGTTACATTACTTGTGTCAAAACTACTTAAATCTAATTCTGTTGCCTGAGAATTCCAGAACATCTGTTGCATATTAGTCACTTTACTTGTGTCAAGGTAGACTAATTCAAGATATAAACCATTATTACCGTAGAACATATTACTTGTGTCTATTAAGTAATCTCCACTTGTCGCTACACCTATTACATTTTCATTTAGTATTCTATAACCACTTGGCTTATCTTTTGGTAGTATAATATATTCTTCTGTACCTGTGTAATCTCCACTACTGTCGAAATCTGCTGTAGTTGTTTGAATATATCTCGGTGGTATTTTACTATACGTTAAATCAATATCTTCTGTAATTATAGTATTATAATCAAATTCATTTCTTGTACCATATTCAAAGAGATAGTCATTTTTTAGTTTATCTACTTCTTTTAAATTCTCTCCTTCTTGAACCATTTGAGTAGTTATTAATTCATCCTGTTCATTAAATATTCTTACTCTATTAAAGAGATTACCCTCAGACGAATCTTCCTTAACTACGAATGTTAATGTGCTTGGTTTGAAAGCACTGCTGTTAAACTTATCTGCGTCTTCTTGAGTTCTAGCATAACCAGTTGTTGCTTGTGAACCAGAGAACATACCATCCATATCCGTTACATTACTTGTATCAAAACTACTTAAATCAAGTGTGGTTATTTGTGAATTAAGGAACATATAAGGCATACTAGTTACATTACTTGTATCTAGATAATTTAATTCAAGATATAAACTGTTATTACCGTTGAACATATTACTTGTGTTTATTAAATAACCACCTTTTGTAGCAACCCCTTTAACATTTATATTTCGTATTCTATAACCACTTGTTTTATCTTTTGGTAGTATAATATATTCTGCTGTCCCAATATAATCTCCATTAGAGTCAAAATCTTCCACAGTTGTTTGAACGTATCTTGGTGGTATTTTAATATAGCTAATTACATTTGTAATAGGATCAATAATAATATCATCACCAGCAACTAACTTGTCTTGTTTTCCGTCAAGCAATGAGTTAAACTCTGTTCTTGCTGCCATGATTAAATCATTAGTCAATTTAGCACTCATATATTGTGTATTGTTAGGAACACCTACTAATTCTGTAATCTTATTACTTTTATTTTCTTTAAGTGCTAAACCTGTATCAACGTAATCAACACTTGCTAATCCTGCAACAATATCTCCCGATGGTATTCTAACTTCATTACCATTTGCTAACTCTAATACTAACTCTTTTGTATTCGTATCATAGTAACCACTTTCAACTGCTTCATTTACAGGAATATAAGTAACATCACCATCACGATGTTCAACTTTAATATCATTACCTACTAATGTAATATTAACAACAAACTCCATTTCATCAATTTGAATTTGTAAACCATTTTCAACTGCATTTATCTTATGATTATTAGCAGTTTTAAAAGTTTCAAACTCATTTTTTGAAACTCTACTTTCTATATCATCTAAAACCACAGACGCCACTTCTAATTCATCGTTATTGTTTCTTGTGATAGTTGTATCGTCTATTTTAATCAAGTTTGTTATACCACTTATATCATCTCTAATGTCTATAATATCTTCCTCTAAGTCGTTTGCCTTATTCATTATAGCAGTGTCTTTATTGTCTATCTCTACCTTGCTATAAGTGTAGTCTTTTGCTTGTTGTAACGTATTAGCATCTTTATTGTCTATTGTTGTCTTAACGTATGTACCTACTTGTTCAGCCGTAACTCCATGCGGGTTATTTAAGTCTTCAATGTGTTCTTCAATATCTTGTGTGATTTCGGTAACACGTTCTAAAACCTCTTTTAAAGTGTTCATAGCTCTCGAATAAATAACGTACTCTCCATACTGTAACTTTTGGAATTTAACGTCTTCTGCTAAAAACCCCTCTACATTACCTTCATTAAAATAATCTATTAAGTCTTCGATTGAATTAAATACTCCTAAAGTACCTTCGGGAATTGTAATCTTCATATTAAGGTCTTCAATAACTTTATCTGTAGTTGAATCAGGGTCGTAAGGAACCCATTTGAATTCTGTCATATCTGCTAATTCAGCTATAATATTAGAGTGGTAATTAGTTTGTAAACTTAATTGATTAACAACACTATCCCATTCTTCTGCAGTAATAAGATCTCCTTGAGTTTTTCTCTGTAAAGGTATATTGTTTTTAAATAATTTCATCGTTGACTCACCATCCTTCCTGTTTGTTCCTTAAATACAATAAGGAATTTAAATATTTCAAAATCATTTGTTGTTTCAAATGATATAACTAATCTTGGAACTCTTCCTCTACCATTTACAGGTATCCTTACTTGTAGTCTATCTGTAACAGTAAATTTAGCAAGATCTAATTTAAAGTTTTCAAATTGATTAATACTTGATTCTCCTAAATTTTCAAAGGAGATATATTCTCTTTCTTCAATAGTACCGTCTATAACTTGCATAAATATTTCATAAGTAGACTGTTGTTGTTTGTTATCTATTCTAAAACTATATGCCATCTTAATTTGAGATGTGTTGATATTAGTAACCTCCATTCTAGCTTCGTGGAAACGTTTAGTTAAATGATTACTAATATTCATGTAACCTAAATCAATTAATAAGTTTATAGGCTGTGCTAAATACCCATCTGGTCTAGTAACTATAGTATGTGTTTCATAATTAAAGTTATGAACATCAACATGGGCTTTTTTAGCATCTAACATATTATATTTATTAACACCTGTGTTATCTGATAATACAACCCCACCAAAGTTCTCAGGATGGCTTTTAAAGTACTTTAATCCCTTACTGAAGAATACTGGGTAAGCTGTACTCAAAGTATCGTGTATCGTCCAAATACCTCTAGTTCCATCAAAGATAAGTTCTAGCATATAAGGTGTTTTAATATCTTTCATATCTACAAAGGTAGATAAAATTATTTTAAAATCTCTATTGTCTACTTCTGTAGCTAGGTCAAATTTTAAATCTTCTTTAACAAATATATTATAAAATTTTAATCTGTTTTTAATAAAGTCGTTTGGGTCTTTAATAATATTTCCTATAGGTGCTGAAACCTCTACATAACTTAAGTCAGTACTATCTCCTGTAAAACTATTAGGTTTAAGGAATATAATCTTGTCTTCTAACATAACCATAACATATTTACCTACTGTTCTAATTGTATTTTTTAAATGAACATCTATAAATATATTTTGTAGTACCTTTTTAGCATAGAAATCAGTAATAATACTTCCTGATTCAGTTTCGGTTTCTGCTTTCTCAATAGCCCATATATCTGATTTAGTAAATGCAAGCATAATTCCTCTAAAAGGATGTATATGAATTATCTCATCAGGTATTTGGTCTAAAGCATATTTGAATGGGAAGTATCCTATGTTTTGAAAATCTGATAAATAAACTATATTACCAAATTTTTCCCCACCATATAATACTAACATATCTTCAAAGAATGTCATAAACCTTGTTTCCCCTATAGATGAAGTATTTTCTAATGAAGGAAGTATAACTCCTTCAGAACTATAAGGCATATATGTAGATGTTAAAACTTCTGCGTCAATCTCCATTTGTGTTAAATCATTAGTAGTCCATATGTAGGTATTTGAAGGTCTTTTTGCAGGAGTAATAAACAATCTAACCTGCACTCCATTAGAAGAGTTTCTCATAATTCTATCTGTAGTTTTAATAGAAGGTATAGCTTTATTAACATTTTCAGATATAGGATTTAAAGAAACATAATTAAAGTCAGAAAAATCAGGTAAATAAGAGACTTGAAATTCTATATAAGTATTTTGATAATTTAGATCCGATACTCTAAAAGGCTCGCTTAAAGTTGCAAATGGTCTTATTGTGCTTTTATGTACTCCCATTCTGTAAACCTCATAATATTCTCCGTCTTCATTTCTGTGTATAATTTTATTAACTAAATCTTTTAATTCTTCTACAGAATTTATATCACTATCATTTATAATATCATGATCCTCTACATCTAAATGTTTCATATTATTTATATGAAACTCACTATTAGGATCATGATCATTTTTGAAAGACCATATATCGAACCCTAATGTAGTATAATAATCTGATGCGTTAGTAAATTCTTCTACTAACTCTCCTCTATAATATGCTTTTAAACTTATCTTACGTACTAAAGGATTGTTTCTTTCTTTTTTCATAACAGCTATTTGGGTAATATTATTGTTTAATAAGTACTCTATATCGTTTAATTCTTTTGAGGTAATTAATTTATCCCATGGATCCGTTTGTTTCCAATTATTTTCTGAAGAATTAAGAACTTCATAATAATTTAATATATCTTCTGTTTCCACATCATCCGGGTTATATTGGATATATTTCCAATCTGTAGTTTCAATAATTTCTTGACCACTATCGGATGTTAAATTATTATGCTTTATAACTTCCCATTTATAAGCGTATCCTTCATAAATCCCTGGATCAATACCGTTCTTATCTAAATCAAAAGAAGGAAGACTTACAAGAGGAATAATTTCATAATCTTTATTCCTCTGTAATTGTGAATAGAATTTTCCATCCGTACCTTTAAACATAAAGGTTCTTATAGTAGGGTATAAATATCCTTCTTCTAAAGCTTCGTCTCCATACAAAGATTCATAACTAATAGGCTCTATATCTAATAAGTTTTGACTATGTTTTCCTAAATCTTCGAAATTAATTTTTCGAACATTTTTCCTATAAGAATTAAAGACTATTTTCGGATTATCAAAATCTGGTTTGGCTCCGTCTTTATCTAAAGGAATTTCTAAATCGATTGAGATTAATCCTTTATAATCTTTTTCCATTCTTACTCCTCCTTATTCTTTTGAGCTAAATATCTTTCTCTTGTTTTTTCATCCATGTTCATAAGACGAGCTTGTTCTTTTAGCTGATCCATTGTTAAATCACTTTTTACAAACTCATACTCTACTTTATCTTTACTCATATTATTCCTCCTCTATACTTATTTTAATTCTAGGGATCTTAATAAAACTATGTTCTAAGAATTCCATTCCTGGTTGATGAACTGTAATATCTGTTTCAACTTCTAAATTCCCTTTTGAAGTTTGATAAGCTATTGGATTTACTTCTTGTACAAATATATAATCATTTCCCACAGGTTCATTACCAGGACCTATATTAGGTATTCTAATAATTAAAGCCTGACCCTGGAAAAGACTGTTGTTAACTACATACTCCGCTAATTCTTTATTAGATCTTCCTAAAATACCCTCTTCCAAACCGGGACCCGTATCTACATATACATTAGTAGGAAGATTACTTCCACTCAATTTTTGTATTACAAATGCACCATTCTGAAAATGATCTGTACCAAACCAATATCCTAAAGCTCCTGTGTCATTTTCCTCAGCAGGATAACTAAACATATCTTCATAACTATCAAAAAATTTAGTAGTAGAAGTTATAGGAGTTGTCTTTTCTAAATCAAATACATAATTTTCTTTATTTGAAATTTTTATTTTATCTGGTTCCTTACCTTTAGAAACACTAAATTCAATAAAATTACTTATAATCTCATTATTACTAGCGTTTCCAAATACTATAGTTCTTCTAGTTAAAGGTGAGCCATTTTCCATAAGTTCAACACTTTTTAAAGTTTTGTAAACATTTAATAATAAATTCTTTCCTGAATCTGTCATTTAACTTCTACCTCCAAGTTTTTTATTATTAATAACCCATCTTCACTAGGAGTTATTCCAGAGGTCCCTAAAGGCCTCTTTGCAATTATCCCTCTGTCAGGATCATATATTACTACATTTTTTATTTCTTTACCTTCAGAAACTGCAAAAGTAATTGAGTCAAAAAACTTAATAAATACTTGTCCAGTATTTTGATCTTCATATGAACTGTAATAAAAAGGGTGAACTCGTTCAGATGAAGTATTTTCTACTTCTAGGTAAACCGTAATAAATCTAGTTTCATAAACTTTAGCTTGTGTTTTTCTAAAAGCTATATTTGTTTGCATATTCATTTTTATCATTCCTTTCTTTTTATTCTATTAATTCCCAATAATAAACCGTTCTATTTCTTGCGAAAGTACATGTAAATGATTCATATTCATTATTTACACCTGGTAAGAAACCTCTTGCTTTTTCACCTTCATAATAACAAGCATCGCCTGAAGTTACAGTTCTTCGACTTGTATCGTAGGTTATTCCACCATCACTTTGCCATGTATATTCCCTTTCTGTCCTGCTTCTACCAATCCAACTACTATAACCATCAGCACCAGTATATATTTGATTTAATGTGCTTGCCGATGCAGGAGTTGTGGGTTCTGTTTTAATAATTGTTGATATATCTGTAGTGATATTAGAAAGAACAATATCTTGTTCTAAATCTACATTAAATAAATATGTTTCTTGAATACCTGAAATAATATCAGTGTATTTTATATCTTGTTCTAAATCTACATTAAATAAATATGTTTCTTGAATACTTGCGGAAGTATTAGAATAGACAATGCCCTGAGATAGGTCTACATCTATTTCGTAAGTTTCTTGAATTGAAGATATTATATCTTTATATTTAACAGCCTGTGTTCCTAATATTTCAAACTCATAAACTTCTTGAACTCTAGATGTCAAATCTTTATAAGATATGTTTTGGAACATATCTACATTAAATCTATATGTATCTTGAAGTGTAGATGTAATATCTGTATATGATATACCTTGTGACACTGTTACTTCAAATTCATAGAAAGGCTGAATACTTATATCAGGTTGAGTATAATAAATATCTTGTGTAAGTTTTAACTCGAACTCATAAATATCTTGTAGGAATGTATTTAAACTAGTGTATCGTATATTTTGAAATAAATCTATTTCTAAAGTTTCAATTTTTTTTTTTAAATCTATATTAACATTCCCTAACATTACTATACCATCATAATTAGGTAGTTCATTATTACTTACTGGGTTATAGATTGTATCAAAATGAAACGTTTGTGTATTTATTTTGTTAGATTTAATTTCAGGAACTAAAGTATATCCTTCACTTATATCATTTAATAAAGGTCCCATATAGATATTATGGAAATATTTTAACTCATATGCTGGTCGGTATTTGTTTTCTTTAGGAATTCCATTAAAAACCTCAAACTTATTATCGACAGTTTTTATAAGAACTGGTTTTTGATTAAGGTCTCTAACATACACGGTCGGTATAAAACCAACATATTCGAATATATTAGGTCCTCTTGGTCCCCAATTATGTAAGTCTCCATATTTATGTTCAGAAATATTTTCATCTAATAATTCTGCATATCCTCCCATTAACAAATCTTTATTTAAAATTTCCCCATTCTCGTTATAAACCCAAACTAGTTGTCTATCGAATGCATCTACCCAAGAAGGTGTTTGAGGATCGTATTTTAATGTGATAGTACCAGAGTTATCTATAAAGAGCTGTGTAAATTGAGTAGCTTCATCAAATCCAGGTTCATCTTTTTCAGGTGTATCTATAATAAGAAGCCTATATACTACTTCTTTATATTCGATAGTGTCTCCATCTATTACTCTAATGTTTTCAGGATCATTTATAACAATTTCTTTATCAGGCCTGTGTCCTTTGAAATCTACAATAAACTCTTTTGAAGGAAATTGTTTTGAAATAAATACTCCCAACTCGTTTGATAAATTAATAAACTTAATATTATCTTCTTCATCTTTAGTAAAGAAGGTATAGTTGATATAAGGCTCTCTTGGTCTAAGAGAAGTTCCATCTGGAGATATTTTAAAATTAATTAATTCCTTTACATTTCCGTTGTTAATAGAAGAGTTAGTATTATTAATTCCTTTTGAAAAATTATCTATTTCATAAATATTTTTTCCACGATTTCCTCTGTATGATCTTCTACTCATCTAAAGGTCCTTTATATTCTTTTGCTCTATTTATTTCAAAAGGATTTCCTCTACTATGATTATTTGTGTAGTCCATAGTTCCACCATCATTAATAAAATATTCTGGAACTAAATCATAGTATTCTAGAAACATTGTGTTAAGACCGTTGGAAGCTTCTTGTCTGATAGAACTTTGTAAATTTCCAAACTCGTCTTCTCTTTCTAAAAGCCGTGCTACTACAGAAGGTATAACAACGGTTCTAATATATTTATCAGGAAAAACAGGCATCGTGGATGTACCTGTAATGTTTGTGTAATGAGGACTTAGTTTAGCTTGGTCCCAGAGTTCTTCTGTCTCAAAATAAACTACTCCTTTTTCCTTATCTGTAATAGTATAGTATAAATATTTCGATGTATGATCAATCATTACATCAGTAAACATAGGGAAATTTGCTTGAAGTTTTTCGTTAATTAATAAAATAGCATCATCAAAATCATACTTAATATCTTCCCAACGATATAATCTTCCATCAAGCCTTTGATTAACTCTTCTCATTATCTGATCTCTATTCATATCATCTCTCCTATTAAAAACGAAAACGGATAGGGTAAGCACCCTACCCGTTCAGGTTTTTTTATAAATTCACAAATCCAATATCGCCTCTGGAATTACCAAAGACTGCGTTACTCTTTGTGTTTCTAATTCTACTTAACTGTTTGTTATTATACATAATCTTCTTCTGTAGTTGTTGGTTATGTGCTTTGGTAATGTGATAAGTATTTCCATCTACTGGAATCTTAATTGTATTACCATTCACAGATACCGTAACACTATCCCCAAAATATTCTGATAAAGACACAGGTAGTGCGACAGGAATTCTTTCACTTTTCAACAAACGTTGGTTAAATTCCATCGACTGTCTTAAACGTGCCTGGTCCATCCTTGTTGCTGTTACTCTGCTCTCTGCAACATCTTGTGGTTGAGTTTTAGCAATAGAGTTTGCTGTAACTTGTGCCATTGATTCTATAGAAGTTTTAATTATATTTTGTAACTGCTCTTCAGTTAATGTAATTGTGTTATTTGTTTTCTTTTCAGCCATAATAGCCTCCTAAATAATTATTCAATCTTAGGTTCTTTTGGTTTATTTGTAATAGGTTTTTTTACTTTTTCATTATCAACATTATATGGTGTTAAGTTGTCTGTAGCATCTGCTGTGTCATCTGTGTGTTTTGCTCTTGTGTAAGCATCAGTTGTTAAGTTAGTTGTTGCGATTGCTGCTGTAGGTACTCCATAAGTAATACATAAAGCTTCGTCACGTATAATTCCAAATCCGATTGATTTAGCCTTTACACCAATAGTTTGTCTTTGGTTTAATGGGTCATTAGATCCTGCTGAACCTAGTCCTTTAATAATAGTTTCAACTCCGCCTGCTCCGTCAATAGCAATTCTAGCCATTGCATCTTTACCCATTAAGATTCCTCTATGAATTGGTAACTGACTCCACATTAATGCTTTATCTTCTGTGGTAAGTGTGTAATTTTCATTTACTGTTCCGTCTGCTTCTAACAATGTTCCATTATCAGGATGATTAGCTGTTAAATCCCACTCTACTTTATGTCCAGCTGGAATTGCTGTACCATCTGATAGATACACATCTTCATTATTTGTACTTCTTGATGCTGCTGGGAATGTTGCAAAGACAATATCTCCATTATCTTTAATAGCGAATGCTCTAACTTTCCAAGCACCATCATAGAATTCTCCTGGATTTCCTAAATCACCATAAGATTCGTCTAACATTGTTTGTACGAACTTAATTCTGAATAATGAGAATGGTTGTCCATTTTCATACAATTCACGAGTAGTGTTGTTAATTTTCATATAGTTGATTACTAATGGATCATCTAATAAATCATATAATGTTTCTGGTGATGTAATGTAAACAAACATTCCATCTGCTAAAGGTTTAACTAATAACCTATCAAATCTTAAAGCCAAGAATCTCAAGTCTGCGATAGTAACTTTATCGCCCAAAATCAATTCATCTTCACTAGCTTTGTTTCCACCGTACAATGCTGATGCTGCTGAGAGTAATGTTTCTCTAGCATACTTCTCAAATGTACGTGCCATAACATCTCCTAATTCGTGAGTGTAATGTGCAATCTGCGGATCAATTTGATCTAAGTCTACTCTATCTGTAAACTCCATGTATCTACCAAATTGTGTAGCTGTGAATGTAATTTCCTCCATGCTGGTTTTATCAGCGATTGGTGGAATACCTTCTAATAAAGGTACTGTGTGAGCTGTTAACCCACCCCATCTTCTTTTCTGTAACTTTTCAGTTCCTACAGGTAATGAGTATGATTCAGTATATTTTGTATGAACATAGTTCTCTTCACCTAATTTAATTGTATCTAATAATACTCTATCATAAAATTGTTGAGGTCTAATATCGTAACCACCTTGGTTAATCTGTTCAACAACTCTATTAATATTTTTAATATCTGCTAAAAGTGCCATTTAAGTTTCCTCCTAATTTTTTTTAATTTAATTTATTTTCCAAACATATCTGACAGTAAGTCGTCAAGATTGCCTTTTGTTTCGTCGCCTGCTGTGCCACCTGGATTTTGTAGTGGGGCTCTACTTCCTTTTTGATTCATTTCTTGAATCACTTCTTGTCTTATTTTTTCTTTAAGACTATTAATTATATTAGGCCCGTTTACTGCATAATATAATTCTGAATGAGTTAGATCAGTATTAATAGGATCAATGCCTCTCTTTGAAAGTCCTCGTAAGAACTCAGTCGTTTCTTCTTCAGTTAGGTTGTGTTCTTTCATTAATTGATCGACATTCCTATTGAATCGTGCACGTGTTCGTTCTTCTTCATACATACTGAGACGTCTATTTTGTTCATCTAACTGTCTTTGTAATTCGGGACTAATTGAGCTTTTCTTAGCTCGTTCATTTAAATCCTCTTCATCAAGTTTCTTGAGATATTCGTCAACAGACATTCCGTTGGCTTTGGCGACCCTCTCAAGTCTTTCGTTAGCTTCTTTTATCATTTGGTCTTTTTGAGAGATAGCTTCTCTCATACTCCTGATAACTGAGTTATCCTGAGATTGGGGTTTTGGAGTATTCTCTCCTTCACCTGTTTGATTTTGATTCTCTACTTCAGTAGTGTCCTGTACTACTTCTTGTTCAGGAACATTACCTGCAACTAGATTATCTAAATCGTTATTCATTATATACATCTGCTTTACCTCCGTTTTTCCTAAATTAGCGACGTTTAGGGGATTAACTTAATGTTTTAAAAAGATCATTAGAAACTTTTAAAATACTCAATAGTTTAACGAGATATTGGAACTCATGTTCATTATAGCATCTGCGAAATAAATTGTCAACTATCCTTTAGTATTAAGGTCTATATCTGGATTGTCTCTTAAGAATTTCTTCTCATCTACCATTATTTCGATAGCTTCTTCTGGTGATAGACCACCTTCTATTAGTCCTGCAAAATTCATTAAATCATTTTGTAATTGTGTTTGATCATCGTTCATTGCATTTGCTTCCATTCTCTCAAGCATTAATTCTTTCTGAGGGAAGTCTTGGTAACTTAACCATTCTTGTGGAGTAATTAATTCAGGCATTCCATATTGTGCTTGTGCCTCCATAATTTCTGTAGCTGCTTGTGCAATCCTAATTTTGTTCTTTGGTAATTGTGGAGCAGCGTCTAATGAGAATTGGAAATCAATATCTTTTAAATCGTTAAAGTTAATTGTGTCATCTGTACCATCTGGGTTTGAACTAACAATATTTCCTTTAATAACGTTCCTCTTAAAGATTGGATATGTATCTCCATACTCCTTGTAATAATTAATAATTAAACCTGTTAACTCTTCTACGAAATTTTCCATTGCACTAATTCTAGAATTATCAGTTTGTCCAATAATCCTTTGTTGAGATAAGTCAGTACCTCCAGTTGTCTGGATAGATCCTGTATCTCTACCTGTGTATCGTAAGTCAACTCCAGTAACTGTCATTATATCATTCTTAATAGTTTCTTTAGTTAAATGAATAAAGTTAGGAAGTTCTGGAACTTCTATATATCTAACAACCTCATTCGGATTTCCATTAACTATCCAAGCTTTGTGAGGGTCGTTCCCGAACTTAGTAAAGCTTCGGTAGTTTATTCCTGCGTTAGCTGAAAGTAACTTACCTCTATTCTGTGTAGCATAGATATAAGTATTCTCTAATGTAGAAATCATATTATAGGAAACTATATTATAAAGAATCTTGTTTGCCATACTGAAACCGTAAGGTCCTTTATCTGGATCTTCACCATAAAGTGCAACGATAGGGAACATCTCTGGTTGAATATTTTCTTTAAAATAAATTATAAATTCTCCGTTAGCAATAAAGATTTGGTCAATTCCTTTACTTGTTCTATAAAAAGCTTCAGTAATAGTCAAGGTCTTTGATCTACTAGAGTAGGTTTTCTTAGCCTCGTCAGAAATATAAGAACTTGCTGGAATTTCATTCTCTTTAATTCCTTTTGCTTTTAATTGTTTTAAATATTCTGTAACACCTTTACTTAAGAATTTGTTTTTCTTAAGAATGTTGATGTTAACTTGATTCGTAATAAAAAGGGCTTGGCCGTTTTGTAAGTCTGTAACGTTTGGATCTAAATAAACTTCTTTAGGTTGTAAATGTTTAATAGTAGCTCCTCCAAGAGTTTGCTTACCTTTCTTACCAAAAACTTTATTACTATCCCAATCGACTCTTATATAACTAACATTATATAAAATAGCGTTCTTTCCTAGTTTAGGTAGGAACGTTTTAAATTTTAACGTGTCCATTGTCATATCAATAAATCTATTAAGTTGTCTTGCAGCTTCGTTATCCTCTACACTTCTTGGTAATGCAACTGCACGAAAATCTCCAGTGTAAACGGAGTTCTTAATTGCTTTTTCTATATACTCTAAAAAATTAGTATCATTTCTAATGTAGTACTCTGGAAGACCTTTTCCTAATTCCTTCCACATGTCCCCATCGTGAAACTGTTTAACAAGGTCCCACTTACGTTCGTAAGGTTTTCTATATCTTTGGAACTCTTTATAAATTTCCATAATTTCTTCTAGAGTATATCCTTCTAATTTGTAAATCTGTTTAAATTCATTATTCATCATTACCCTCCAGTATCTCTGTTATTTTCTTATGAGCATTACTTAGAGCATCCTCATAAACTTTAATAACAGGATCTTCTTTTAGTTTTTCTAAATCGTGCTCAACATCTTCGTTAAGGTCGATTGGTTCATATGCAGGATAAATCTGTTCGTTAGTAGTATCTTTTTTAATATGGATCTTAATCCCACTCGTTGTAATCATGTAGACTATTAAGATCAACGACAACATTATTATCCCTGTTACTATAATTGGTGTCATAACTTCCTCCTCTAAAAAATGGATTATCATATTCCGGCTCTCCACTACTTAGTGGATCATAAAATTCTTGGACTGTTTTAGGCTTTGAAGTGTATAGTTGTCCAACGTTACCTATATTATACAAGTCGTACTCTTTATTTTCAAGATTATGCGGTAATTCCATAACAGCAAATTCTAAAGCGTTCGGTCCGTGATCTTCTGAAGCCTGTGGTTTATCTGCGTTAGCAATGTGTTTCCCAATCTGCTGCTCTGGGAACTTGTACTCTGTTAATTGTTTAATTAATTCCGTCTGATCGCTAAAGATTTTTAACTGTCCTCTTGTGAATAAAGTTCCTGTTCTAGTAATTCTAGCTTCAACGTTCATCTGTGCATCATCAAATAATAATCCTTCATCTTCAAAAAGGTGTCCAATAGTTTTTTGAACGTCAAACTCTGTTCTCCTTCTCCTACTTCTCTGGTCCATAACCGGAGTCTTTAATAAAGAATTGACCGGGAAGTTAGTTAACTTCTCTCTGTACTTCTGAGCAATAGTATGGATGCTAGAGTCAGTAATGTGCATTGAATCATAAACGTATGCAATTCTATTATCTGGGTCTATCGCCAGAAAAACGAAAAACGTTTGATCCCTAATCCCAAAGTCCATAGCTATAATCCTTTTCCATCTATCTGGAATTTTAAAAGGAGGAACTATATTGTCTTGGAATGTTGGATAAACCAAACCTGTAGCGTAACTAAAACTTCCTTTAAAATATCTCTCTACCCACCAAGCTGGTTTTCCAGCAGACTGTTCTTCCTCAAAGTTCGGAGGTAAATAAACATTAGCTTTAGTTGGAACTATATAACTACTTAAGTTTAAATCAATCTCGTGCCTTTGTTGGAAATAATTAACTTCAGTCTCTTCAGGGTAAAAGAAATGTATTTTATTACTTTTTAATAAAACCTCGTCCTTTATCCATCCTGGTCCAGGGTTAGTTTCTAAAATAATCTTTCGCCAGTCGGCGTCTAAAACAGGTACAAACCTATTGTCTTTTGTTCTCCTAAATTTCTTTTGACCAGTCTTTGGGTCTCTAGCTTGTTTAGTTGCTGCTAAGTTTCTAAGTCGAGTCTTTAACTGCTCAAAAGCCGTGTAAGGACTATCCGAAGCTTCAACTATAACTGCGTGAGTTAAGTTTAATGATTTCAATTTATTTGGATCGTCAAAACTCCTATATAGAAACTCATGGTCGTTTATCAAATCAAAAGTGTTTTGTTGAAGGTATTGTTTTTTAACAAAATCAATCGGCATAATTTCTTCAAGGTCGTTTCTTAAAGTTGAATTTAATTGTGGCATAGTAGGAGCTCCTAATAAAGTCCTTCCTTGAGGAGTTATAAAAGCTCCCTTCAACCTATCTTCGATGTCCCCTCTAGTTTTTCCAGTACCGTAACCCCCTGCAACCATTTGGTATCTACTACTATCTTTCATTGCCATTGCCTGATGTGGCATCGGAATAAAAGTATTAGTGTAAGTAGGACACTCACTCTTAGTACATTTAAACCAAGAAGGCGACGCCCCTAAGTTCATAGCAATCGCCCTTGTTACAGGTGCCCCGCAAGTAGG
>Ga0209075_1002582_pt1 | contig 15836 bp, 17 predicted proteins | sample Stecom2011_FD_187523 | JGI IMG/M metagenome (GOLD analysis project Ga0209075, IMG submission 187523) | Agricultural soil microbial communities from Utah to study Nitrogen management - Steer compost 2011 (SPAdes) (version 2) | ecosystem: Environmental > Terrestrial > Soil > Agricultural land...
AACTGCACAATAGCAGTATTTATCGCCGCCGTTATGCTGGTTTTTTCATGTAGTAAATCTGATAAATCAGCCGTAGTAACGAAAGAGTCTTTACCTTCTTTTGTGCAACAGCAGGGCGATAGATATGTAATGCAGCAGGGCGATATCAAGATGGAGATAAGCCCCAATGATGGTGGACGAATATCTTCGCTGAAAATCGGCTACCACGAGTTATTGGTTACTTCTAATCATACCAACTCAACGCTGTGGGGCAGTGTGCTCTGGCCCAGCCCTCAAAGCGATTGGAGTTGGCCGCCTGTTGAAACCCTCGATGCCAAACCTTACCGCTTGTCAGTCGCTGATAATCGGCTGGTGCTGACCAGTGATGTTGACGAGGTGACTGGCTACCAGTTCGTTAAGAGTTATGGCATCAGCAGTGAAAAAAGTGATGCCTTGTCCGTTATCTATTCCATCTACAATCGTTCAGATGAAGCGAAAGCAGTCGCGCCCTGGGAGCTTACGCGTGTATATACGCGCGGGATGGTCGCGTTCCCTGCTGGCGAGCAAGAAATTGAAAGCGGGATTTTTTATCCGATGGATGTTCCGGTTATTGATGGAATACGCTGGTTTCTGTATGACGGAAAGAGCATCCGCGAAGATCACCACAAAATGATGACCGACGGTCGTGAGGGCTGGGTAGCTTATATCGATAAAGGTCATCTACTTGTAAAAGAATTTGATGATGTTCCTCCAGAGCTCATTGCCGAAAATGAAGGCGAGATCGAGCTTTTCGCGGATCTTAAGAAAACCTATCTCGAGATTCAGCAGCAGGGCAGCATGACCATGCTGCAACCAGGCGAGCATCTTGAATGGGAAGTCATCTGGCATGTAAGGAAATTACCCGCTGATATTCCGGTCGCCGTGGGTAGCCAGGAGTTGGTTAATTTCATCCGCTATCTGGTATCCAATTTTCACTAAGTCATAAGCCATCACATAAGCTATTAGCAAAAAGGGATGTATCGGCCTCTCATGTGTTACAGGTCGCGCTGCATCCCATTGTTAGCATCTGATAAACCTCTTTCATCCCCTCTAAATTACCTTTTTAGCCCTCTGCTTTCGTTTTGATGATGGCATCCCGCTCCTGATATCTATTATTTGCCTCCCGGACAAAGAACTGAAGACGCGGCGCTTCCAGGCTTTGAAAAAAGTTCTACAGTCTTTGTGCGTTTTTCAAATTTCATGGGTGTTTTGTACGCGGGAGTACGGTAAATAAGGGATTAGCAAGATTGGCATCGGGATTGCAATAACCTCAACAAGCAGGTGCTTAATTGATAAACCACGGTTTACACCTGAGTTCAATAATTATGTTTGGGCAAGTCGGTGAAGTAGCCGCGCTCATCGCTAAGGTTCTGAATAAATTGAGGTCACTTACCATGTCTGAATTAGCTTCTTTCGAAAATAAGGATTTTTCATCTTCACTTGGGGTGTCTGAAACACGTTTCTCACAGGATCTCCATTCGCCCAAACACAACCAGCTTCTGGCATCTTTGCCGGTTAACGACTATGTGCGGCTGCTGCCCCACATGGAGCTGGTAACGATGAGTGTCGGAGATGTTGTTCAAGATGCTGGCGTGCCCATCGAGTGGATTTACTTCCCCACTACAAGCGTAGTTTGCCTGGGATACATTACCGAAAACGGCGCATCACCAGCGGTCGGTCTTATCGGTAAAGATGGTTTTGTAGGCCTCGCTTTTGTGATGGGTAGTAGCACGGCATCAACACGTGCGGTTGTTCAAAGTGCAGGTGTTGGTTACCGCATCCGCGCGAGCTTATTGAAGAAAGAGCTGCAGAAAAACGGAGAGCTTTTGCGTGTTTCTCTGCTTTTTTCGCAAGCCTTTGTTACTCAGATTTCACAAACTGCCGTATGCAATCGCTTGCATGCAGTTGATCAACAACTGTGTCGTTGGTTGTTGATGAGTATGGATCGCCTGGATTCCGATGAGATTTTTCTCACCCATGAATTGATTGCCAATATGCTTGGCGTTCGACGTGAGGGGATCACTCAGGCAGCAGGGAAATTGCAATCGAAAGGGCTTATTCAATACAGCCGCGGAAAAATTCGTATTCTTGATCGCCAAGCTATTGAAGCAGAAGTCTGTGAATGCTATGCCGTAGTGAGTAAGGAATATGCTCGCTTAATGCCGCAAAAGGTACACACCGCTATTCCTTTTTCGCATACTCAACGGATTGTTGTGAAGCATTCGCCGGTAACTAATATTACTTCGCGCGCACCCGACTCAGCTAAAACGAAGAAAGCGGCCAGCTCCAAATCTGCGGCTCATAGCCGTTCGAATGAAGAGGTCTTTCATAATCGTTTTGCAAGAGCGCGTTAAACATCGTCGCTGTTAATCAAGAATGTGAAAAATGGAATGTATAGATAAGGAATTTCTGAAACGAAAAGGTTTGATAAAGAAGGAGTTCAATCGAACAGGGTGAGCCTGCTGCAGCGGGTATTTAATCACTCAAAATAACAAGGAGGTTTCACGTAGCAGTCTCACCAGCTGTCCTAAGGATATAGCGTAGGGGATATAGCGCAGGGATGCAGAGTACGCGGGCATGCGGTTCTAACTATCCAGGTTGTTCTCCAGGGCGTTCTGCAGTGTTTCAGCAGCTCGTTGCTGTATTCATCTGTCTGTTAAACTCACTTGGCACAACAAGAAGGCTATTTGATTGAATTTAGCATGAGGTGGAGGCTTGCCAGATCAATAGGTTTGATCAGGTGATCATCAAAGCCGGACTCCGCTGCTTTCAAATGATCCGGCTGCTGCCCACTTAGCGCAATAAACCGCGCACTTTTCAACCCCGCTTTCCGCAGCCTTATAGCAAGCTCATACCCATTCATATCAGGCAAATTAATGTCAAGCAATGCTGCAACAGGGCGAACTTGACGAATAGCCTCCAGGGCATCCTGACCGTCCTTCGCAGTAATGACTTCCCAACCCAAATGATTCAGTAGCAGCGCTGTTGCCTCGCGCGCATCTCTGTTGTCCTCTACAAGTAGGATTGGTCGTTTAATAGCGGCGTGAGTAACAGGAGAAATGTGAGCGGTAGAAGCTTTCTCTGGTATCTGCTGTGATGCTTTGTTCTCGCGCCTCAACAGCGTTTGAATGCGTGTAAGCAGTGTCTCTGCATCAATGGGCTTGCTTAGATAATCATCACACCCTGCCTCCAGGCAGCGCTCGCGTTCGCCCTGAAGACTGGCAGCGGTCAAGGCAAGAATAGGCTTTGTATAACCGCGCGCGCGTAAATGGCGAGTCGCAGAAAGGCCATCCATGACAGGCATCTGGGAATCCATGATCAGCAGGTCAAATGGATCTCCTTCTTTTATTTTCTGTTCAACCAAATGGAGTGCCTCTTGCCCATTGGTTGCATAGCCGATACGTCCGCCAAAGCTGGTAATCAAGTGGCCAATGAGCAAGCGAATATCGGGCAGGTCATCGGTAACTAATACATGGCCTTTAAAGTTAATGGCTTTATTTATTTTAGTTGTGTCCATTTTTTCTGTGGGCTGCAACTCTCTTCGCTCAACCTGATGTAAGGGGCCAGGATCGATATTGACAGTAAAGGTACTACCCATGCCGAGGTTGCTGACGACAGTGATGTCGCCTCCCAATCGTTGTGCCAACTGACAGCTGATCGCCAGCCCCAAACCGGTACCCGGTTGTTGCTGCAGTCCGGCGCGATTACCGACTTGTGAGAAAGGTTTGAAGAGTTTGTTTATGTCTTCGGGAGAAATTCCTAATCCGGTATCTGTTATCGCAAACTGCAAATAACTTTGATGATCGAATAAAGCTTCTTTTATCTCTAATGAGACTTTTCCTGCAGGTGTAAATTTAATGGCATTGCCGAGCAGGTTTAATAAAATTTGGCGCAAGCGCGTCGGATCGGTTTTTATTTTTATTGGCAGAGGCGAGGGCGCAGAAATATTAAGGCGGAGATTTTTATCTTGTGCGTTGACCGAGATCAACGAAAAAATCTCATTGACGAAATCATGTAAGTTAACATCCATCAAATCGATTTCGAGCTTGCCGGCTTCGATTTTTGAAAGATCCAACACATCATTAAGAAGGCTTAATAAATGACGGCCGTTACGTTTAATGATGTGTAAATGATTTTTATCCGGATTGGCTTCTGTCGATAACAGCAGATCGGTATAGCCCAGGATGGCGGTTAACGGTGTGCGTAGCTCGTGACTAAGGTGTGCAAGAAATTCACTCTTAGAGCGATTTTCTGTCTCTGCGCGCAAGCGTTCAACACGCTCCTTTTCCATCTCGCGTCGGGTTAATGCATAGCGAATGGTGCGCGCAAGCCCCGCAGGATTAAGTTGCGACTTAACTAAATAATCCTCGGCGCCGGCATTAAGCGCCTCCCGGTCGAGCTGCTTATTGTCTTGCCCGGTGAGCATTATAATCGGCCCCTTGAAGCCGAGTTGCGGGGCCTCGCGTAACAGAGAGAGCCCGTCTTCTGCGCCGAGACGATAATCCATTAAACAAAGATCATGGGCATTGTTGATGAAGTGCCGCCGTGCGTCTTCGGGGGTAGACGCCCAGGTTAATTCATATTCGCCCGCGATAATGTCCTCAAGCAAGCCTTGTGTCAGTACATAATCATCTTCATCGTCCTCTACTAACAGCAGACGCATGTTGTGAACCATGTAAGGTTGACGCACTAAAAAATCCATAACAATCAGGTAGCCGCTGAGTTAAGCACGTGGGGGGAGTAAGCGGTGAGAGATTTCATAAACTCGACCATGCCTTTGAAGGTTACCGGTTTGGTTTGATAAGCAGTTGCACCCAGTGCTTGTGTGTAATGAATATCTTCTTGTGTATTAGAGGTTGTTAAAATGACCACCGGAATTTTTTCAAGTACCGGGTCTGCTTTCAGCTCGACCAGGACCTCACGTCCATCTTTACGGGGCATGTTCAGATCCAGCAGTATCAGATCGGGCATGGGTGCATTTTTATTATTGCCGTAATCACCCTCTCGATGTAAGTATTGCATTAACTCAATCCCATCTTTGACAAAACGAATTTCATAACCTGCATCACTTTCGGTGAGTGCTTCGTAGGCCAATAAACGATCGTCGTCATCGTCATCGGCCATTAGCACGACAAAAGTTGAATTGTTAAGCATGGTGGGTTCCTGTGTCGATATAAAATTGCGGTGAACCGGTTTGTTGTAGCGGTAGCCTTACAATAAAGGTTGCGCCCGAATTCAAGCTGCTTTGTGCTTTGATGGTGCCATGGTGGTGCTCCACAATCCTTCGACAGATGGATAATCCTATTCCAGTTCCTGGATACTCACTTTTTCCGTGCAAACGCTGAAACGGTGTGAATATTCGATCAATAAACTGCTCTTCAAAACCGATACCATTATCGATGATGTGCATTTCAAACCAGCTGACCTGGTTTAGATGATCATCGGGTATAAAAATGTGTGTTTGTATCTTTATGACCGGTTGACGGTCTTCGGGTACGAACTTAATAGCATTGCCGATGAGGTTTTGTAACAGCTGGCGCATTTGCGTCGGGTCAGCTTCTATCGTCGGTAGCGGATCGACTTCGATGATGGCATTTTTTGCTTCGATGACGACATCGAGATCTTCAAGAACATCCTGCAAAATATCTTTTAATGAAACCTGTTCGAACTCTTTGGCATGACTGGCAATTCTTGAAAATGTCAGAAGGTCTTCTATTAATCGTGACATACGGGTTGCGGCTGATTGCATTCTGCGGATGTAGTCAGCTCCGTCTCCCAGCTCATCGACATACTTTTGAATAACGCGATCACCAAATGAACGGATTTTTCGCAGCGGTTCCTGTAAGTCATGTGATGCGACAAACGCAAAGTCCTGTAATTCACGGTTACTGCGCTGCAGTTCAACCGCATAGCGTTCCAGGGCTACGGTGCGATCCGCAACTATGGCTTCGAGCTCTTCATTGGTGAGTGCCAGTTTTTCTGCATCTTCCTGTTGTCTTTGAAGTGTTCTGCCCACCAGAACGTAAACGACACCGGCCAGAATCAGTGCAAGAATGGTAGCGAATATTACCGTCATTATGACTTGTTGCTGTACATCCTGGGCATTATGTCGCTGGCGCTTTAAGCGGTCATATTCTGTTTGCTGAAGCTCTCCGACTAACCCGCGAATTTGTCGCATGAGGGTATTGCCCTCGTCAGTTAAAAAGCGCTTGAGTGCATCTCCTTCCTGGTGCTGTTTACGTAATCGTATGGTTTTTTCCATTTCCGCAAGTTTCGCTTGAACCAGCTGTGTAAGGGTAAAAATTCTCGGGCGCTGGACGGCAAGGTCTGACTCTAATTGAAGAAGCTTATTAAAATGAACGCTGATTTTCTTTGTGGCAATATGATACGGCTCAAGATAAGCATCCTCTCCGGAAATTAAAAAGCCTCTTTCGCTCGTTTCCGCGTCCTGGATTGACGAAAAGGTATCTTTCAGGACGGTCAGCGTATGCAGTGTTTTGTAAATTTTCCTTTCATTATCAATTAGCATACTGACAGAGTGATAAGAAATAATGCCATTGACTAACAGCAACACCAGCATCAAGCAAAAGCTGACAAGCCAACTGTGATTAGGAAAAACCGAGCGTGGGTATCTTGCGTTCATTCAGAAACCATTCTGTGGATAGAACTAACCCGATGGATTCAGTTCGTCGAGAAGTAAAGCACAATGTTTGCACTCTTGAAGTATGCGCTCAATGCTCAACAGAACATCCTGTGGATCTTGTTGTTTTTGCAGCTGCAGGCGAGCTAACTCAGCATTGATTGAAATAGTGTTCAGTGGATTGCGCAGCTGATGAGCGACATGTGCAATTTTATCTTTATCGTTATTCATACAAGGGTGATCTCGTCAGGATAATTCTTTTTCATAGGTGTTCAGGCGGTTGTAAAGCGTCTTGAGGCTGACTCCCAGCATCTCGGCTGCACGTGGCTTGTCGCCATCGACTTGCTGTAAGGTCATAGTGATTAGCTCACGTTCTACCTCTTCAATTGTTTTTCCTGGAATTAACCCGAGTGATTTTTTTCTTTCGCGCGCGAAGGGCGATGCAAGCTCTTCTGGAAGCAGCAGCTCTTTAGCTTCGGGATCACTCATAATAAACGCTCGATGAATCGCATGGCGCAGTTCGCGAACATTACCTGGCCAGTCGTAATTGCAAAGCCGGTTGAGTGACTCGCGGCTTAAATTTAATGTTGTATCATTTTGACGATTAAGATCGGCGAGAAACGATTGTGCGAGCAGTTCGATATCGCCTTTGCGTTCGCGAAGCGGCGGAACAAGGATAGGAAAGACCGCGAGACGAAAATAAATGTCTTCGCGCAAGCATTGATCTTCTGCCAGTTGCTCAGTCGTGCGATTGGTGGCGGATATCACCCGGCAATTAACATTGATCTCCTGGGTGCCGCCTACACGTGTAACTCGCTGTGATTCCAATACACGTAATAAATTAGGCTGCATGTCGATAGGCATTTCGGTTATTTCATCAAGAAATAATGTGCCTTTATCGGCCTGTTCAAATAGGCCTTCTTTACGGGCAATGGCGCCGGTAAATGCGCCTTTCTCATGACCGAATAATTCACTGCCAATAAGCTCTCTGGATGCTGCACCGCAATTCCATGCGACAAACGCTCCTTCACTATGATTGGCATAATGGATAGCGCTGGCGACCAACTCTTTACCCACACCGCTTTCACCTTGCAGCAAAACGTTAGCTTTGGTTGCTGCAACCCGCTCGATCATTTGATACAGCTTTTTCATCGCCGGCGACTCGCCAATCAGGTAACCAAAATGTTTTGTCGCGGGCTGATGAATGGTGGCGTCTTTTCGCTCGATCTTATCGATCAGGTTTTGCAGTTGCTGTAAATCAATAGGCTTGATGAGATAGCTGATATTCGGCCCCATCACGCTTTTGACGAGAGATTTGACCGCAGGATTACCGGTGATGATGGTGATATGGGTAGGGCGTTGGCTTTCGGGGATGTTTTCCAAAACCTGAAATCCACTTCCATCGGGCAGCATCAGGTCGAGCAAAAGAATATCAAATCGGGTTGCTTTTAGTGCAGTGGCGGCTTGAGCCAGATTTTCTGCAATAACAACCTCATGGCCGAGTATCTTGAGTAGCTCGCCAGTCGCTTGGGTGAAGCGCGTATCATCATCAACCAATAATACAGATGCCACGATAGGTTCCTTAATACGAGAGTTCAATTTGTGACTAAGTCATAGAAGCGAGACTATAGCAATTCATATAAAAAGTGACTAGGGCGCCGCGCTTGCTAGTTTATGAATGGGGCAATAAAAACCTCATCCAATAGATGACGACAAAGATAACGAGAATAAAATATCAAGCCTGACGACGTCGCAAAGTGAATTGTCGGTCTTGACGAGATCTGCTGAGTGGGTATGAAGAAGCTGGGTTTGTAAAAACGACAGCTCAGGGTGGCCGAAATTACAAAAGTTATCGAATCATACACGTCTTTTGATTGGCAGCGGGTGAAAAAAGGGCGTGCGCGCCGATACAGTGGCAAAAACCATCTATGGCACGTCGTTTGCTATATATTTAACGCGGCGGTAGAGAATGGCTGAGCTATTTGATTACCCGGTATCGCCTCTGAAAAAAATTAATGAACAGGAGAATTCGATGAACGTTTTTATGAAATACATTTTAGCAATCATGCTTGGAGCAATATTGGTCGGATGTGATAAAGGTCCTGCGGAAGAGGCCGGTGAAAAAATTGATGACGCAGTAACAGATACGCGCAACGCAGTCGAAGATGCTTGCGAAGACGCTACAGACGAAAACTGCTAGTGCCTCAGCCCCGTAAATATAGCCGAGCCCTATCGTTCGGCCATATTTGCGGGAGTATTCTAGTTCCTTCTCGTGCATTCTTCCCCCCGAATCCCTAAGGTCGTGGATATTCGTCTCCTATCTCTAAACTTATCCTCTGGTATCCATTGTTTCTAAGAACATTTCTAACGTGTGCCTCTTTTGGTCCAAAAAATAGTTCGCCCTTGTGTGCTGTTTTGATTTGTAAAAATTTCGAAACTTTTAATATTCTGCAAAGGTTTTTATCTCAGCAATCACTTCTTATTTATTAATAAAATTTAATAATTTTTTCTTTCATTGCTACAGCCCCCGTATTTGTTAGCTATAAATATTTATGTGTTCAATATTTTGGGGTTGGCATATCAGTTGCACATACTCTTAGCACGACAATTTTAATTGCTCGTCAAATAATTTTCTGACTGGAGAAAAAATATGTTTTATAAAACATCTTCTTTATTGTGTTTAGCCTTGTGTTCAACGGCTGCTTTTGCGCAAACGAATGAAGGATGGAGGTTCAGCCCAGAATTTTCTGTCGGTGCAGGTTACGGCGCTACTAAATTAAAAGATGGAGATTTTGATGAGGATGAGACAGCGATTAAGGCATTTGCTGTCGTTAAGTTTAATGAATACATCGGCCTTGAAGGCTCTTACATTGATTTTGATAATTCCGGAAGCAGTGAATTAAGTATTGATCCGAAGGGCGCCGGCCTGGCGTTAATTTTAGAGGCTCCTATTAATCAATCGTTTTCTGTCTATGCAAAAGGCGGGCAGCTTTGGTGGGACGCTGATGCAAATTTCAACGTTGGAGCTATTGAAACCAGTGACAGTTACGACGGCGATGAAACCTTCTGGGGGATAGGTACCAAAATTCGTTTAGCTGAAAATATCGATTTGCGTATCGAATATGAGCGCTTTAATTTCGAGATATCGCGCGACGAGATAAATGTACTACAGCCTAATAGTCTTGATATGGACGTCGACTACGCGAGCATCAACTTACAATATTCATTTTAATGTTTAATGCTTAGTCTGTAATGCCGATGTTAATCGTCACGTGCCATCGACTTACTAGTCTGCCGTGACGATTGACTACAGCTTTATGATCGTTATTCAATTATTCAGGAGGTAGTGTAATGTTAAGTTGGAGTTTAATATTTTTTATTCTCGCGATCGTTGCTGGCCTTTTAGGTTTCGGGGGCATGGCCGCGAGTATGGCGGGAATCGCGAAAATTCTGTTTTTCATATTTATCGCGATGTTGGTAGTGTCGTTAATCATGGGGCTGCTCAGACCCGGCCGCGGTAAGTAGTTGCTGCTTAATGATTACGCATCGTATTCAAACAGCTAAGGAGATTGTATGTCTAGCATAGGAGATAGTTCCCGCAGTGAAAGTTCATTATCAAAGGCGGCGGGTATGGCACCGGGGTTGATCGAAGATGCCACGGCGAGAGCCAGCAGTGCAGCTAAAAATACAGAAGACCAGCTGCGCCATTTGGCCGAGAAGTCCCGCCAAGATTTGATAAAGTCAAAAGAAAAAACTAAAGAAACAATGGCGAGCGCTTTGCAGTGTGCAAAAGTTGCTACTGCCAGACATCCTTTTCTCGTTGCCGGAGCCGTCTTGGCTTTGGGTGGCTTAGCGGCAATTTTATATCGACACAAATAAATTGTTGAAGATACTGTCATAGAGTCGCGCAAGGATTGATGCCTTTATGACATTTTACTTAACCGCACTTTTCTATCGACGGAACGATTATTAGGCCAATCTCTACTAAAAGGCAGTGTCTACTATCGTGAACGTTTTCGCGCCTTCATCCTTCTAATTCGGTCATGCTCCTCTTTCGCTCTCGCTTTTTCTGCTTGTGCCTCTTTTTCATCTCTCTCTTCTTCTTCTATCATCGAGGGTGTTTCAAAACTGATTGGGCCCAATAACCCCGCTCTCAATTCTGTGATAAATAACGCTGAAACTTTCTGCAAGTCCACACTGCCGCCTTTACGTATGCATCCTCTTTGTACGCCGATGGCATCAAGGATTTCTATATCCGAATCAGGCAGGTTTTCTATTCTGTATCGCTCCTTTAATGCCGCAGGATAAGCATGCATTAAATAATTAGCGGCAAATACGGCAATGTCAGCATAGTCAAACACCGTGTCTTTTATTGCAGCCGTCACCGCCAACCGATAGGCGCAGGATGGGGGGCTGAGTTTTGGCCAGAGAAATCCAGGCGTGTCTGTCAATAAAATATTGTTATCAAGTTTGATTTTTTGTTGTGCTTTGGTAATACCTGCCTCATTTCCTGTTCTCGCAATAGTGCGTCCAGCGAGGATGTTAATGATGGTCGATTTCCCCACATTAGGAACTCCCATAATCATCGCTCGTACGGCACGCTTATTGAGATTCCTGTGAGGTAACATCGTCTCACACAGGTGCAACAGCTGGCGTATTTGATCAGGCTGCTTTTGGCTTACTGGCAGCGCTTTGATGCCACGTTCTTTCTCCATGTGAGCGACCCATAGAGCGGTGGTTTCCGGATCTGCAAGATCAGCTTTATTGAGTAGCTTGATACAGGGAGTATCTCCACGGAGTTCAGGCACCAGCGGATTTTCACTTGAAAAGGGGATTCGCGCATCAAGCACTTCAATAATGATGTCGACTAAGGGCATAACCTCCGCAATATCTTTGCGTGCTTTATGCATGTGACCAGGAAACCAGTTAATGACTGACATGTCGATTCGCTTTCGTAGTGAGTTCAGGGGCGCATTTTATCAGTCTTTTGCGTTGGCATGGTGTTTCCTCTCAGGGCTAATCCGGAATCAGTAATTGTGGGATAACCAACGGAAATAACCGAGCGAGGGGAACATGCTGTCAGTTACAGCAGTAATTTTTTCTTAAAAGGAGAGAGAAGAATGGCCTTAACCTTGGCACCCATCATTTCGCTGATAGCCGGTATCCTGATATTGTTGATACCGCGGCTATTGAATTACATAGTCGCAATTTATCTGATTGTTATTGGGATCATCGGGATTTTAGGTGATGCCAATGTGATTTAACAACGGTCTGTTAATCGCTGCTATTTCAGGGGTTAACAGAAGTACGCTTTTTTTTGGGGTTTTTAAATAGAGGTGAAGAGAATAACTGTTGCGCGATAGTAATCGCCGTGAAGCGGTGCCGAATAAATAAACCCGCTCCGGCTACTGCCATAGCGCCGAACTTTGCGGGGCCAAGGCGCCAGATAATCGTTGTGGCTGCTGCAACAATTAGGGGATGGCGGCTTAGGGTTTTAAATAACAGGCTGCGGGGGTAGGGCGTGGCGTCCAGACTGTCGGCTTCGCTGTCATGTTCCGCTTCACCCCGATCATGCGATGCCAGCCGCCATGAAGCTCGGGACAGCTCGAGCATGCTCGCAATATCGTCACGTAATTGCTCTTGATTATTGGGCGCACTCATAACGATTCCTTGATAAATTTAATGTCCTCAGCAAGTTGATGTCTGCTTACCGCAAAAGATTCCTGCGGGGCAGGTTTCGCGGCAATATAGAGCGCAGCCGCAGCTATAGCCGCATCAATAATCAGTAGTCCAATCATCGCCAGCAACCGATACTCTTGGTTCCAGAAAGCGCTGACCACCACCACGTGAAGCATAGCTAACGCAAATAACGCGAATATCGCACCCACGGCTCCCCATACAATACGTTGCACTAACAATTTCTTTGCAATCTTGGCTTCCACAGCGAAAAGTTTGCTGTAGATCTCGATGCGATCCAGAAACTGATTGGAGATGCTACGAAGGTTACGAAGTCCGTTAATCATTTGTCTTCTCGTCTACAGAATTGATTACTCATTCGTCTGAGTAGGGCACGGATATCTTGTTTGATCAGGGGCCGGAAAGGCATTGGCTGTCTCAGGGCAAATCCAGGGGCAGCCAATTCTGACAGGCTCCTGCCAGTCCCGCTAATTAGCGACGGCTAATCAGGCAACCAAATACCATGCCCGCAAGCGCCGCGATGCCGACCGCTTGTAACGGGTGTTGCTTGATGAGCTGCTCGGTAGATTCCATCCCTTTGTGAGCCGCAAGTGAGGCATCTTCGGTAACGTGACTGAGTTTTTCTTTGGCCAGACTCAGTTTGGTAGAAATTTGCTGGCGTATAGCACCCAACTCCTGACCCGACAATTTCCCGGCACGTGTTACCAGATCTTGTAGGTCAGCCATAATGTTATCGAATTCGGTTTTAGCTGCGGAGCTAAGTTCACTGCCCGCGCTTGCCGCTGCGGCCATCAAATTTTCTTTGGAGGTTTGGGTATCTTTCGAAAGCTTTTCTGCAGGTTTGTTCATTGAAGAGGTAGGTTCAGTGTTCATGCTGTAGTCCTTTTAACGAGTGAATTAAAAAAGTAGCGGTTTTAAAATCGCACACACTTTACTGATTCCATGAAAGACTAATCGACGAGCATTGGCTGTTCTTTAACTAACATTAATCCACCAAAGACTTATATTCTCACCTCCACCGAGAAGCTGAAAGCGATACTAAAAGGTTACTAATAGAGTTAATAACAGTCTAGCTGATTTTCCAACAAGAGCAGATTACGTTAGAGAATCGCATTGGATGGTCTTATCGAAATGGTGGAGGAGTAAGTCATCTTCGGCTCGTTCACCTTCGCAAGCAACAACAGAAATTGAGCTGATATACCTGCCGTAGTCATCGTGTTTATAAATGTGGGTTTGTAACTCGTCCCATAACGCCTTGGGAAGCTCGGTAAAAAAATTAAAGTTTAAATATTTACGACCTTTTTCTTCAAAAATATCGATTTCGGGCGACCGACCCATGGCGTTAAGGCGGCGCAAAAAATCCTGACGGTCAAAGGAATCTATGAAGGAGGAATCAATCTGGATTGTGAGGCATTGCATAGGCGGTCCCGGAATAGATTGCGCACGCGAATGTGCGCTTTCTTATTTGGCTGGTAAAGAAAACTGCCTGCAGATTATGCCAGTATTCTTTTTATCTTATCTGCTGTTCTAACAATAAAAACAGAATAAAGGTGGCTTGAGGCTTCCCGGCCCAAGTTTAGGTTTCTTAGCCAAAGGCGCCTGAGTTCGTCCGGTGTTGATATCGAACTATAAAGCACTAAATCATCTGTCGGATAGTGAGAAACCGGTTACACTTATACGCGTTTTCAACACCTGGATTACGATGGGACTTCTGTGACCTCTCCTTTATTCCGCCCAGTTGCGCTGGGCATCTATATTTTATTCTTTACTGTCGGTGTGGTTGGTGCACTGGTATTACCAACCTTGAGCGTGTTTTTTGCCAAGGAAATCGGTGTGCGCCCATTGCTCGTGGGAATTCCGTTTGCGGGCATTGCCTTGACGAGTATTGCCTACAATCAGTGGATTGGCCATTGGTCAGATCAACTGGCGGATCGGCGCCCGCTGGTGGCAGGCTTCTGTTTTGTCGGTATGTTTTCCTGTGCGATTTTTGCTCTTTCGCGCAATTACTGGCTGGTTGCGGCAACGGCGGTATTTTTATTCAGCCTCTCCATGGTGTCATTTTCCCAGATGCTCGCTTATAGCCTTGATTACGCCGAGCAAAACATCAGTGTCGAACGAATTCCTCTTTTCAACGCCATTGTTCGTACCCAGATTGCGTTTGCCTGGGTAGCCGGGCCGCCGAGTGGTTTTATTCTCGCCAGTTATTTCGGTTTTACGCTTACCTACGGCATCGCGGCTGTGCTGTTTGCGCTTGTGGGCTTATTGAGTGTGAAATTGCTGCCGCGTCTGACTCGTCAGATTAACCCTTTGGGAAGCCAGCATCCGCCATCAAACGAGTCGGTGTTACTCGCACAAACGCAAACACTGACACCGCACGTGAAGCGCTCATTGTTATTTTGTCTGATCGCTTTTTCCTTGATGTGGGGCGCCAATAACGCCTATTTGATCAGCTTGCCGCTGCATTTGAACGATAACTTGAATATTGATACTCAATGGAGCGGTTGGATTATGGGCACCACGGCGCTGTTGGAGGTGCCGTTTATGTTGATGGCGGGTTATCTGGCGGCGCGTATCAGTTTGATCCGTATGATTCTTTTTGCCGGTGTTGCCGCGCTGTGCCTGTACGCTGGCGTATTTTTTGCCGATATTTTATGGCAATTTTTTGCGTTGCAGATTTTTAACGCGATCTTTATCGGTGTGCTCGCGGGACTGGGTGTATCGGTTATTCAGGATCTTCTTCCCGGGCGTTCGGGAAGTGCATCGGCGCTCTATACCAATACTACGCACATGGGCAATTTATTGAGCAGTTTACTGGTCGGTGTAGTGGCAGATATCTTCGGTTATCAAAGCATATTTCTGGTTAACCTGATCTTGATTGCATTGGCAATTGGAGCCTTTAGTCTGGTGAAATCCAAACGTGAATTGGCCACAGTCTCGACTGAAGCGGGTTAAATTTGGCGCTTAGGGTTCGCGCAGTTTTTGCAGCTCGTCGTCAGTCATCAGCTGTAGTCGTTGACGCAAATCCTGTTCGATTTGCGGCATAACTTTATCAACCAGTTCACGAATCAGATCTTGTCGCGCGCTGGAGTGTCCAGCTTCCGTTTTGAAAAGGCTTGTGGAGCGGGAACGGGGAGTCGGTACGCTGGTGGTATCAAACAATGGCGGTGGGTTATTGCCATGCAGGCGCGCGCGAATATGTTGGGGCAGAAAAGGGTTTTCGCCGCTGGCTTTGGGCTTGCCTGTATTTGAACGACCGGACTGAGGCTTGCCGAAGTTGCTGGCGGATTTATTTATAGCCTCGTCGTCTTGACTATTACCATAAAACGGCAAGGGCTCTTCAATGGAGTCATTAGTCGGCTCGTGAGATGAGTAAGGGGAGGGAGCTGCCGGCGAGTCGGTTTGTGTAGGTAATGCGTCCTCTTGGCTTAACGCGAATGTGAGTTCTGGTTCGTGCAACTCTTCGGCATCTGTATCAATAAGG
>Ga0209075_1002583_pt1 | contig 15834 bp, 13 predicted proteins | sample Stecom2011_FD_187523 | JGI IMG/M metagenome (GOLD analysis project Ga0209075, IMG submission 187523) | Agricultural soil microbial communities from Utah to study Nitrogen management - Steer compost 2011 (SPAdes) (version 2) | ecosystem: Environmental > Terrestrial > Soil > Agricultural land...
TACTAAAAGACACCGAACCTGAAATTCTTTTTGCTGGATTAAAAGAAGTACTCAATGGTGGGGCTACAATGAACCCATCTATTGCTTTAAAAACACTTAACCTTTTAAGGAATCCTAAAAAAGAAAAAATAGAAGTAGAAACTAAGAAAGAAAAAAGCTTAACCAAGAGAGAGCTTGAAATCTTAGAGCAAGTTTCTCGTGGTTTAAACTACAAGCAAATTGCAGCTAACTTAATGATTAGTCCTTCTACGGTTAGAAAACACATTGAAAACGTTTATAAAAAACTGAACGTCCACAATAAAGTGGAAGCAATTAAAAAAGGAATTAAAAACAATCTAATTTAAGTTTTTATAACCCTATATATGACGATTTTAGTTAATAATAAGTGATAGAACGTGTCGTTGTTGTACCATAAACTGGACTGTAAAATTGAACCCAATTTTCATGAATATCATATTCAATATCTTCACGTTGCATAACTCCCATTTGCTTGTAGTTGTCTAAGACACCATCTTTATATACGTAGACTGTTCTAGAAGAGTTATCGCCAACTATAACCTCAGTAATTTCAAGTTTATCCCCTTCTTCAAAATAATTATAGGCACGCGTTAATGTGTCTTCACCATAAATTCTGGAATGACGTTTTAAACGATTCTGATCATCGTATTTGTATAATACTTCCATCTGGTTTGGACCTTCAACCTCAAAAACTGAGATTAAATTTCCATTATCGTCATAACTATAAGTTGAATTATATTGTGATTCGGCTATAGCCATAGTAGCGATCTGACCTGTCTCATTGTATTTATATTGAAAGGTATATTCATTCGTAATAACTTCAATTCCAGTTTTTGAATAAGTAAATGTTTGCCCATCATCACCTGACTCTTTAGTGATTAAACCTTGCGCATCAAACTCCATATTGTCGACTGTTTTTACTGGGCCTTTCAAACCACAGTGAGCAGTAGTGTACTTTAATGGAACTGGATTCATAGGTGCTGCAGGATTCCAAGTAGATTGAGCATGTACATTTACAGTTAATATAATAAATGAGAGCATTAAGATCCAAGAATAGTTTTTCATTTGAGTTTTCATAAGTTATTTATTTTAAGAAGTTAATTATATGTGTTTTAAAACATTGCTAAAAACCAAGCTGCAAGAAAAGAAAATAATAAAGTTAAACCTGCTAAAACAAAAGTCACTATAACAATCTTTCCCGAAGGTTTTAAGCGATATAGTTTCCACGTTAATACAAGCTGTAAAACATAAAAAGGTAAACATAAAACAAGCGTAAAATAATACACCCACATTAGCCCTGTTATCAGAGTAAAAGGTGCAATTAGAAGTATTGAAATTTGATATAAGTTTTGTTTTGAAGTTTTAGACTTAAACTGATTTCCAATTAGAAAAATTGCAAAGCCAATAAAAACAGCCAAAGCCCAAGTATAAATAGACATTTCAAGTGCTTCTTCTAAATTTTTATTTGAGGTGTCTATCATTAAAGTTATGACTTTTTAATCAGTGTTGTAAATGCTAATTAGTATTATAACAAATCAAAAGTACAGAATTATTTCATGTTTTACAATACGTCAAAAGACGTATGCTGTTTATATTGAAATACTTACCTTTCCCCTAGAAAAACAGCTAATTTCTCTATGGCTCTTCCCCTGTGACTCCGTTCGTTTTTTTCTTCTAATGTCATTTCTGCAAATGTTTTTCCATAGTTTTCAGGTTCAAAAATCGGATCATAACCAAATCCTTTTTGTCCGCTACGATCATGTCGAATTTCACCCTGTACTTTTCCTTCAAAGAGGAATTCTTCCCCATTTAATATCAATGCAATTGCGGTTCTAAACTGCGCCTTTCTATTGGATTGATTCTTTAGCTTTTCAAGAACTAAGTCCATGTTTTTTTCACTGTCTTTTTCTGGTCCTGCATAACGTGCACTAAAAACACCAGGTTCATTGTTTAATGCTTCTATTTCAAGACCAGTATCATCTGCAAAACAGTTCACCTTGAACTTCTTATAAATATAACGTGCTTTTTGCAAAGCATTTCCTGCTAAATCAGGCTCATCTTCTGGAATATCATCGTAACAATCAATATCTTTTAAGGTCTTAACTACAATGTGTTTAGGTAACAAGCCTTGAATTTCATAGGCTTTATTTTTATTTTGAGTAGCGAAAACAAGTTCAATTTGGTGTGAAGTCATTATTTAAATTTTTACGAAGATAGTGAAGGTTGGTGTTTATAAACTTAGGGAATCAAAAAAATGAAAAAGCTACCTCAGAACATTGCTATCAATCTCTTCAATAAACTCGCTCAGTGCTTTATTAAACGCTTTGGGTTGTTCAGCAGGCAAAGAATGTCCAGCCTTTGGAATAATAATTAATTTCGCTCCTAATTGTGCTTGCAATTCTTCAGCATCACTAATTAAAAAGATTTCGTCTTCTTCTCCCCAAAGAATTAAAACAGGAACATCAATATCTAAATCTCTAAATTCATTGCGATTTTGAGGAAGGTTTTCTAACAGTTCTCGTTGTTCTTCAGGATTCTTAGCAAGGTAAATACCTATAGTTTGTTCTCTAATACCTGCAGGAAGTTTAGGCGCTTTTCTAAAGGTGAAATCCAACATTCTTTTAACTTCCTTACTGTTTTCAGGTAAAAAAGCATCAGCAATATTGTCGACTCCGATTTTATCACAAAACTCCTGAAGTTCTTTATCAGTAAAATGAACACCTGGTGAATCAACAATAGTTAATGAAGCAAGTTTGCTTTGATTTTGATGACCTATTCCTAGACTTATAAAACCACCGTAAGATATTCCAACAACATGAATGTTCTCAAGTTTTAAATTCTCTATCAATTCATTAATGGCATTGATTTGAGTTTGTAACTCTGGGGTTTGTAGACTTTTACTTTCTCCAAACCAAAGAATGTCTGGAACAATTACGCGATAGTCCTCTTCAAAAGCCATTGCTTGTGATTTCCAAGATATCTTTCCGTCGCCTCCAAAACCATGTATAAACAACAAAACAGGAGCTTCCTCCCGTTTGTTGTCATAATAATTTATTTGGTGTGTTTTAGTCTGAAAAGTTTCATTTACATACCCTTTACGCAGGTAGGTTTTATGCACATAACGATCAAACTTGCTTACTATATTCTTACAGCTCGTTAAAATTGAAAAGGCAAAGAGTAAAAACACGGGTACAATTAGTCTCATGAATGATGAAAAGAACTATCTACCAAATTTTTTCATTTCTTCCATCGTCTTTAAAGTAAATCCGTCAGGAACTAAAAGACTAAATACTTCATTCTCTTTCTTAATTTTACTTTTGAATTCAAAAGCAACAATCTTAAGGTCCATCTTTCCGTATTTAGCATACATCTCTAAAGGTAATCCTGGGATTGCCTCATGTAAGTATTCTCCTTTTCGGTATGAAGGAACAATCTCATCAGTATACCAAACAATAGACTCTTGAGCGTCTGCTCCAGTTATAATTGCTTTCTTACAAGTATAACCCATCACTTCTTTTGTTTCACCGTCAATTAATTCTACTTCTCTTTTTTCCATTGCCATACGACGTTCGTCATCCATATCGTTTTCCGTCGACTTCATAGCAATTTTCCCCATCATACCGTCTAAAAGCACCAATGCTGTGTCTTGACCTTTAATGGTTGTTGTCATCGTTGTCATCATCTCTCCCATGAAGAAATTAGTACGGAGTTTATCTCCTGAAAAGAAAATTTCTAATAGACTGTTTTCCATTTGATCAATGTAACCTGACATAGCAGGATCGTCTGAGGAAACAAAAACATCATATGTTACTTTTCCTTTTGTCTCTTGTGAAAATGATATTGCTGAAAACAATACCATCGCTCCAGTTAAAAATGCTTTGAAATTCATATTTATTAAAATAAAAAAAGCGACTAATTACTTAATCGCTTTTAGGTTTATATTATTGACCTGACATATTGCTCATTTCTTCAAATGATTTTTCAGTATATCCTTCTGGAATCTTTATATCAAACATTCCTTTTGTCTCTTTTACTTTTTGCTTAAACTCTGTAGCAACAAAAACCATAGTCATTTGTGGTTGCTCAACAGAAAACTCTAATGCAAATCCAGGTACTTCTTTCTTTACATACTTATTTAAAGAACCATCAGTAGCTACAACATCTTCTGTATACCAGTATACCAATTCAACATCATCTTCTGTATAGATAATTGCTTTTTTACATGTGTAACCAAGGATCTCTTTTGTTTCGTCAACTAACTCAACTTCAAGATTCTCATCAGTATCTTCAGTTTCATTCATTTCTTCATCGAAAGTTGAAGCTTGTTTCCCAAGCATTCCGTCCATAATTAAAACACCTTTCTTTTTATCGCTATCAAGAATTGTTGTTGTTGTCATTAATCCTCCCATACTCATTTCAGTACGTGATTTGTTTCCTTTCGAAAAAACTTGAAGAGTAGACCCTTGCATCATCCCTAATTGGGCTTGAACTTCTGGATCATCAGATTTCATTGTAATGTCATACTTAACAGTAATTTCTTGAGCAAACAAGAATCCAACTGTAAAGATAAAGGTAGTCAAAAGTGTAATTATTTTCATTGTTTCTTAATTTTTAGTATTCAAAAATACAATTTTAATGTGGATTTTGAATATTATTATTTATATAATTCAATTTGAAGAAAAGTTCTAGTTTATTTTAACTACTTCTTTTCATATATCTAACTAAACAATTCATGTGCCAAAAGCAACCTTATGGAACATTCAAATTATTAGTGATATAAATCAATTACTTAAAGAAGGCGCGGTAAACGTCGCTTCCATTTGCATAAAGAAATAGAGAAATTAAGAGGAGAAACCCTACTAACTGAGCATATTCCAACACTTTTTGAGGAGCTTCTTTTCCTGTAATCATTTCATATAGCAGAAAAACAATATGACCACCATCTAGTGCAGGTATAGGAAGAATATTCATAATGGCTAAAACCAGAGAAATAAATGCTGTATTGGCCCAAAAAATCTGCCAATCCCAAGCTGGAGGGAATAAATTACCTATTGCTCCGAATCCACCAACACTTTGTGCACCTTTAGAAGTAAAAATCAACGGAAGTTGCGCTGTATAATCGTACATTGTCCAGCCAGCTTTTTGAATTCCTCGGGTAATGGATTCGCTAAATGTATAATCTGTATGCGTAGACTCTAACCACTCAGGAAATTGTCTTTGAAACCCAATTGTTTTATCAGCATTCGTGTACGTCTCGATTTCTGTATATTCTCCATTACGGTAGAACCCTAAAGTTACTAAAGCAGAATCTCCTTCTTGTTTTGTTAATTCTGCTTGTAAATCGTGAAAGAAAGGTGTTGAAACTCCATTAAGACTCACAATACTATCTCCTTTTGTTAATCCTTTTTTGAAGGCATCTCTATTCTCCATCACAGAATCGACAACTGTAGGAATTCTAGGAGTAAATGCCATTACAGCATCATTTTCCCACATCCAATCATTAATCTTTTTATCTAAAACGATAATTTTCTTTTCTCCAGATGGTTTTTGAACTTCTAGCTCTCTGTAGCCACGCAGGAAGATTTGAAGGTTTACAAGATTTGCATTTTCAACTTTCTCTCCGTCTACCGCAGTGATAATATCACCATCTTCAATTCCTAAATTCAATTCAGCGAAATTCTTATTTACAGCTACGCCGTATTTAAGTGTGTCATTGCTCAGCACGTTATCTCCCCATGCAGCAACAACCATTATGTAAATAAAGAAACCAAATATTACGTTAACAACAACTCCAGCAACCATAACGACTAGACGTTGCCAAGCAGGTTTTGAGCGGAATTCATCTTCTTTTGGAGGTTGAGACATCTGATCTGTGTCCATGGATTCATCAATCATTCCAGCGATTTTCACATAACCACCTAAAGGCAACCAACCAATTCCCCATTCAGTATCTCCAATCTTCTTTTTCAGTAAAGAAAACCATGGATCAAAGAAAAGGTAGAATTTTTCAACTCTAATTTTAAAAGCACGAGCAGCAATGTAATGACCAAACTCATGTAGCGTTATAAGAATTGCTAATGAGAGCATTAGTTGAGCGGCTTTAATCCAAAAATCCATATCAGTTCAAAATTTAATTTACAAAGATGCGAATAAAACAGTCAAGTTTGGATATAAAACTGTGTTTAACGTCTTAAAAAATCTAAAATCGTGCTTTAAAATGTTCAAATAGAAATGAATACTAGAACAATATTGATGGAACTGTGGCAGAGAAGTTACTCTTCTTCAAAACCTGAAAAGTAAACTTTAGTTTCGTCGACATTCTTTCTCAATAAAAGCATAAACTCCTCTTGTTTTTCAGGTGGAATATTGCTTAATGAAAAATCTAGTACTAAGTCATTAATATATTCAAAAAAGAGCAAATCCTTTTGTATAGAAATACGTTTCAATCCCTTAAAGTAGATCGCTATAACTTCTCGGTCAACAGAAACAATTGCTTTTTTAGTCATTCCTACACGGTACTTTTTTCCAAAAACTCCACGTAAGGTATTCACCACTGCATCGATAATGAAAATCACAAAAATTAAAGAGATAAACACAGCCTCTTTAGAAAAAATAATAAACACCACTCCAATCAAGAAAAACCCGAGAATTTCAATACTATTATTCAAAATGACCCTTTGTTTACGTTCAACGCTAATAGCGGTGTTGAATTGAAAACGTTCTACCTGATTTACAATTCTTACACCTGACCATCTTCTGGAAGAACGCATTGCTCCCAATAAGAATATAAGTCCGCCTGCAATACCGAAAACAAGTTCAGTATATTGAAACTCATCATGCATCTGTAAATCAAAAACACCATAGACCTCATTTATTCCTACTGCGAATGCAAAAGGCATTGTCAGTAATGAAATAATAAAAATCCAGATATTATATATTTTATTCATTTGGAATCATTTTAAGCTTTGCTTTAAGTGCTAATAACTTGTCTTGCTCAGCTTTAATATTGTTTTCTACTTGTTCTTTTAATGCGTTTGCTCCTTTTGAATTCGCAAAGAAACCAAGATTGTTTTCAAACTGAATAATCTCTTGTTTTATAGCATTAATCTCAGTTCGAATGTTTTGTTTTTCTTTTTCAAATAATTCTGCAGCATTACCACTTCCTTTCAAGGTGTTGATACGTGCTTCAAACATTACTTTTTCTTTCTCTTCTCCTTTAATATCAAGAGATGCATACTGTTTATCTAGAGCTGTCTTATAAGCTTTAAATACCTCATCCTTTTGTTTTGAAGGAACAAATCCAATAGTTGAGAAACGATTAGAAAACTCATGTAATGCAGCAATTGCTTCTTTTTTATCTTTAGGAAGTGTAAAAGCTTTAATCTCTTCAATTAATGCTTCTTTTTCTTTTAAATTATCTTCAAAAGCCTTATCTTTTTCATCAAAATGTGCTTGCTTGGTTTCAAAGAAATGATCACATGCTGATCGAAATTCTTTCCACAAAGTTTGTTCGTGCTTTTGTCCGGCACTTCCTACTCTCTTCCATTCTTTTTGAAGGTCGATAATTGCTTTTGTTGTTAATCCCCAGTCTGAGCTTTCTTTTAGCTGATTTACTTTTTCAATCAACACACGTTTCTTCTCTGCAATCTTATCGTATTCTTGTTGAATATCTTTAAAGAATTCGCTTTTTAGAGAGAAAAACTCATCGCAAAGTCCACGAAATATTTTCCAAACTTCATCGTTCTCCTTTTTAGGACCAAATCCTATTGTTTTCCATTCTTTTTGAAGTGCAAGTACCTCTTTAGTTTGATTTGACCATGCTTTCACAGCATCACGTTCTTTAGAAAGTATCTCTTCAACCTTTTGAATAAGCTCTTTCTTTTTAACGATGTTTTCCTGCATTTTCTCACGACGTTCATCATAAAAAGCACGGATACGGTCGTAAATTGCATTTACAGTTGACCAGTATTCATTTTTTAATTCTTCCCACTGCTCTTGCTTTGTTGGACCTATGTCCTCCCATTCATTTTGAAGTTGCTTAATTGCCGCTTCAACTTCTTTAACTTTCTCTACCTTGCTAAGCGCTTTCAACTGCTCAATAAGCGCCTTTTTAGCTTCGTAATTTTTCTTGAAATCATAATCTTTGATTTCTTTATAGATATTCATATTGTAGAAAAACTCTTCTAACAACCGGCTATATTCTTGTTGAATATCACTGCGCTTTTCTCTTGGAATATCACCTACATTCTTCCACTTCTCATTGATTTCTTTATGAGCTGAAAATGCAGCGCCGATATTTTCCTCTTCAGAAATCACAGTTTTTAGTTGCGTAATTAGCGCACGTTTCCTCTTAAGGTTTTCTTCTTGCGCTTCACGTTTAGCAGCAACAAGAGCTTTCCGTTTTTCTTTATATGGAGAAAGTACTTCGTAGAACTCTTCTTTCAAAGGAGTCATCCAATCTTCTTGAGTAAACTCTTCATTCTTATCTTTAGCTTCTAATTCTGCAATCTGAAACTGTCGAGTTGCTTCAATAAGATAGTCTTCGAATTGCGAACGAAGTTCATTTACTTCTCTTCCAGCACCTAGAACATCTTCTTTCTCTGTCAGCTCTTTCAAGGCATCAATAAACTCTCTTTTCTCCATAATAATAGGCATTAAACAGGCTTTACCATATCAAAGTCAGTTAACTGAACGAACTCTTGAATACGGTCTTCAATTTCATTTTTAGATAAACTCTCTAATCTCTCAGTTCCAAACTTCTCTACACAAAAAGACGCCATTGCCGAACCTGCAATAATTCCTCTTTTCATGTTTTCAAAAGAAATATCATCCGTAGATGCTAAGTACCCCATAAAACCACCGGCAAAAGTATCTCCTGCACCCGTTGGGTCAAAGACATCTTCCAATGGTAAAGCTGGTGCGAAAAACGCATGAGTTCCGTGGAACAATAAAGCACCGTGCTCCCCTTTTTTGATAATTAAATATTTTGGACCCATTGCACGAATTTTCTTCGCCGCTTTAACTAAAGAATATTCACCTGAAAGTTGACGAGCTTCCTCGTCATTAATAATTAAAATATCGATTTCTTTCAATGTTTTCATTAAGTCATCCATTGCAATATCCATCCAAAAGTTCATGGTATCCATTGCGATAAGCTTAGGACGATTTTTTAAGCGTTGGATTACTTTTAATTGAACATCAGGACTTAAATTTCCTAACATTAAATAGTCGCAGTTTTGATATGATTCAGGAAGTATCGGATCAAAATGTTCTAATACATTAAGTTCAGTAATTAGAGTATCTCTAGAATTCATGTCATTATGGTACTTTCCAGACCAAAAGAATGACTTCTCTCCTTCTTTAATTTGAAGACCTTCAGTATTCACTCCTCTATTACTTAACTTATCGATCATTTCTTGAGGAAAATCATCTCCAACAACAGCTACGATGTTCTGATCTTTAACAAAATAAGAAGAAGACAAAACAATATACGTTCCTGCTCCTCCGATGATTTTATCTGTTTTTCCAAAAGGTGTTTCTATGGCATCAAATGCAACACTTCCAACTGTAACTAAGCTCATAATTTATTATTTTGATGCAAATATATTGTTAAATATAGAGATAAGTCATCTTATGGGAAGCTTTCCTTATAAAATAATCAATTACACCTGTATAACACCTTATGAGATTGTACTGTTTTTATACTTTTCTATTGTTTAGAAAAGACCTCAATCTAGCGACTTAACGGATTATAAGGTTTGTATTTATTACGCAACTTTTAATGGCTTTAGAGATAGTTACAAACCAAACTGTAATGCAATGAAAAACAAAATCTATACTGTCTAGCTCAACTTATATTCGTCAAATGTTTAGTGACAAACAAAAGAAATGAATTTTCTTTAGAGTAACTTACTTAGCTCCTAGTTTTACTGTTCTGTACTTTTTTAAAACATCTAACGTTAATAAGTATAACTGAAGGGTAATAAAAAAGCGGGAATAGGGCTTATTTTTGTAATATGAATTGGAGAAAGGCTTTTACAGTATTGAAATGGGCAACAGGAATTGTTGCTGGAATCATGCTGTTGATTAGTGCCTTACTCCTGATTTTTAAAGATGATATCAAGGCTTATGCTTTGGAAGAAGCGAATAAGTACTTAAATAAACGTGTCCACATTGGTTATATTGATGTTGGAATCTGGAAAACATTTCCTGACTTAACCCTTTCTTTTGACGATGTACTTGTACACAGCAGGTTTGACACGCTTCAAACTATGGATACGGCTGTCTATGCAAAGAAAATTAACCTACGGTTTAATGTTATTGATTTCTTTAGTAGTAAATATGATGTACATAGAATTGACATAAACCACGCTAAGCTATATTTGAAAATTCTAGAAGATGGTCGCGTAAATTATGACTTTCTTAAACCAAGTGATGAGGATAGTAACACTCCCTTTGAGTTTAATTTAAAAAACATCAACCTTAGTGAAACAGATTTTAGTTATGTCAACGAATCAACACAACAGTTTTATACTGGGTATTTCAATGACTTAAAACTACAAGGCTCCTTTAATGAAAAACAATTCGTTTTAGATGCAAAAACAAACTTCAAAGTAAAATCAATTCAGTCTAAATCACTTACTTTAATTGAAAATCAAGATGCAAAATGTGATATTTTGATTCAAATGGATCAAATTAACAATGTATTTGAAATTAAATCTGCCGATTTATCGATTAATAAATTACCATTTTTAGTAAAAGGAAAGGTGAGTAACGATAGTCTAGACTTCTACATTGGAGCTAAAAATCTAAACTTAGCAGAGGTAGCTAAAAACTTCACCCTTCAAGAGTTAAACGTTGTTGACGACATTAATGGAAAAGGAAGGGTTAATTTTGAATTGTTTATTAAAGGCTCAAACGAGAAAACAGCGGCACCGGCAATAAATGCGAAGTTTGATATTGTTGATGGTAGTTTATCAGATAACGGCTTTGAATTGTCTAAAATCAATGTCGTTGGAAGTTATTCAAATGGAGTTCTAGATCGGCATGAAGTACTTTCTTTATCTACTCTGAAGTTCCACACCCTAAATGAAGATTTTGATGGTCAATTAGTCATTACAGATTTTGACAAGCCGCGAATGAAAGGAAGAGCTGACGGAATTCTTGACCTTAAAGCTATTCACCGATTGTTTGGTCCGTTTTCTATGCAACATCTTTCAGGAAACATAGAAATGAAAGGTGATTTTGATGTAAGGCTTAATCAGCCAAAATTTAATCAAAAAGACATTACAATTTATGATTTACGTGCCTCATTAAAGTTAAATAATATTACAGCTCAATTCTTTAATGATGAACGAAAACTGAGTGTTAAAAATGGAAATATTACAATTCGCAATCAGTTTGCTGGAATCACTGATTTGTCTCTAGCATTAAATCAATCATCTTTGGTTTTGGATGGAGAGTTTAACCATTTGGCAGACTACTTTAAAGGAGCTGGAAACTTAACTGTTGATGCAAATATAAGTAGTGATGCACTTTATCTTGATGACCTTTCAAAGACCAACGAACAAGTAAAAAAGACAAAAACATGGTTACTTCCTGATAACATTAACGGAAATATTGTCCTCGCTCTTAAAAAAGTCGAGTACAGTGGTCATGCCTATACAGGAATAAACGGCAAAATGAGTTTTGGAAAACATCAATTGGTTTTTCCGATAATCGAAGGAGTTAGTGCAGGAACAAAAGTTAAAGGGAAATTGAAAATCACTGAAGAACGACCTATGTGTTTAGTTGTTGAAACAACTTTAAATTCAGATGCTGTTAGTTTTAAACCGCTTTTTAAAGAGTGGAATAACTTTGATCAAAACGTAATTACTTCAGATAATATAAGGGGTCAAGCAGCTATTCATTTAGATTTCAAAGGTCCTTTTGACTTATACGAAGAGAAAATAATTAAAGAAGCGTTTGATGTACGCGCTCGAGTACGTATCTCTGATGGAGCGCTTATCAATGTTCAAACCTTCAAAGAGATTACAAATAGCTTGCGTGGTTCGGGGGCTAAACTCTTAATTTCTAAAGCAAAAATAGATGACTTTGAAAGCAAACTTCTAAATCTAAAGTTTGATTCTTTTGAAAATGATTTCATCATCAAAGATGGAGTAATTACTATCCCTAAAATGACAATTCATTCTAATGCAATAGATTTAAACTTGGAAGGAACACATTCATTTGAAAATGATATAGACTATTCATTTGATTTTAGATTTAGAGAAATTAAAGGCTCACAAAACTCTCAATTTGGAGATGTGGTGGATGATGGAACTGGATTTAGAATCTTCTTAAAAATGTTTGGTACAATTGACAATCCCTCTTTTGCTTGGGATAAAGAAGCGAAAAAGGCAGTAAAAGAAGAACAACGTGAGCAAGCAAAAGACGATTTAAAAAGCGCTTTAAAAACAGGGTTTGGAATCAACAAAAAAGACACGACCATTACCGAATTGAAAACAGATGCTCCAAAGGAAGAGAAAATCATCATGGACTTTGGAAAAGGCAACGATGAAGATGATTTAGATCCAGCACAAAAGAAAAAGAAGAAAAATGCTTTACAACGTAAAATAGACCAATGGAAAAAGGAAAATGAAGAAGAAAAACCTAAATCAGAATTTGAATTTGATTAAAGAGTTTCTCTTTTCATTTCTCTTGGTGGTGATAATATCATTTTTTTAGCAGTTAGTGTTCTATCTTACTGTAACTTTAAGTGTAAAGACTCCCCATCTACTTCAGTTTTTAAAATGTAAACTCCATTTTTAGGATTATTTAAATTAACCGAGATGTTATTAACTCCTTTCTTTAATGTGTTTGTACTTTCATAAATAGGTTTTCCTAGAATATCAGAAACAACAATAGAAGTAGTTTTTTGCACATAATGATAAAGTTTTAGCTAACTAATTGACATTAATTGTTATACAAATATATATGAATAGAAATTCAGCTTTCTAAAACGAAAAGCATCTTATATAAAAGGCTGTATTCAATGATGTTAGACAGAAATAGCTGATAAAAGACGATAAAAAACCATATATCACTGATTTACAACTGATAATAGTGATTAAATGAATTCAAAATAGTACGCATTATACCTTATAGAAACGCAACACATCTTAAAATGAATCACTTATAAAAGATAAGAAAAGAGAGTGCCATCACTTGGTCATTACCTTTACATAAAACCTATCAAAATCAACATTGATTTTATCTGCGTTTTGAACATCTTCTAGTGGTTGCCAATATTGTTTGGGGTAAATCCGAGTTGATTTGTCGTTAATGATTACATCTAAAGGCATTTCAAAATCGGCAACGGAAGTTTTCCAACGATAATAAACAACACTGTTTTCTATTTTCAACTGAAATGTAGGGAGTTCAGCATAATAGAGATATTCCTTAAATATTGGTGTTAGTATTTGATCGGTATGCTGTTCAAAAAACTGAATAACTTCCTCTGAGTTCGTAATAGTATGTTGGAAAGTCTCACTGAATTTCTTTATTAAAGCCCACCATTTATTGTCATCATTTACTACTGAACGCAATGTGTTTAACATATTTGCACCTTTATAATACATGTCGACGCTTCCTTCTTTATTTACATCATAATCTCCAATAATTGGGTCATCGTTATAAACCATTGTTTGAATTAAACCTTTCAAATAAGCTAAGGCTTTTTCTTTTCCCCATCTGCATTCAACATAAACCGCTTCTGCATACGAAGTAAAAGCTTCATGTATCCACATATCTGCTATATCAGCCGAGGAAATACTATTTCCAAACCATTCATGTGCAGATTCATGGATGATGATGAAATCAAAGCTTAATCCAACTCCAGAAAGAGAAGCGTCCCTACCATTATATCCTAATTGATAGTTATTGCCATAAGCAACAGCACTTTGATGCTCCATTCCTAAGTAAGAAGATTCGATCAATTTATATGAATCATCAACAAAAGGATATGCTCCGAAATGTTCATAAAAGCATTCCATCATCGGGTGAACTTCAGCAAAATGTTCTTTTGCGTTTTCTAAATTGTAAGACAAAACATAATAATCGAGGTCTAAATCTCGAAATGTGTCAGAAAAGTGAACATAATCGCCAATATTTAGAGTAATGTTGTAGTTATTGATTGGATTTGTGACTTTCCAACTCCAAACTGTAAATTCGTCATCTAATTCTTTTTTACCTGTAAACCGACCGTTGGAAACATTCATTAACCCCTTAGGAGCAGCAATATGAATCTCAGCCTCTTCAGGTTTATCACTTTGATGGTCCTTGTTTGGATACCAAAGACTTGCTCCAGTACCTTGAACAGCAACTCCAACCCAATGCTTCCCATTCTCATCTTTTGAAAAAACAAAACCTCCATCCCAAGGTGGGTTTTTAGCAACGACAGGATATCCAGAAAAGTAAAAATATAAACTGTCTATTTTCTTGGGTAATAAAGCTGTTTCAAAAGAAACAAACACAGCATTGAACTCTCTTTTATATGTTAGCTTTTTTCCATGGAAAATAATGGAATCAACTTTCATATTGGAAAACAAGTCGAGTTGCATGACTGGTAGTTCCTCGATTACTTTGAAAGAAATAAGGTTATAGCCAGAAATGTACTTTTTATCTGGTACAACCTTAACATTCAAATTGTATTTAAGCACATCAAAACTTGTGCGTTCAGGTCGAAGAGAACCACGCAAAGTATCTGCTCTTGTGTATTCTTTCTCGTCTTGTAAAAGCTGTCCTATTGAGAATAAAGAGCAACTAATGAAGAAAAATAATATGAAATGCTTTAAAGTCATCCTCATGTTTTTAGCTAAAATAACTAAGCCTGACCTTATAAAAAATAAAATCAGGCTTATATTTTATGGGAAAAATTAATAAAAAAATGGTGCTGCATATATAAGCAGCACCATTGATATAAGTTTCTTTAACTTAAAACTATCTGTTGTTAGTGTCTTCTAGTTTTTCTTTAAGGACATCAACTTCAGTTTTTAATTCTTTAATAGCTTCAATTAAAACTGGAATCAATTGTACATAATTTACAGACTTGTACTCTGTATTATCCCCTGAACTTTTGAAAAATGCTTTCTCACTAATCATCCCAGGAAATACTTCTTCTAATTCTTGTGCAATCACTCCATATTCTTGACGTTCGTTGACTACTACTTTACCATCTTTTAAATTGGGAACTGATTTGGTTTTGATGGTATAGTGTTTAGCATTGAGTTGCATGATTTTATCTAGTGCATTTTCAATGGGGATAATATTTGATTTTAAGCGATTATCTGAAACAGTAAAAAATCCACCTGTCGCGTAACCACTCCCTTCTACACCAATATCGGCCGTAAAATAACCAGCCCAACCATTATTAATATCTGTGGTTTGACCATAAACACCATTTATACCAAGACCGTAAGTTCCAATTGAAAGTCCCGATGCTCCAGTATTAATACCATAAACACCATATCCTGCTCCATAATTACTAAAACCTACTACCCCATTAAAACCTTCACCTCTAACCCCAGAGCCACCTGTAGTCCTTAAGTTATTTCCTAAAACTGCAGAACCTCCAGTTGCTGTTGCTGGAATTTGCCCCGAAACTCCATAACCTGCTCCTGAGTTAGATCCTATTATTGCTGACGTGTTAACATCAGAACTATTAGTTTCTGCTTGTAGTGCAGAGAAAGTATTCGCTGCATTAGTATTTCGTGCTCTCACACTTACACCAGTTCCGGTATTTGTTGCATCAATACCAAAAGACTGTGTTTGATTCGT
>Ga0209075_1002584_pt1 | contig 15831 bp, 12 predicted proteins | sample Stecom2011_FD_187523 | JGI IMG/M metagenome (GOLD analysis project Ga0209075, IMG submission 187523) | Agricultural soil microbial communities from Utah to study Nitrogen management - Steer compost 2011 (SPAdes) (version 2) | ecosystem: Environmental > Terrestrial > Soil > Agricultural land...
GTTTTACAATACTTTTTCACTCACCTAATGTAAATAGTTGAACTCTTTCAGAGTTCTTCAAACGGAGGGATACAAATCCCTCGAATAAAACCTTCATTCCATTCCGGCTGGATTCGAGGTTATCAATACTAAACCTTGTTGAGGTTTTCAGTAGTATCTATCTAAAAATTCTTATGGGTTTAGTTTCATTCTTCTACGGCATTCAACGCATAAATAGCAAAACTTCCCAGCCAGTGTCCCCCTTCATAACTATCGCCCACAACGTTTGGCAGCGAATATGCCACGTGTTCATGTGCTAAGTTCTTGAGGTGTTGATATTTTGGAAACTGATTCGACAAGCCGTAAAGCACCCACGCTCTACTAAAATTGAGTCCGTCTAAATGAACGAGTTTTCCATCGGTTCGGTCGCTCACCTCGCCCACTTTCAAATGATAGTTTTTGTCGGCAAGTTCGGGCAGGAAACTGTCCATCCAGGTTAGAAATTCTTCTTCCGAAAGCACGCGCCTCATAATATCGACTTCCTCCAGACAAGGGGATAGAAAATCATACCCACCAGGTTCCCAAGTAATCGGACAATTTTTATCGTCTAAATAGAAGTCGCGAGCGCGTTCTTCAATGAGGTTTTTAAGTTCAACATCGCCAACTGTTTCGGCGTAATCATAAGCCATAGATAGTCCAAAAGCTGTGTTGGGGTGTTCTCCCACCCGAATCGGATAATTCAATACGGGAAGAAATTCCTTATAGCGCAGCACCATTACATCCGCCAGAGGTTTTAAATTGTCATACAATTCTTGCGCCATGGGGTCGTTCCATTTGTAAAGCGTTTCAGATAATTTCAACAACCACGCCCACCCATACGTCCGCTCAAACGATTTGTTGACGGGTTTTTCAAAAAAGGCCACTTCTATAGCAACATGCTCCGGCGTTATTTTCTCCGTTAAAATACGTCGCACTTCTTCTGCTCGATCCATTTCTGGGAATTGCTCCAATAAGGTCACCATCGACCAATAGCCGTGAGCCGCACTGTGCCAATCAAAACAACCATAAAAAATGGGATGTACAGCAATCGGCTCAACCAGATCCTCTTTATTTTCCAACACGTGACCTGGTTTATAAGGATATGGTGTTCCTACGCAGTGCAAAGGAAGATCGATTAAGTTATTCGCCTCTTCTAAAGTAAAAACAGGCGTGGGAAAGGTTCGAATTTCAGTTTCCATTTGTGAAATAGATTGTGAGGTTTTAGGTTCATTTTCTTTACATCCGACCAAACTTATCGCAGCAAAAAGAAGTAGGTTGTATTTGTTCATAGTGACTAAATTTTGATAAATATAAGGAAAGGAAAACTCACTGTGAAAACAATAAACAGATGCGATGATAACCTCCATACAAACCTGACAGGTTTTTAAAACCTGTCAGGTTTAACTCCATCAACAATCACAAATTAAATCGTATTACTCAATCTCTTCAATTACTTCGCCACATCGCAACATACTCGCGCCATAATACGGATTGAGAATTCCCTCTTCATCGCTTAACCAGTACGCTCCCGTATCATCGTTAACCATAGGACAATAATCCAAATATACTTTCTGATTGATGCCGAATGTCTGCACCGCGTTAATCAGATAATTTGAAAGTTGTTTAAAATGATTGCGCTGTTCTTCAATATCAGAAGTGTTTGAAATTGCGAGTGCAGCTTCTTGCAATCCTTCATCTAATAACATCCAATGGCTATGTCCTGGTTCTTCGGTTACTAATTTCATATCAACACGATCGATTCGTTTTAGCAATTCAGAAGCAGCTGTTTGTGGTATTTCTGCATTATCGGCGGCCAACGCTCTCTCAATCACCATATATCCTTCAAAAACGTCACGTAATTGTTTTTGGAATTCCAACGGAACTTCCTGTCTGCCGATATCCGCTAACTTCAATCCATCGTCTTTTGTCGAACCTGTATCGGCGCTCATCATACTTTTCTTGCCCTGAAGCTGGGCAGCAGCATCTACGGTAAACGTACCATGAGTCACAATTTCATCGCCATTTTCCAAGCCTTCTAGAATTTGATAGCGATCGCCATTTTTAGCCCCTAAACTCACTTCACGCATTTCGAAAATAGGTTCGTCGGGATTGGTTTTCACATAAACCAAAGAACGATTTCCTGTCCAAAGAACCGCCGAAGCTGGAACACTAATCTGCTCCTGTTTATCGGCATTTTCCGACATCTGAACTTTTGATGAAACAAACATTCCGGGCTTAAAAAGACCTGCACTATTATTTAGTGTTGCTCTTACGGAAACGGTTCTGGATTGCGTATTCAACCGTGGATCGATAAAAGAAATCGTAGCTTCAAATTCTTTATCCGGATACGCATTGGTAGTCACGGTTATTTTCTGACCTACTTTTAACTGTGCAATCTGATTTTCGTACGCATCGAACATCGCCCAAACCGTATTCAAATTACTCACTCTTACAAGCGGTTGTCCTTGGCTTACGTAGTCGCCTTCTTCGGCTAATTTTTCAGTAACCGTTCCAGAAACCGTGGCATAGATTGGGAAGTTTTCACGGACTTTCCCTGAAGACTCAATGTCGTCAATTTGGCTTTCTGAAAGTTTCCACAGTTTTAATTTGTTGCGAACAGCATTGTATAACGACGGTTGCGATTCTTTCATCGAAGCAGCCGTTAAAAGTTCCTGCTGTGCAGCGACAAGTTCGGGTGCATAAATAGTAGCCAACAGTTGTCCTTTACGCAAATTTTCGCCCGTAAAACTGACGTTTAGCTTTTCTATTCTACCATCAAAATAACTGGCTTGTACGGCATTGGCCTCTTCGTTTGGCATTATTTTACCAGAGAGCAGCATGGTGTTTTCATCTTCTTCCGATGCATTTCCAACTACCGATGTCTGTACATTTGCCAGTGCCATGGCGTTTTCGGTCATTCTGATTTCATTTGGCGAAAGTCCTTCCGCACCTGCTTCTGCAGGAATCAAGTCCATGCCACAAAGCGGGCAATCACCGGGTTCGGGCTGCATAATTTGTGGGTGCATCGAGCAGGTCCACATCTGGTCGGCAGCCGCTTCTTCCACATGGGCGTGATTGTCTGAACCGGTCGAACTACCTCCAAAAATAAGGTAGCCACCCAATAGGCCAATAACCAAGGCCAATGCGATAAATATGATATTCTTTTTCATGTTTTATTATTTTATCTTCTTCCAATCCTAGCACGTTCTAACAACCTGTCAGGATTATAGGATTATATTATTTATTACCCTCTAATCGTTTAATCATTTCTTTCATTTCTGCAATTTCTTTTTCCTGCGCTTTGATAATCGCATCGGCAAGTTTTTGCACTTCCGGATCTTTGATATCGGCTCTTTTACTGGTTAGAATAGCGATGGAATGATGTGGAATCATCGCTTTCATCCACAAGACATCTTTTACAATTGGACTTTGTGCCCTGACCAATCCAAATGCACCGACAAACAGAATCAGACTTCCCAATAGAATGGCGATGTTCTTTTTCTTATTTTGATACATTTTTCGCATAAAAAACCACATAATCACTGCCATACAGGATATTCCCAAACAGGTCATATAAAACCTTGTCAGGCTAAAATATACGTGATCGATTTCGTAACTATTCAAATACATCGTGATATACATGGCGATAAACGACGCCGCAAGCATCAAGATGAACTTGGTATAAACGTTGTTTTTTGTGTGCTGATCTTCGTTTTTCATAATATCAAGTTTTAATTTTTCCAGACCTGACAGGTTTTAAAAACCTGTCGGTTTTATATAATAATCGATAATACTCGATTGCTTCAGGTAGTCGCCAATCGCTTCGATGCGACTTAGTTGAAATTGCAATTGCAATTCCTGAACATCCAAAACCTCCTTAAAATCTATCGTGCCGGTTTCATAGTTTCTAAACAGAATTTCTGTGGCATTATCTGCGTCTTTTAGATTTTTGGTTTGCGTCTCCAAGCGAATCCGAGCGGCATTTCTACTTCGAATGGCCGATTGTAATTCGGACGTGAACGAATTTTGAATTGCCTGCTTTTGAATATCCAAGGCTTCATATTTCAACTTGTTTTGCCTTGAAATGGATTTGTACTTTTTATTGAATATCGGAATGGAAATCGACACCATTGGCATCACCATATCGGGCATTTCGGTGAAAAGCATATATTCCATCCCAACCCCGAGCTGGGGTGCACTTTCTTTTTTATTGAGTGCATCGGCTTGGGTAACGACGTTGTTAAGTTGTTCAAACTTTGTCAATTCAGGATGTACGTTCAGTCTTTCAAAATCGATTTCAATGTCGTTTTCAGAAATGACCAAACTATCGGCAATAGTGACCGGCGCATCCTGATTTCGGTTCATTATCGTATTGAAAACCGTGAGTTCGGCTGCATAATCCTGTGCTAAAACTTCCTTTCTTTCTCGAAGGTCGTTCTGGCGCATTTGCAATCGCAACACCGATACTGCCGAAGCTTGTCCCACCTCAACCGAAGTCAGCGCCATTTGCTCATACACTTGCAAAAGTTGTATGTTGGCATCCAGTACTTCTTGCTTTTTAGCAATCTCATACAATCGATAATACGATTGCGACAACGTCATGGCAATCTTTCTTTTTGCGATGGCTATCTCTAAAAAATCGGCTTCTGCTACAGCGGTTGCATATTGCTCGCGTGCGGAAAGAGTTCCGAACCAAGGGAGCATTTGCATCACCGAAAACTCGCCTTGCCACATCATGGGCATCTCCTCTTTTCCAAACATATATCCCGCCGAAAAATCAGTATTTGGGAGCGACCTGCTCTCCGAAATCCGCTCTGTTGCAATGGCGTGCTGCTTTTCTACAGTTTGGACATTAGGGTTGTTAGTGATCGCCTGTTCGATATACGTTTCTAATTGTTGTCCTTGCGAAGACCAACCAAAAACCAGTAGCGAAGCTATTAGGATTCCTCCTCTTTGCAATTGGGACATCCATAATCGAAATGTGGTTGTCATTTTTATAATCATCATTTCTTGTTTTCTTTAAGCGTTTTTAATTGTCTTTTCAATTTTGCTTCCCTTCTCCAGCTGTATAAAACGGGTACGACCAAAAGGGTAATCAAGGCGATTGTCATCCCTCCAAAACTTGGGATGGCCATCGGGATCATAATATCACTTCCGCGCCCTGTGGAAGTCAGAATCGGCAATAGTGCAAGCATGGTTGTTGCTGTAGTCATCAAACACGGACGAATTCGTTTCATCCCCGCTTCTACTACCGATGCACGGATTTCTTTTACGTTTTCCGGATCGTTCTTTTCGAAGGTTTGCGTAAGGTATGTCGCCATCACCACACCGTCATCTGTCGCAATTCCGAAGAGGGCAATAAACCCAACCCATACGGCGACACTTAGGTTAATGGGGTGCATTTGGAACATTTCGCGTAAGTTTTCTCCGAAGAACGAAAAGTTCAAGAACCAGCCTTGTCCGTACGCCCAAATCATTAGGAAACCACCTGCAAAGGCAACGGCAATTCCTGAAAACACCATCAAGGAGGTAGAAACTGAGCGGAATTGGAAGTAGAGAATCATAAAGATAATCGCCAATGCCAATGGAACGATAATGGATAGCGTTTTCTCGGCTCGAATCTGATTTTCATAGGTGCCCGTAAACTGGTAGCTGATTCCTCTCGGAACAACGAGCTCGCCATTTTCTATCTTCTCTCTGATCAAAGCTTGCGCGTTTTCAACCACATCTACTTCCGCAAAACCTTCCAGTTTATCGAATAACACGTGGCCGACCAAGAAAGTGTCTTCACTATTAATCGCCTGAGGCCCTTGTTCATACCGAACCTCAACGAGTTCGCCCAATGGCACTGGATTTCCGTTTTCCACAGGCACATAAATCTGCTTCAGACTTTCGGGATCAGACCGCATTTCTCGCGGATAACGCACCCGAACGGAATAGCGCTCCCGGCCTTCAACTGTTTGGGTTAACGGTATACCTCCAACAGCAACTTGAAGAATATCCTGAACGTCTCCGATTGTTACACCATATCGGGCGAGTCGATCTCTTTTTATATCGACCAATAAGTAGGGTTTCCCTACAATACGATCGGCAAAAACAGCTTCGACTTTTACCCCTTCTGCGTGCTTTAGAATTTCTTCCAATTCGATTCCAAAATCCTCAATGGTTCGAAGGTCTTGGCCTTTCACTTTTATTCCCATCGGAGCACGCATTCCGGTTTGAAGCATCACCAACCGCGTTTCGATAGGTTGAAGTTTGGGTGCCGAAGTGACGCCCGGAATTTTTGTTACACGCACAATCTCGTCCCAAATATCATCGGGGTCTTTTATGTCAGGACGCCAGTTGCGATAGAATTCGCCGCTATTGTCTGCAATTAAATCCTCTGTATTGATATCACGAGCAGCTACAATGCTATTCCCTGCATTTCTTGCCTTTTCGATAGCATCCGAATTAACTTCTCGGTTAGGGTTTTCAACCAAACTGCCATCTTTCAGCACGAATAAACCGTCTTCGTTCACTTTATACCGCTGACGCTTTCCATCGTCATTTAGTGCGTATTCCGATTTGTATAAAATAACATTTTCATACATCGATAAAGGAGCTGGATCGAGAGCCGACTCGGTTCTTCCGGCCTTTCCAACTACCATTCTTATTTCCGGAATGCTCGCTACCGCCATATCCAATTGTTGGAGGACGCGCTTGTTTTCTTCCACACCGGAGTGCGGCATTGAAGTAGGCATCAAAAGGAAGGACCCTTCATTTAAGGACGGCATAAATTCCTTCCCTGTATTTTGCCAAATGAGAAATCCAAAAGTAACGATGAGCGCTGGAATAGAGAGGAATAATAATTTATTGCGCAAGGCCCAACTGAGAATCCGTGTGTAGTAATGCATAAACAACCAGAATCCGCCCAGGAGTCCAAAACAGATAACCCCCACAAACAATAAATTCCAAAACACACTTTTATCCACGCCTAGCGGACGCCAGAATTCGGCCAATAAATAAACCACAGCGAAAGCTGCTATGAATATATTAACTCGGTTCGCTCGTTTATCCGACAAGGTTAAACTTTCGGATATTCTCGATGCGATGGCTTCATCTTTTAAAAGACCCGTAATTCCGAAAGCGATTAAAATCAAGCCCAACCAATATCCAAAAACTACGGCAGCAATTCCTACTACGACTAACAATGCGTTGATTATATTGGCACTAACGCTCCGAATAGATTTTCTTCGGAATAGATAGGCCGCAAATGGAGGAATTAGGAATAATGCCACAACAAAGGCAGCCACCAATGCTGCTGTTTTTGTGAATGCTAAGGGACGGAATAGTTTTCCTTCGGCACCAATCATTGAAAACACAGGAATAAAGCTGATAATCGTTGTCATCACTGCCGTGAGAATGGCGCCAGAAACCTCAGCACTCGCATTGTAGACCACGGTGTTTATGGGCTGTTTCACACCTGTTTCGGCATAGCGTTCTTCTTCCACATCCAAGTGGCGGAGGATGTTTTCTGAAAGAATAACGCCGATATCCACCATCGTACCAATGGCAATAGCAATCCCCGATAGGGCGACAATGTTGGCATCTACATTGAAGAATTTCATCGCTATAAACACCATCAATACGGCTACGGGAAGTAAGCCCGAAATGAGAATGGACGCTCTGAGGTTAAAGACCATGACGATAATTACGAAAATGGTAATTAGTATTTCTAAGCTCAATGCTTCGTCTAGGGTATCTAATGTTTCTTGAATGAGTTCCGATCGGTCGTAGAAGGGAACCACAGTGAGTTGTGAAGTCCGACCATCGGCGAGTACTTTGGAAGGCAATCCTGTTTGCAACTCTTCGAGTTTTTCTTTTACATTGTTGATGACTTCCATCGGGTTTGCACCATAGCGCGCGGTAACCGCACCTCCGACAACCTCAGCTCCTTCTTTATCCAAAATTCCTCTTCGCGGGGCAGGTCCTAAAACCACATTCGCAATATCCTTAACCCGGATGGCGGTATATTCTTCGGAAGCAACCACAGTCTCTTCAATATCGGCGATCGATTGAATGTATCCCAAGCCCCTAACCAAGTATTCTGCTTGATTGATTTCCATGGTTTGGGCACCGATATCCTTGTTGGTTTCCTTAATGGCCTTCACAACATCCCACAGGCTGATATTGTATTGACGCATCAACTCTGGTTTTACGTCAATTTGATATTCTTGTACATAGCCACCTATCGATGCCACTTCCGAAACCCCACTTGCCGATGCTAGCGCATATTTAACGTAGTAGTCCTGAATGCTTCGCAATTCGTGCAAATCCCATCCACCTGTGACATTGCCATCTTTATCGCGCCCTTCGAGGGTGTACCAATAAACTTGTCCTAATCCCGTAGCATCAGGACCTAACGAAGGACTAACTCCATCGGGCAGCAAGCCAGCGGGCAAAGAGTTTAGTTTTTCAAGAATCCGACTTCGGCTCCAATAGAATTCAACATCCTCTTCAAAAATGATATAGATGCTTGAAAATCCGAACATCGAAGAACTTCGAATGGTCTTCACGCCAGGAATACCCATAAGCGTTGTAGTAAGTGGATAGCTTATTTGGTCTTCGATATCCTGAGGAGAACGTCCCTCCCATTGGGTATGTACAATTTGTTGGTTTTCTCCGATGTCAGGAATTGCATCGACGGCGACAGGATTGGTGGGAAGAAAGCCGGTATCCCAATTAAAAGGTGCGTTGACCACACCCATTCCAACAAAAAGCGCGACTAGCAAGACGGCTACTATCTTGTTATTTATAAGAAATTTGATGCCTTTATTTAGCATGTGTATTGATTGTTAAACAGTTGAACTTGGAATAATTACTTGATTGTTCAAGAAATTAAATACAACAAAACGAGCCCAACAATGGCTGTAACCACAGGGCTAATTTCTCCAATCCCGATAACTGTTGGGACAGGAAACTGTTTAATATCAAATGATGTAGGTCTCGTGAAGTTTTTGGAAATCCCGTATGAGCAACGGAGGTTTGTAATCCCTAAACGGAATTACATTTGCATCCAAACCTTCGAAGAGATTGATGTAGGTATAAAAGAAAGTAGCAACAAAAACTTGCTGCTCGAAGTTTAATGTATCGAAATTTAATTTGAGTTCATCCTGACCTTCAACAACAATTTGCTTGTCGGTACAACAGGAATCTTCAGGAATAGTCGTGTCGCAATCATCAGCTGGCTGACCTGATTCCATTCCGCAGGTAGTCGCATTTTGGTACATTGCATAGTCAATCAGCGCATCTCCACAAAAGTGCATGTTTACTGTAAACGACATGGTCGTAAACAAGACCAAGGTCGCTAAAAAAACAGACGCTATTTTATGGATAACTGATTTCACGATCATGCAAAACTAATAATTTTTGCGCATTATTACTTAATTCTGTTCTAAATGTTTGTTTTGGGATTCAAATTGCAGAAAAATGCACAACGTTATAAATCAACAACTCCATCCACTTACTATTAAGGGATGGAGTTGCAATACCGTTTTATGACATGGTTAAGCCTTTTCCATTTCAACTACTTTTAACAGGTCGTTTACAATAGAAACTCCTTTGTCTTGGTTATACCAAACCTGGAGGTTTTCTTTAAGCGTGTCGTCTACTTTTCCGTGTTCTGCGAGGTAATCGGTCACCAACTTCGTAGCTGCTTCCGAGCGCGGACCCCACTGCTGGATTTCGTTTAAATCTTCATCGAGGATGATTAATTTAGGAATCGATCGCCCTCCGTTGGTTAGATATTGATCCATCAGCTCTAAGTTATCGTCACGAAGCACAATTTTCAATTCGATATTTTCTGAAAGCTCCGCAAGCTTATTTAAAAATGGTAAAGACTGAGCAGCATCACCACACCAAGGCTCACTGATAACCAACCAAATTTGTTTGTTCTCGATGTTTTTAAAAACTGCTTTTGCGGCTTCTGAAATCTTGGCGGTTTTATCCAATCGCTTGGTTCGGCTATAGTTTAGCTTGGTGTAATCTATTTTTTCCTGAGTTTCTTCGCCTGTCGTTTTACCTGCAGCTACCAACTCGGCAAAAAGCGCATTGTACTGTGAATAATCCATGGCTTTTGCTACCGAATCTTTAATTAATTGAATCATATTTTTTTCTAATTTAAATTGTTACTTGATGTTTTTCAAGTCCGACTTAATAAGATAACCAAAAAAACACCAATCCCGCATATTTGCGATGCAAAACTAGGCATAACCTGCGTCTTAAAACCTGATACTTGTCAGTAAAGATGGAGATGTTACCTTCAAGCTTAAAGTTATTGGAATAAATCCAAACATTATAACAGCAACTTATTCAATCCAACCTCATATTTAACACAAAATACTATTCCTAATGAGCTTACAGGGAAAAACCAAAAAACAACCTGCTTTATACAGCCTTTAATTGTGTGTGGAATATTTCCAAAATTTAAGATTATTCTCTTTTATTAATACGAGATTTACACGTTCTTTGTGAAGATTTCCATCACATAAATCAGCAGAATTATGAGTAGTAACCGACAGATAGTACATATGGACTTAGATACTTTCTTTGTGTCTTGCGAACGTTTATTAGACAGTCGTCTGAACGACAAACCTGTTTTGATTGGGGGCACAACCGATCGCGGTGTGGTAGCCTCTTGCAGCTATGAAACCCGCAAGTTTGGTGTTCACTCCGGCATGCCGATGAAATTAGCACGACAGCTATGTCCCGAAGCGATTGTCCTTCGAGGCGATGCAGGCACCTACAGCAAGTTTTCGGAAACCGTTACCGAAGTCATCAAAGAAAGTGTTCCTTTATACGAAAAATCGTCAGTGGATGAATTCTATATTGACCTTACCGGAATGGATCAATTTTTTGGGTGCGTAAAACTTGCCTCGGAGTTGCGACAACGCATCATCAAAGAAGTGGGATTGCCGATTTCTTTCGGACTTTCCATCAACAAAACGGTGTCTAAAATCGCTACGGGCGAGACCAAGCCCAACAATCAGATGCAAGTGCACAAAGGCACTGAAAAGTCTTTTCTTTCGCCACTGTCTGTCAGCAAGATTCCGATGGTGGGAAAAGCAACCTATCGTGCGCTGTGCGACTTGGGCGTCAAACGGATAAAAACCATTCAAGAGATGCCGGTAGAAATGATGGTAAAAGTTTTCGGAAAGAACGGCCAGACCATTTGGAAAAAAGCAAATGGCATTGACAACACCCCTGTGGTTCAACACACGGAACGCAAATCCATCTCCACCGAACGAAGTTTTGATCAAGACACCACTGATGTTAAGAAACTGGAAGGCATCATCATTGCCATGACCGAAAATTTGGCTTTTCAACTAAGGCGTGGCAACAAACTCACTGCCTGTGTCTCGTTCAAGATTCGGTATTCCGATTTTAAAACCTATACGCGTCAGCAGAAAATTCCCTACACGTCGGCCGATCACAAAATCATTCCTGTCATCATGTCGTTGTATCGCGGTTTGTATCAAAGGCGATTATTGGTGAGAATGATTGGCGTGAAATTCAGTCATTTGGCAGGAGGAAACTACCAGATAAACCTCTTCGACGACAATGAAAAGATCATCAACCTCTATCAAGCTATGGACAAGATGCGCGAACGTTATGGCGACCGTGCTGTTATGCGTGCTGCGGGAATGAGCGCAAAGAGCATCAGCCGCTGGAATCCATTTTCGGGCGAACCTCCTCCGCTCTTGCCCAACAGAAGGCGCTAACTGGGCTTTCCATATCCACGGCAAATTAACAGTCATTGATTAAATAAGATGCTATCTTTGTTTTTAAAAAATAATTTTTATGGAAAGTATCAGTGTTTTCGATATGTTATCTATTGGCGTGGGCCCTTCGAGTTCCCACACATTAGGTCCTTGGCGTGCCGCTTTGAGATGGATTGAGGAATTGAAGGAAGATGATAAATTTGAAGAAATAAACCGCATATCAATAGACCTTTACGGCTCTCTATCGTTGACAGGAAAAGGTCATGCAACTGATATCGCTATTATGATGGGGCTTTTAGGATTTGATCCCGTAACCGTCCCTATTGAAAATATCGATACAGAAATGGAACGCATCAACACTAAAAAAACCTTGTTCTTCAACTGTGAAAAAGAAATTCCGTTTACACCTGAAGACGATATTATATTCAACCGAAGTTTTTTAGACTATCACCCCAACGGGATGATTTTTACGGCGCACTATCCAGATGGCAGGAAAGAATCTGAATCTTTTTACTCTATCGGAGGTGGCTTTGTTATTAAAGAAGAGCGGAAAGTTGAAAAGAAAAAGATGGAGGAATTTTCCCATTTTCCATTTCCCATTGAAAAAGGAACAGAACTTTCGGAGTATTGCAAACAGGAAGGCAAGAGCATCTCTGAGATTGTTATGGAAAACGAGAAATCGCTACGTTCTGAAGCAGAAATTCACCAAGGCTTAAAAGAAATATGGGAAGTCATGCTCGACTCGATGTATGTGGGTTGCCACACGGAAGGCAAACTTCCTGGCGGTCTGAACGTTACGCGAAGAGCTTTTAATATGAATAAAGTTCTTATTGATGACAAGGAATACAACAATGCCGAAGAGTGGATTGAAGCCATTCGCCAAACCAAGGTAGGCTTTCGACAAATCCTCAAGTGGGTATCTTGTTTTGCCATGGCCGTCAACGAAGTCAACGCCGATTTGGGCCGGGTTGTAACTGCGCCCACCAACGGAAGTGCCGGTGTGATTCCTGCCGTAATCATGTATTATCTGGTCATTGAAAACCACAAAGCCGATTTTGAACACGTAAAGCGATTTTTACTCACCGCCAGTGAAATTGGCAGCATCTTTAAAAAAGGCGCTACCATTTCTGCAGCGATGGGCGGCTGCCAAGCAGAAATTGGTGTTTCCTCATCGATGGCTGCCGGTGCGCTTTGCGAGCTCATGGGCGGCACACCCGATCAGTGCTTAATGGCCAGTGAAATTGCCATGGAACACCATCTCGGATTGACGTGCGACCCGATTGCCGGATTGGTCCAAGTTCCGTGCATTGAACGAAATACGATGGGTGCCGTTAAAGCGATAAACGCTTGCGAAATTGCCCTCCACAGCGATCCCGCCAAAGCGAAAGTGCCTTTAGATAAGGTAGTAGCCACCATGTGGGAAACAGCACAAGACATGACTTCGAAATACAAGGAGACCAGTGAAGGTGGCTTGGCTGTTCAAGTAAACATTAGCGATTGTTAATTCCTACAAACAAGAGATTTCTCCAATCGCCAGACCGAATAGACGAAGAGAATGTTCGGATAAACGTATTAAAAATATTATTTTTCATCCCTTAATTAAAATTCAAAATTCATGTCAATAGCCAAAAAAGAATACAAGCGAATCACCACCAAAACCCTGGTGGACATGAAATCCAATGGAGAAAAAATCTCCATGCTCACTGCCTATGATTATACGATGGCAAAGATTGTTGACACCGCTGGCATCGATGTTATTTTAGTTGGTGACTCGGCGAGCAATGTTATGGCAGGTCACGAAACCACGTTACCCATCACCTTAGATCAGATGATTTATCACGCTGCTTCTGTGGTCCGCGCCGTTACACGCAGCTTGGTCGTAGTCGACTTACCTTTTGGGACCTATCAAAGCGACCCGAAAGAAGCCTTGCGCTCTGCCATTCGCATTATGAAAGAAAGTGGCGGACACGCCGTAAAAGTAGAAGGCGGAAAAGAAATCAAGGATTCGATAAAGCGTATCTTAAAAGCAGGAATTCCTGTTATGGGCCATCTCGGGTTGACTCCGCAGTCTATTTATAAGTTTGGAACCTATACCGTACGCGCTAAGGAAGAAGAAGAAGCCAACACGTTAATCAGTGATGCTATTTTACTGGAAAAGCTCGGTTGCTTCTCTATTGTTCTTGAAAAAGTACCTGCTAAATTAGCGCAAGAAGTTGCTGAGAAAGTAAGCATTCCTGTCATTGGTATTGGCGCTGGAGGAGGCGTTGACGGTCAAGTGCTCGTTATGCACGATATGATTGGTATGACGCACGAATTCAACCCGCGTTTCCTAAGGCGTTATCTCGACCTCTACACGGATATGAAAAACGCTTTTGAATCCTATATTTCCGATGTGAAAAGCGGCGATTTCCCAAACAAAGACGAACAATACTGATTTTTTAAAGCTTAAAAACATTGCATAGTAACAAAGAAAACCTTCAGGTTCTCTATGAAGACAATCACCTCATCGCTATCAACAAACGAGCGGGCGATATCGTCCAAGGAGACAAAACTGGCGACAAACCACTTTCGGAGGTAGTCAAAAGCTATATTGCCGAGAAATACAATAAGCCAGGTGCTGTCTATTTGGGCGTTCCACATCGATTGGATCGCCCCACGAGTGGTGTTATCTTATTTTCACGTACGTCGAAAGCACTCGCTAGGCTGAATAAAATTTTTGCCGAACGAAAAGCCGAAAAACAGTATTGGGCCCTTGTAAAAAAAGCACCTCCTAAAATGAGCGGCACACTTGTTCACTATTTGAAAAGAAATCCGAAACAGAATAAATCTTATGCCCACTTAAAAAAAGTTCCCGATAGTAAAAAGGGAATTCTGCACTACAAGCTATTGGATAATCTCGAGAATTATTTTCTTTTAGAAATTGATTTAGAAACCGGGCGGCATCACCAAATTCGCTCGCAACTCTCGGCTATAGGCTGTCCTATTCGCGGGGATTTAAAATATGGTTTTCCGAGAAGCAATCCGAATGGCGGCATTCACTTACACGCAAGATCGCTTAAGTTTATTCATCCCGTTTCAAAAGAAGAAATTGCCATCGTAGCGCCAACGCCGGACGATCCACTTTGGAATGCGGTTAAAGTTTAATCAGGTTATTTTTCAAGGCAAATATTACGAGCCCTACCCTATTCTTAATATTGAAACGGCTAAAGAGTTCGTGGCGATACCCATCGATGGTTTTTGGACTGAGGCACATTTCGGAAGCAATCTCCTTATAAGTCATTTCAGAACAGGACAGCTTGATGAATGTCAGTTCGTTTTCCTTTAGTTTTAAGGATTTCGACTTGTCTGAATGCAATGATCTCACTAAAATCTCGGATACTCGTGAAGAATGAAAATACCCATTATTCACAACCTCTTTCAGTGCCGTATGTAAATATTCTGGTTGAATATCCTTTAACAGATAGCCTTTTGCCCCCAATCGAAGCATTTTCAAAACAGTAAACTCATCATCATCCATCGTCAAGGCCAAATACTTCATATCGGGATGCTCCTTGGCCAGCCATTCGGCAGTCTCAAAGCCATCCATCACTGGCATATTAATATCCAAAAGAATGACATCCGGAAGGGTTTCTTCTTCATTTAATTTTTTTTGGAGTTCCAATCCATTCTCAAGGTGATAAATAGCTTCAAAATCTTCAAAAGAATTAATCAGCTTTTCGAGTGAACTCGCCAACAATTCGTGGTCATCAACTATGGCAACTTTGTATTTATCTCTTTCCATCTTCATCTTCTTTATATCTATATTTTAATAACAATTGGGTTCCTTTTCCAAACTTGGATTCTATTTTCAGATCGGCATTGATTAACTCCGCTCGATTGTGCATTGTTTCCATCCCTGAACCACTCATTTTTTCATCCACATCAAATCCTCTTCCGTTGTCTATCACCGTAATTTCAAGACTATCTTCCTTGTAGTGAAGTAGGATAAATAATGTAGAGGCTTTTGCATGGCGTATAACATTGGATAATGATTCCTGTAAAATACGGAAAATAA
>Ga0209075_1002585_pt1 | contig 15825 bp, 10 predicted proteins | sample Stecom2011_FD_187523 | JGI IMG/M metagenome (GOLD analysis project Ga0209075, IMG submission 187523) | Agricultural soil microbial communities from Utah to study Nitrogen management - Steer compost 2011 (SPAdes) (version 2) | ecosystem: Environmental > Terrestrial > Soil > Agricultural land...
TTGAAGTTTCCGTTGGAGTGTATAATAATAAAGAAGAAATCATTGCTCTGCCCGTTACTGAAATCGTTTCAGAAAATGAATTCTTTGATTACGAAGCTAAGTATTTAGGAAAGTCACAAGAAATTACACCTGCAAGAATTTCAGATAAAGAAACCGAGATGGTTCAAAAAGAAGCTATTCGCATTTATAAGCTTTTAAATATGAAGGGGCTGACTCGTAGTGAGTTTATCATTCAAAAAGGGAAACCATATTTCATAGAAATCAATACAAACCCTGGGCTTTCAACTGAAAGTATTGTTCCGAAACAAGCCCGAAGTGCAGGAATGACGCTCACTGATTTTTTTGACATTTTAATCCAAAATGTGTTATAGTAACAAATAACGGAAAGTTGGTAAAGTGATTTGGATTGATTTCAAATGAAAAAACAGGAAAATTAATTCTTTCTAACAACTTACATTTAGCTTTAAATAAAAATTGTAACTTTTTCTAATGAAGTATTACCTCATAGCTGGCGAGGCCTCTGGAGACCTACATGGCTCCAACTTAATGAAAGCTCTAAAAAAAGAAGATTCTGAAGCAGAATTTCGATTTTGGGGTGGCGACCTAATGAAAGCTGTGGGTGGAACCGAAGTTAAGCATTATCGTGAACTTGCATTTATGGGGTTTTTAGAAGTAGTAATGAATCTCAATACTATTCTAAAAAACATAAAACTCTGTAAAGCTGATATTGAAGCATATAATCCCGATGTAATAATTTTTATAGACTATCCGGGCTTTAATCTACGGATCGCTAAATGGGCAAAACAAAAGGGATATCCGACTCATTACTATATTTCACCTCAAATTTGGGCTTGGAAAGAAGGTAGGATCAAAGACATCAAGCGCGATGTTGATGAGATGTATGTAATTCTTCCTTTTGAAAAAGACTTCTACGAAAAGAAACACAATTTTCCAGTTCATTTTGTTGGCCATCCATTAATCGATGCTATTCACAATAGAGAGCAAGTAAATCCTGAAAAGTTTAAAAAAGAAAATGGTTTAGATAGTCGGCCAATCGTGGCTCTACTACCTGGAAGTAGAAAGCAGGAAATTAAAAAAATGTTGGAAATAATGATTTCTATGGCTCCAAATTTTAAGGGTCACCAATTTGTAATAGCTGGTGCGCCAAGCCAAGAGAAGTCTTTTTATGAACAGTTTCTCACTTTCAAAAATGTTTCGTTTGTCACCAATAAAACCTATGATTTACTTAGTATCTCACATGCAGCTTTAGTTACTTCTGGAACCGCTACACTTGAAACAGCTTTATTTAAAGTACCTCAAGTGGTTTGCTACAAAGGAGGAAGAGTTAGTTATGAAATCGCAAAGCGAGTTATTAAGCTTGATTATATCTCATTAGTGAATCTAATCTTAGACAAAACAGTAGTTACAGAACTTATTCAAACGGATTTAAACAAGAAAAGGCTTAAAGAGGAATTAGAGAACATTCTCGATCTTTCGAAAAGAGCTAAAATGTTCCTAAATTATTACGATTTAGAATTGGCTTTAGGTGGTCAAGGTGCAAGCAGAAAAACCGCCATGTTAATCTATGAATCTATCAAAGGTTAGCTCTGTAAAAGCAAATTAAAACAAGCAATACATCTCTCACTCTCATTGAGATTGAGGAATAAATTATTTTTCTATATATTTAGCCTTTAAAACAAACTGTTGGTCATGAAGAGAATTCTAGTTCTTATCTTTTTCACTCTATTCTTGGCTTCTTGCGGAGGTACAAAAAGCAACCAATACAAAGGCAAAGAGGTTATCAGAAGAGCCAACATTCCTTCACAACCTAAACATCGAGCAAATTTAGGTAGAAATGACAATAGAGTTGCATCTAGCAATAAAACTAGTGACAGAAGAAAAACAACGACAACTACTTCCGCAAACAAGACAACTAGTTCAACCTCTTCAAAAACATCATCTTCCTCTCTTGAAACGAAACTGAGCATTATTAATTACGCTAAGACTTTTCAGGGAACACGCTATAAATTTGGAGGAACTACTTCAGCAGGAATGGATTGTTCCGGATTGATTTGTACTGCTTTTGAAAAAGAAAACATCAGTCTCCCCCGAGTTTCTCGTGATATAGCAAAAGAAGGAAGGTCTATATCATTAAGAGAAATAGAAAAAGGTGATTTAGTGTTCTTTAAAACCACCAAAAAGAATGTAATTAGCCACGTTGGTTTGGTTGTAGACACTAGCCAAGGTAAAGTTAGATTCATTCATTCTTCAACAAGCGCAGGTGTAATAATTTCTTCCTTAGATGAAGCATACTGGAAAAGAGCCTTTGTTGAAGTTAGAAGGGTGATATAATCAATACATATATAATTTCACCAAACATTCCTCACTAAAACACCTTCTAACCGATAAATAATCTCGTGAACCACAGCATTCATAAGTATTTTGCTAATTATTAGAATATTACTTAAGTTAGCTATGTTTAACAACATATTTAATCTCCCCCTTTTAGAAACAATATCAATTCACAAGATGAGTATTTATTGAAAAGTGTGAGGTATATAATGGGCTAAACTTTGTCTTCATGTAAAATAAGCAATGCGTAACTCCATCTGACCTCTCAACTCTTAAAAAGATTCAGATGAAGTATATAAATTTCGCTATAGTCAGGTTTTCAATATGCTTGGCAGGAGGAATTCTCGCTGCTCATTTCTTTTCTGTTTCATATTTCACCCTTAATTTATACATAGCAACACTTCTTGGAGTACTTATACTTTGGATAATCGCTAAACGACATTTAATTCAATATATCTATTTCGGTATAGCTGTCTACATAAGTTTTTTTGTTCTTGGGTATTTAATATATCAACTTCGAACTCCCGAATTTCAACCTACTCATTACTTACATTTTGCTTCTAAAGATTCTGACGACTTAATTAAAATTAAGATTATTCAATCTATCAAGCCCGACAACTTCAACTCTAAATATTTTGCAGAAGTACAATCTGTAAACGATAAAGCTTCGAGAGGCACAATTCTATTGAATGTTAGAAAAGATTCTCTAGAAAGAAAATACGCATCGGATAATATTCTTTTAGTATCCACACGTATTCATAACACACCAAAACCACTAAACCCTCATGAATTTGACTATGGAAACTATTTAAAAACCCTAGATATACATGGCCAAATTCGACTTTCTGACACATACGTTATAGCTACCCAAACAGGCAATCAAACTTTATTTGGATTTGCTCAAAACTTAAGGTCTAAAGCCGTTTCTAAGCTACAATTGACAAAGTTATCGACCGATGAACGCGCTATTATTCAAGCGCTTGTACTAGGTGAAAAGAGGGATATAAGCAAGGAGCTTTATGACGAATATGCAGCTGCTGGAGCGGTTCATATATTGGCTGTATCTGGACTACATGTGAGCATTATTTATTTTATTATAAGTTTTTTACTTAAACCTTTAAAGCGTTGGAAATATGGAGCTTTGTTAAGCTTTATTCTCGTAACAGTCTTGCTTTGGGCTTTTGCGCTTCTAACAGGACTATCTCCATCGGTATCTAGAGCTGTGACAATGTTTAGCTTTTTTGCATTCGCCAATATCGTCAATAGGCGAACTAATTCAATAAACACACTGTTTCTTTCATTTTTCACATTATTAATTTACAACCCTTTGTTGCTTTTTCAAGTTGGGTTTCAACTTAGCTATTTAGCTGTATTATTTATACTCTGGTTACACCCATTAATCAGCAAATTCACATATTCAAGTAATAAATTCATTCGTAATATCAAGGAAATTATCGGCGTGTCTGCGAGTGCACAATTAGGAGTGCTTCCTTTAAGTCTCTACTATTTCAATCTGTTTCCAGGTTTATTTCTACTAACCAACATCGTGATTTTACCTGTACTATCGATCTTTATGATTGGAGGAATTATAATAGTAGTTTTAGCCTTCTTTGAAATATTACCCGACTGGATTGTAATATCTTATAATTTAATCATAGAGTGGTTAAATTCATTTATTCGTTGGGTTTCACTTCAAGACCAATTTATATTTAAAGACATTCACTATTCAACGTTAAAGACGATTGCCACTTATTTATTAATTATTGCTATAATTATTCACCTCAGAAAAAGAGAATTCAGAAGGCTATTATTCGTACTAACCACTATAATTGTTCTGCTAGTTGCCTTTATTTATGATGATTACCGAACTTCGAAAAACGAGCTTATAGTTTTCAACAGATCTCGACATACTTTAATTGGTCATAAAAATGGAAAGAAGTTAGCTGTTTACAAATGGGATTCTAGTCAATTTTTAGCTAATAGTTATCCTGTAAAATCATACAAGACCAAGACGGCAATTAATGCTAAGATGTATTCAGAAAACAAATTGCCAAATCTGTTTCGATATAACAGTAGCTATGTACTCGTTTTGGATAGTTTAGGCGTTTATCCAAGGATGAAAAAGATTGAAACTCTTCTACTCACTAGTAGTCCCAAAGTGAATTTAAACAGGCTTATAGACAGTTTACAACCAAAGCAAATTGTAGCTGATGGCAGTAATTATCCATCATACGTGAAACGCTGGAAACAAAGTTGTGAATCAAAAAAGCTCCCTTTCCACTATACAATGGAAAAGGGAGCTTTCTTCATAGAATAACTCGAATATAAAAGCGTTTATGCTTTTCTAAAATGTGTATTTAAATTCCTTTTGATACTTTTCCCAAGCTTCGGCTGTAGTAATATTTAGATAATCATCACTATGAATCATTTTCAAGAATATCTCTAGCTGTTGAGGCGTTCTATATCCAGGAACTGCTTGAATTAAATCGCCATTTTCTTTAAAAAACACTACAGTTGGATATGCAGTAACTTTCATTGCATGAGCAAATAAATGCTGTGCGTTTCTACCTTTTCTTTCTGGTTGGTAATTAGGGTTTGTATAAGTGAAATCTTTATATGTAACCGGATCATTACCTTCGGCATTAAATTTTACAGAATAATAATTTTTATTGAGGTACTCTATTACAGATTTGTCGCTAAAAGTATTTTTATCCAAAAGTTTACATGGTCCACACCATGTGGTATATACATCCATGAATATCTTTTTTGGGTTTTTCTTTTGTGCAGCAAGGGCTTCGTCCATAGTCATCCAATTGATTTGCTGCGCCTGAGTCATCATTCCAGTTGTCAAAACAAAAAGGAATAGTAATATATTTTTCATTGAAATTTCATTTAATTAATTCAAAAGTACTAAACAAAAAACGTTCCACAAGGGAACGCTTTTTGTTTAGCAGATATTGTATTATCGTACTCCGTGCATCAGTTTTTTCAATACAGGATTTAGAAGAATAGCAATAACACCTATTACTAATGGTCCAACAGTAAATATCAAGAAGAAGGTAGACATACTATATTCAGTTTGGATTTCTTCAACCATCCCACCAAGAGATGCTGAAATTTTGTTTCCAATAGCAATTGCCAAATACCACACTCCAAACATTAAAGCAATCATTCTTGCTGGAACTAACTTACTAACGTAGGATAGCCCAACTGGTGACAGACATAGTTCACCTAATGTTAAGAATAGATAGGTAAGAATTAGCCATATCATTCCCACTCTAACACTTCCTGGAACAGCACCAGAAGGAATCAAAGTAGAGCCATAAGCTAAGATCCCAAATCCGATTGCCATAATAATCAGTCCTAGACCATATTTAACAGCTGCCGAAGGATTGTATTTACTATCCCACCATTTTGTAAAGAGCGAGGCAAGCGCAATAATAAAGAAGGAGTTCAAGATACTAAACCACGAAACTGTGATTTCCACCTCATTTTCTTTGATTTGTGTTACCGTTCCCTGAACAATTTGAGATGGTTGCTTCACTTCTTTATAATCTGACTGTAGCCTATTAATGGCATCTGTGTCTAGATAGATATATTTCCCAAGTTCTAAATGCGCTCCAATATCATCACCAACTGTCAATCCTTTATTAGTGGATAACTCCAACACATGTGAAACTGATTGTTCTCCTGCTGCTAGAGGACGAGCATCAGTAATAGGTTCATAAATATCATGTGATACACCTTCTATTACTTGAGTAGTTTTCACTGCTTGGTATTCAACTTCATAAACTTTAGTTGAGAAGTCCTGAACCAACATCCATATAGCCAAGCCCCACATCACTAAAAAGCATAAAATCAAGACAATATTACTTCCTAAGATTTTTTTAGAAGAGTTCTTATATAAAAGCACCAGAACCCAACTAACTATTAGCAATGGAACAATAGTCAACAACGTGTTGAAAATATTAAATATTAATGCTGCATTTCCTGTTAGAACCCTTTCGGTAAAATCTCGAGCAAAAATTACCATAGAAGTTGCTGCCTGTTCAAAAGGAATAAAGAAAACTACGGTGAAGAATGCAAATATAATTACTGCAATCATACGATCTCTCAGCACTCTTTCATAGCGAGCAATGCGACTAAACAACAAATAGAATAGTAGAATAACTCCAATTATTGTAATTACTAACGGACCAGGTAAAACATCGGCCGGCACTAAGAACTCTTGTGGCAATAAATGAATATTGCCAATTTTAGATAGAGGGTCATTTAAAAGGTATAACAATCCAATAATAGATGTTATAACAATTAATACTTTATCTACAATTGTAAAGTGATTCGGCTTGTGGTTTCTATCTTCTATGGCTTCAGCACTATTATCATCTGCTGCAAACTCTTTTTGCGGACGGTCTCCAATTTTCCCAAACAACGGTTTTGAAAGCATAAACTGAACAGTTCCGAAAAGCATAAAGATTCCTGCTAGTCCAAAGCCCCAAGACCAACCCACACGTTCAGCAAGGTATCCACACAGCATCATTCCGAAGAAGGCTCCTGCGTTTACTCCCATATAAAACACGGTATACGCACCATCTTTCTTCTCTGGAAGGTATTTGTACATTTCAGAAATAATAGACGTAATGTTTGGCTTAAAGAAGCCGGTTCCTATTACCAACAAGGCGAGTCCCATATAAAGAGAAAACTCTGTTTCGAACGCCATAAAACCGTGCCCTGCAGTCATGATAACACAACCTATGAATACCGCCCAGCGATACCCTGTAAATCTATCGGCTATAACACCTCCTAAAAGTGGTGTGAGGTATAATAGACCTGCGTATGTTCCAAAAAGTGCTCCTGCATTTTCAGCAGACCATTCCCAACCTGGATTACTACCAATAGCAGCAATGGTAAGGAAGTTAATTAATAATACGCGCATTCCATAAAAGGAAAATCGCTCCCACATTTCGGTAAAAAACAAAACATAAAGTCCAGCTGGATGACCTAAAACTTTACTCTTAAAAAGCTCTTCGTGATCTTTGGATATTTCAACTTCTTTTGCCATTCTATTTGCGTGTGATTAGTGTTTTTATTACTTCATTTAAATTTAAAATTGATACTTATGAAAAAGGCTAGTTATCGCCAACACCTAACTCTCTTTCCTCAGCTCCATGAGTAAGTTTCTTTAGTTGTTTCAGGAAGATAATTACTAACAATCCAAAACTAACTGTAAAGATTACAAGCCACATAAATGTTTTATATTCTAAAGCATTTTGTTCTTCTTCCAATACAAAACTGATCTGATAGTTTTTTCCATCACCTATACTTTCTATGTTTTGTCTTGCATCTTCATCCTTTTCAAAATAAATTCTAGCGTGATAAGGATTATCTTCAGTGATATTATTTTCCGACAAATAGGCTAGTAATTCTTGATTACTTTCTGGTGAAAGACTAAAAGCTCCATCCAGTAATTTCCCAGTCTCATATTCTTTATAGTGAATTTCACCTCCTTGTTCATAAACAGCTCCTTTTATTTCAAAGGCTTTATCTTGATTTATAGGGAAATCACTGATTGTAACAATCTTATTTTGATCATCCTTAATTGTCATTTCTACCTCGCTCATATAAGGTAAAAGCTGCTCTTTGGAGTAGTTTACATCTCCTTGGTAAGGTGTTAATTGAGATGCTTCTCCAATATTTCCTGCTAGCTTATTTCCAAATCCAGATGCGGCAAAAAATATACCCATCATGATGGATGCATACTTTAGTGGCGCTAATTTGGTAATAAATGAAAGTGCAACAGGCGACGCACATAACTCACCTATTGTATGGAAAAGATATGCTAAGAAAATCCATACAAGAGCTGCTTTTCCGAATGATTCAGAAGATGCTTCTTTTGAAGCAAACATCATAAAAATGAAACCTGCTCCCATGATGATTGTCCCAAGAGCCATCTTGAAAAGCGAAGAGCTCTCGCGTCCTTTTTTCTTCCACCATAACCAGAATCCTCCAACTAAGGTTCCGAAAATTATTATATATAATGAGTTAAGCGACTGGAAAACAGCTGCAGGTATTTCTTCTAACCAACTCAATCCAATATATCTATCTACCTTAATATCTGTATATAGATTCATCAATCCACCTGCTTGTTCAAAGGCACCCCAGAACACAATTACAATCAAGAAAGAGATTAGAAGCACAATAACTCTATCTTTTTCAATTTTTGTAAGAGGTCTTTTCATTGCCTGTCTTTCCTCTTCGCTTACGTTAGCTCCTCCTGAGAATTCACCAACTCCTTTAAGGTACTTATGCCCCCAAATAAAAACAGCTTGACCTAAAAGCATTCCAATACCAGCCAGTCCAAATCCATAATGCCATCCATAGTAATACGCTACTAATCCGACTGAAATACCGGCTAAGAAAGCTCCGATATTAATACCTATATAGAAAATAGTAAACCCACTATCGCGACGCGGATCGCCGGCAGGATAGAGCCCTCCAACCATTGTTGAAATATTTGGCTTTAATCCACCAACTCCAATAATAATCAAGATTAATCCTGTAAAAAATGCCCAATCTTGAGGAATGGCTAACACTCCGTGTCCTACACACAATAATAAACCACCTATAAGAACAGTTCGTTTTTGTCCTAAGAATTTATCTGCAACCCACCCTCCAGGGATAGATGCAACATAAACCAGCATAGTATACCACCCATATAACCAAAGTGCATCTTTATTTGACCATCCCAAACCTGGGTCTGGTGCTGAAGCAGAGGTTACAATATATAGCGTAAGGATTCCGCGCATTCCATAATAAGAAAATCGTTCCCACATTTCTGTGAAAAAGAGGACAAATAATCCAATAGGGTGGCCAAAAATCTCCCTACGTTGTGGGTCTTGAAGTGATTCTGTCATTTTATTTACGTTGTTGGTTTTATAATAGTCTAAAGGTTGTTTTTAATGAATTCAGTCATTAAAGTATAAAGGTGTAAACGAGTGTTTCCACCATAGATTCCATGATTTTTGTCTGGGTAAATTCTCCAATCAAATTGTTTGTTTGCCTGCACTAAGGCTTCTACTAAACGAGTTGTGTTTTGAACATGCACATTATCGTCTGCACTTCCATGAACCAATAATAGTTCCCCCTCCATTTTATCTACGTGATACAATGGTGAATTCATGTCATATCCAGTCGGGTTTTCCTGTGGCGTTTGCATATAACGCTCTGTATAAATGGTGTCATAAAACCTCCAGCTTGTTACAGGGGCTACAGAAATTGCCATTTCAAACACCTCTGGTGCTTGAAACAAACAGTTTGCTGACATAAATCCTCCGTAACTCCACCCCCATATTCCTGTTCTATTAGCATCTATATAGGGTAGTTCACTCAATTTTTTAGCCGCTTCAATCTGATCTTGAACCTCATATTTACCGAGTTCTTTTTGAGTCATTTTTTTGAAGTCCCTTCCTTTATAACCTGTTCCACGACCATCGATACAAACCACAATAATTCCGTATTGATTGGCTAGAATTTCATGCCAGTAGTCATTAGTTCCCATCCAACTGTTAGAAACATTTTGAGAACCTGGCCCTGAATATTGGTACATAAAAAGCGGATATTCTTTTGATTCATCAAAATCTAAAGGCTTGATTGTGTAAATATTTAAATCCTCTCCATTAATATTAATAGTAGAGAATTCTTTAGGTGATATTTTATAGGTAGACAAACGGTTCTTCAATCCATTGTTATTTTTGATTTCTCGAAGTAGTTTTCCGTTCCTAGCATCGTGCAGTGTGAAAATATAAGGTGTGTTAGCATCGGAAAATGTATTGATAAAGTAGGTGAAATCTGCACTAAACGAAGCATAGTTCGTTCCTGTTTTTTGAGTTAAACGGGCTTTATTTTTTCCATTAGGCAAAACAGAATACACGTCTCGATTAATACTTCCATTTTCAGTACTCTGGTAATATACTCGTCCAGTATTTTGATCAAAGCCGTAAAAATAAGTCACCTCCCACTCTCCTTTTGTAACTTGATTTAAAAGTTTTCCATCTTTATCATATTGATACAGATGATTCCAACCGTCTTTTTCACTCGTCCAAAAGAAACTATTGTTATTTAAAAAAGTGAGATTATCTGTAACGTCCACATACGCCTCATCCTTTTCTTTCAAAATTAATTTTGATGTATTATTTGAAGCGTTTACAAAAACAAGGTCAATTACATTTTGGTGACGATTAGTTAACTGTACACTCAATAAGTTATTATCCTTAGTCCACAATAACCTTGGAATATAATAACTGTTGTATTCTGACAAGTCTACTTCAGAAGTATTTTCGTTTTTTAAATCGTAAATATGAAGACTTACTTCGGAGTTTTCCTCTCCTGCTTTGGGATATTTAAAAGTTTCAGAGTTTGGGTATAGTTCGCTTCCGTAGACATCCATAGTAAACTCAGGAACATTAGATTCATCAAACTTTATATATGCAAGTTTGTCTCCATTCACACTCCACTCGAAAGCACGAACGAATGCAAATTCTTCTTCATATACCCAATCGGTAATTCCATTGATAATACTATTCTTTTTTCCGTCGGAAGTAATTTGTTTCGTAGTTCCAGATTCAAGGTTTTTGATATATAGATTGTTGTTATATCCATAAGCAATCTTACTCCCATCATTACTGAAGGTTGGCTCTTGAATTTGATTTTCTGAAACCAAAGTAAACTCTTTAGTTTTTATGTCATAAACGTAAAAAGTTCCTAATGAAGATCGACGGTATACTTGTTTTAACTGTGTTGAAAAGAGAATTTTGGTTTCGTCCTTATTAAAAACGTAAGAAATCACATAGTCAATACCTGGCAATTCTTTTGTGTTTAAAACGGTTCTTACTTTCTTTCCACTTTTATAATCATACACATCAACGGTAGAAGCTCGTTCCGTGCGATCGTAATTTAAAACAGCATATTCTTTACCGTTTTTTAGTGATCTTAAGACATCTAGGCCTTCAGTACGAAAGGAACCACTCCAAATTTCCTCGAGTGTAATGTCTTTCTTTTGAGCTGTAATAGGAGCAAGAACTACAAGAATTAGCAGAAAAAAAGATAGGGAAATTAGCTTTTTCAAATTGTTAAAATTTTAAGACCTCAAGTTTACTAATTTTTTGTGAAAGAGAGAGTGGTTTTTGTGTTAAATAAGACTTTGTAAGCAACACCTATGAGCAACAACAGTTATTTCCCTCAAGGTTTTTTATTCAAAAAAAGGCTATTATAGTTATAAATTTTTCCTTTTCATTAACAATTAACACTTGTATTCTTTAAACAATGATGGTTTAAAAAATGATTTGGAAAGTATGAGTTTGGGGTATTCACTTCAATTTGACTCGTAATATATGATGTAGCAATATTATTTGTACTAAAAAAGTAATAGTTTTATTTAACGAACAAGATATAGTAAAAGCTGTATTTCTCATACTTATTAATCTGATACACATAAAATCTTTGATTTTACTTTTAAAAAACGAACTATTGGAAGCTTATTTAAACATTTAATTGCAATTTATCATATTTTAGCTAAAATTAAAGCTAGCTATCGAAACATAGACTTCTATTGAGTAATTTATTAAGAACAACTTATTGGTATGCCTAAATTGAAGCTTATTAAAAGCTCTCTATTGATTATTATGTTGTGTACAATTTTAATCAATATATTTCTTTTTTATCTATATCATTCTCCAATAGGATTACTATACACTACTATTTCAGGACTTACAGTTGTTATTCTTTACTCGAATTATTTATTCAGCAGTAAAGAATCTCGTATTATACTTTTCATACTACTATCTGCTACTTTTTTCTATGCTTTGTATTTGTTTGTTAATCAAGTAATCATTGACGGCAGACAGGTTTCTTTACTTCTTACTGCAACAGTAAATCTAATTTTGATATTTGCTAGCATTGGATTGATTGTAAAAGCCAGTTCACAATCCGAGGTGATCAATCTCAAGCTTTGTTTTTTAGTTCTTTTTATAACTGGTTCCTATAATTTTTTCTCTCTAATTGCCCAAAGCAAGACTAGCAGCGACTACAATATAAGTTTTGTTATATTTTTATTGGCTGGCAGCTTTTTCTTTGTGCTTAACGAACTTATAACAATACACTTTAATAATATTAATCTAAAAACTAATAAATCCAAAATCCTCAAAAAAGCACAGCATATGTCTATTGAAAACCCTGAGGCAATACAAAACGAAATAGAAGTATTCTTTAGAGAAAGTGATGCTTTCACAAATTCAGATTTTAGTTTTAATGATTTTGTTGAAGCAATTTCTTTTTCAAGAAGAGAAATATCTATCTCCCTCAACCACTATCAAAACACTTCGTTTTATGAGCTATTAGGAGAAGAAAGAGCTAAGCACGTGGCTAATCAATTAAAGAACAATCACCTTTACTCAATAGAGGCTATAATGCAAGAATCTGGCTTCAAATCACATTCATCTTTTATTGGCTACTTTAAAAAAGTATATGGAATGAGTCCTTCAGAATATAGGTCTAAACATTTAAACTAAAAATATATGTATGATATTAGAATTGTTTTTTCGTTATGCTTTTTGTTTGCTTCGGCTATACTTAATGGTTTAACTACAATCTATATTATTCGTCAAAACACAGGGTTTAGTACAAAGCAAAACCTATATCCTTTATCTCTCGTTCTGTTTTTTCACAGTTTATATGCATTTGTCGCCATTTTAGTATGGTCTAATTGGAAGTTTGTTGATGCTGGAGCACCCTTTGCCACTCTTTACGGTCCTTTACTTTGGCATCTAACCCTTATGAGCAAGAACAAAAACCATAATATTCAAAGAATAAAATGGCACTTCATCCCTTTCTTTATTTTTACAATAGGCTATATTTATTCTTTAACACATCCTGAAAACACTAACTTCATTAAGCAGTTCACTAGGTATCTATATTTAATAGCTGAAATACAATTTGTGTTTTACCTGTTTTATTCTATCATTACAATGAGAAGAATAAAATCTACAAATGAAAAGGCATTTAAAACTAGAATTACATTTTTCAACTACCTCTATCTACTCTCTGCCATTGTTGTTTTTCTATTTTTAACAACAACAATAGACCATTTATTTTTTCCTGAAGTTCACTCCCAAAAAGAGGTTTGGAGTTATTCTATTCACTTATTGGTTTTAGGAATAAGTATTTTATTCCATTTAGTAGTTGTTAAACAGTGGCATTTTGTCGGCTTTAGAAATGCCCTTGAACCTATAGAAAATCTTAATAGGGGCCATCAAGAAAAATACCAATCAACAATAAATAAAAGACCACATCTAGTAATTGTAGCTAACAAAATACAAGATGTATCCGATGATGTTTTTAAAGACCCGAATTTAAACCTCCAACAGTTTGCTGAGGTTATTGATGAACCGGCAAATTTGATAACCCAAACCTTCAGCATTGAATTAGATACAAATTTCAACCAGTACATCAACAAGAAGAGGTTAGAATTTGCTAGTCACCTATTATTAAGTGAAGAAAATTCAGAGCTATCAATTGCTGACATTGCTTTTGAGTCGGGATTTAATTCAGAAGCATCTTTTTACCGGGCATTTAGATCTAACTTTAATACTACCCCTCGAAAATTCCAAAAAGAACACCAAACTACAAACTAATAACTGCACAAAATAACAACAATCTTTATTAGTTATTAAAACCACTTACTTTTAATAATTTTTTTATACATTTACATAGTAACATAGATTATAATTTTAGATTTAATCTATCCTCCCCCTCTACACTTGTAACGCGCTGAAAATCAGGCGTTTTTTATTTATGTCAAATTTTTAAAATGATATTCAAAAAGTTTATTGAGACAGTTTAATCTTGAAAACAAACCTATTTTTGTTCAAAACAAAATTTGTTAATTCCCCACTGACATCAAGATGCATTTATTTAGAAGGTCATCTACAAGTATCTTAAGACATTAAGTATCTTTCGTTATGTAACATTAGTTACTGCCTAAAAATATAAAACGAAATATATTGTTAGTTCAAATGACTTAACTACTAGTTCATCACTCGAAAATAGTTGCAAAAACAAATTCTTTCATCTCACGACAAAAAGTAAAGTACAAATGGAAATTAAGAAAGCTGAATTTATAGATGGGATTTACACTTGGGATTATACAATCACCGAAGAGGAATGGGTTACTATTCTACAAGATAAACATTCACTTAAAGATGAAACTAAATCTATATTATATAAGTTCTTTATAGAACCAGAACACAGAAGCACATGTCGCAAAATAAGTGAAAAACACAATATTACTGCAGAAGTAATTCAAAAAAACATTGTAGACTTAGGCAAAATTGCACAAAAGAGACTTAATCGTTTCCAAGTAATTGGATCTGATAAAGAGCCTACCTATTGGATTATTCCTATGTATGGCCAGTTAATCAATAGGACTTTAGAGTGGGTAATTAGGCCAGAGCTGATTAGCGCAATGAAAACACTTTATGTAGATGGGAATCCCTCACAAGAAAGAACTCTTCATGTTGCAAGTAAGATTAAACAATCAGCAAAAGATAAAGAAATAACCAACTTCTCTTTGGATAATTATGTAGAACTATTAAGATCTAGTAAAAACTTAGTTCTTACAGGTATTATTGGAACTGGCAAAACATATTTGGCTAGAAAAATAGCTAAGAAAATGAACGCTGAAACTAAGATAGTTAGATTACATGCTGCATATTCCTATTCAGATTTTATTGAAGGAATTATACCTTCAACATGGGGGGAGCACAACCCACATTATAGGGAGTCTCTAAAAGATGGTGAATTCACCGTTTTCTGTAAAGAAGCACTACAGAATTTAATAGATAGCAATAAGACTAAAAAGGAGCTTGAAGATGAAAAGTCTATCTATGCAACCATGACTTTATTCGTTGAAAAAATAAGAGATGAAGTTTTTGAAACTGGAGAGTATGTTTTAAAAAGCAAACTATGTGACAAAAGTGTTACAATTACAGATATAAACCGCAATGGATTTACTGTGAACTCTACTTCAGAAGGTAGCACTTATGTTCCTTGGGGCAATATGGTTCAGAAATATATGATTTTTAAAGAACACTCTCCTTCCACCTGGCCACTTTCAGCGATTGAAAAACATCTAGAAATATATCACCATCACCACATTCTACTTTTATTTCTGAAAGCATTTGATTCTTTTCAAAAAACGAACCTAATAAAAGTAAATGTCGATACAGTCAAAAAGAAAGACTTCGTTTTTATAATGGACGAAATGAATAATGTTGATGTTACACAAATTTTTGGAGAGGTCTGCGCCTCAATTGCTCCTGAAAAACGTGGACCTAAAGGTATTGTTAGAACGAAATTAGACAAACTACTTCCTGGATATGACTTGTTCTATAATGGCTTTTACATCCCTGAAAATGTTTA
>Ga0209075_1002586_pt1 | contig 15816 bp, 14 predicted proteins | sample Stecom2011_FD_187523 | JGI IMG/M metagenome (GOLD analysis project Ga0209075, IMG submission 187523) | Agricultural soil microbial communities from Utah to study Nitrogen management - Steer compost 2011 (SPAdes) (version 2) | ecosystem: Environmental > Terrestrial > Soil > Agricultural land...
TCATTTGATTAACTGATTATGATTGAAAAAAATACTTACTTATTTGAAACTACCCTTATTTATTTTTAAAATAAATCAAAGATAACAGCACATATAATATAAAAGCCAAAGGTACTATAAGAAAATGTAATAAAATGCCTCCTATTAAAATCACTGCTAACAAAATCAGGTGTGGCCACATATCAGAAATAGCCCAAGTAGCTGGTTTCCATTTAAATAAACGAATTTTAGAGACCATTAAAAGTCCAACAACCAAACTAATTAAATAAAGAATCCATCGATTTTCAAATACCATACTAAAGTGATAATCTTGTGGAAATGTTTTTAAAACAAATGAGGATGGATACCAAGCTATCAATGGTATTGAGGCTATAATTATCCCTACTGCAGGTATTGGCACTCCAATAAAGGAAGTATCAGAAGCACCTGCTGTTTGATTATACCTTGCTAATCTAACTGCTCCCATCATAGCTATAAAAAAAGCAGGTAAAACTACTAAAGTCGGTGTATCTATCGCACCTGGTTCTGCCATATAAGACAACTGTATATACTTATATATAATCATACTCGGTGCTACACCAAAAGAAACTACATCCGCTAAAGAGTCCAAATCTTTTCCAATAGCACTCGTAGCATTTAGGACTCTTGCTGCTAAACCATCAAAGACATCCATTAAAGCTGCTAAAAATATAAATAAAGCACCCCAATATATCTTATTAAAGTTCATCACTGGATAATAAGTTTCACTATCAAAAGTATGAAACAAAATACGCTCCTCTAGAATAAAGGCAATGGCAAGACAACCAAAAAGCAAGTTTAACAAAGTGATTATATTAGGTATATGTCTCATTAATAAGTTATGTTTTGCTTTAAAATAATGAAAGCGAAGATAAGTTTATAAGGTGATAATTTACAATTCTTATCTTTATTTTTACATTAGTGACTTCTATTTGTCTTTACATATCTTTAAGAGTGTGAGAATTCTGCGATATCATTATTTTCATTATCTTCGAATCTAAAGTTTTAAATTAACAACTATGAGGTTTCAAAATCAAACAGGATTTGATACTAATTCACAAGCTAACCCTCAAACAATTCAAATTGAGGACAAGGCTTATTTATCAACTTACTTCTCCAAGGTTTACCTTTGGATGTTTGTAGGTCTTTTATTGACAGCAGGTGTTGCACATTTATTCGCCAGCTCTGATCAATTGATGGGCTATTTGATGCAAAATAGAATGCTCTTTTTTGGTCTTCTTTTTGGTCAATTATTTTTAGTAGGTGGCTTAAGTTTAAGGATACACAAACTTAGTGCTACTGCTGCGACAGCGTTATTTTTAGGCTATGCCTTACTAAATGGAGTTACTTTTTCAATTTTCTTATTAGTATATTCTGCACAATCCTTAGCTACTGTGTTTGCTATTACAGCCGGGACATTTGCAGTCATGAGTATTATAGGGTTTACAACAAAGCAGGACTTAACGTCTTTTGGCCGTATTTTAATGATGGCTTTAATAGGTATTCTTATCGCGAGTTTAGTGAACTTTTTCATGCAAAATGAAATGATGTACTGGATCATTTCATACATCGGAGTAGCAGTTTTTGTAGGGCTCATAGCATATGATACTCAAAAACTAAAGGCATATGCCTACTTAGAAGATGAGGAAGATCGAAAAAAAGCGGCTGTATTAGGTGCTCTAACTTTATACTTGGATTTTGTTTTATTATTTCAATTTTTATTAAGATTATTTGGCAGTAGAGACTAAACTTCCTGTTGCTAATAAAATATTTCAAAATAAAAACGAAATGATGCGTACTATATATTTTTATGTGATTTTAATATTGACAAGCTTTTTTAGCTTGTCAATTGCTGCTCAAAGCACTGAGTCACCAAAAGATATTAAAGTTCTCAAAGAAACCAAAGACAAACATGGTAACACAGTTCGCGTTATACAATATAAAAAAGGCAATTCAGTAGTAACAGAAACCTTAATCACCCCACCCTTTCCAGGGGTTAACGAACGCCCTAAAGTGAATATTGATACTTTAAATCAAGATTCTTTAATGGTTTTAGTCGATAAGACTAATTACCTAGTGGCTATTATTTACAAAAGACAAAGAATTCGTCAATATAAAGCAGTTTTTGGACCTGACAGACTAGAAGATAAAAAAATGGAAGGAGACCGAATGACCCCTGAAGGATGGTTCAAAGTGGTTTCAAAAAGAAATCATAAAAACTGGCAGCGCTTTATATTGCTTGATTACCCAAACCATCATTCTTATGAAAATTTTAGAAAACATAAATCCAATGGCGTCATTCCTTCTAATGCAAGGATCGGTGGCTCTATTGGCTTTCATGGCACTTTAAAATCGACTGCAGAAATGATTGACTATGGGATTGGATGGACCGATGGATGTATTGCACTAAAACCCGAAGACATTGAAGATTTATACTTATTTTTACAACCTGGAACAAGAGTATACGTCCGCCGATAGAAGAACATAACTGAAGTAGATTTTAAAATGAGCACAGCAACAACTACAAGGCAGCATAATGATAGTAACTTAAAATACTTAAACCGTATTTTAGAAGCTGATATAGAGGTATTGGATAGTCATCTTAATAAATTAAAATCCGGTGTTGATATCAATGTTATTCGTGCTCTACATACAGGTATTGGTGAATCAGTGGAAGAAAGAGCATATCTTAATTACTTCCCTATCAATCAAAATGAAAACTACTTACAACTAACATTCATTCTTGACAACATGTCGAATGAAGATGCTGTAATCGAAATCATTCAAATTCTTTATTATCCTGATTTCTTTGAAATGTGGGAAGAAGAATTACTAGCTCAAGGTGAACCATTCTTATTTGATCGCCCAACAGAACAATCTTTTATGTTGGCACCTTCATTTAAAACGTGTATTCCTGATCTTCAAAAAGTTTGTAATGACAAGAAGTGTTTATTTAATGAAATAAAAAAACAAGAAATCAGCTTACAACTTTTCAGGGCATCTTTGGAAGCTTTCTTTTTATCAAGTGAGGCAAATACTTTACCAGCATGTCGTTTTTTAAGTCACTCTTCAGAAAGAGATAAAGTAATTGAAGCAAGAGAAGTGATCTTAAATAGACTGTCTAACCCTATTACTATCAAAGAACTCTCTAGAACAGTGGCTATGAATGAATCCTACTTAAAAAAAGGGTTTAAGGCTATGTTTGGAAAAACAATTCATGAATTTCAACAGTTTGAAAGAATTCAAAAGGCTAAAAACATCATTCATGAAAACAAATACTCTATTAATGAGGTGGCATACATGATGGGTTTTAATAGTCACGCTCACTTTAGTACCTCTTTTAAGCGAATCACAGGACTCAAACCTTGTGAACTATTAGGATAACTATTAACCTCTATACTCAAAGTTCAAGTAAAGCTTACAGCATGTCTATGATAAAAACGTTTTTTAGATTTTTATTATTATTTTCCTTTTTGTCGTATCAGAGTTATGGACAACCTACGCTACCTGAAGTCCAACTTCAAAAAGTGCAAGGTACAAATATTTTAAGCTGGATTAACCCTTATACTAAAGGCTTAAAAGCAGTGGAAATTGAAAGGTCTAATGCAGAACATGGGGACTATATTCTTATTGGTAAAATCAACAAGCTCGACAAAGCATCACAAACATTTGTCGATGCGCATCCTTTGTTAGGTGATAACTTCTATAGAGTAAAAGTTATTTTCAATTCTAACGTAGAGTGGTTGAGTAACACAGTATTCTATCAAATTGACAGTCTAGACAAACAGAATGCACAAACATTACCAAGTACTGACTCAATACAAGCACTATTTAATGAAATAAATGGCGACATAGAACACATTAAAGAGGTCATCAAACCAGCTTATCCTATTTCAAAATGGATTTTTACAAATCCATTTACAAATAATATAAATATTGAAATCCCTGATGCTACAAAACACCATTACTCTGTAGAGTTTTACACTTTGAATGATGTTAAAGTCCTTGAAATAGCTAGAGTTCGTGAATCTGTTTTAATATTAGATAAGCGTAACTTCCAAAACTTAGGTGTGTATAAATTTAAACTAAAAAAGAATCAACAGGTTTTTGAAGAAGGCTTTATCACTATCAATTAATAATTAGGGAAAAGTGACAATTATTTATATATTGCCTTTGTGTTTAAAATTAACTGTGGTTTATGAATGGGACACTAAGGTTTTCAATAATTTTTATATTGATAGGTTTTTTTATAATTCCTACACAAGCCCAAAAGAATCCAAAAAATGTCATTTTAAAAATTGTTGATGCTGAAAATGCACAATTATTGCCTTATGCTTCCTATACAAACAGTTCCACTCAGAAGGTTTACACGGCAAACGAAGAGGGTTTTATTCAATTAAATAAAACACCTCAAAGTGGAGAAGTTAAGCACATGGGTTATGAACCCGCATCTATTAATATCCATATAAACTCTTCAGATACTTTACTCGTTCATTTAAACGCCAGAGAATCTAAGCTAAAAGAGGTTAAAATCACAAGATCCAGATTTAGAAATAAAGGGAACCCTGCAGTAGAATTAATTCGACAAGTAGTGGCTCACAGGACACAAAACCAACCCAGTAACAACCACGAACATTTAAGTTATCAAAAGTATGAGAAATTCAATACTGGTGCAATGTTTCATAAGGGCGTAATTCCTAAAGTACCCCTTTTACCTTCTTTGAATGTTTTATTTGAAAACTATGATTCTACTACTTTTAAAGACAATAATATTTTCCCTCTACTTTTAGAAGAAAATGTTTACAAATATTACTATCAAAATAACCCTCAAAAAGAAAATGAAGTACACTTAGGTAATAAGCAAATTCGTTTTGATGAAAAATATATTAACAATAGACATGCATCACAAGCACTGAGATTCATTTATGATGACTTAGATATATATCAACCTGAAATTCTTTTATTTTCAAGAAATATCTTAAGTCCTGTAAGTGGCTTAGGACCTCAGTTTTATAAGTATTATTTAGGAGACACTTTATTTCAAGAAACTCAAAACCCGATTGTAGAGTTACACTTTGAGCCCCGCTCCCCAAAGTCGCCATTATTTAATGGAATGCTCAAAATTCAATTGACAGACTATGCCATTAAAGAAGCTGAAATATATTTAAGTCCTGAAGCTAATATCAACTTCATAGAGCAATCTAAGATTCAGGTTTTTTATCAAAAAATACAAGACCAATATTTCATAGATGAAATGTATTCCTTTACAGTTGTGGCTATTATGGACTCTATGATGAAGTCTTATTTAGAAAGATCCGTGATCATAGATCAAATCAATACGGTACCTATAGCACATGACAGCTTCTTCACCATGAAAGTGGACCCTGATCAAGTCATTAAAGATTATGACCAAGAGTTTTGGGAAAAGAACAGACCTGTGCCTCTAACTCAAGCAGAAGAAAAGCATTATGAGAATTTTGACAGCCTAAAACAAAAACCATTTTTCAAAAGATTACAAAATTGGGGAAGCTTTTTATTTACAGGTTATAAACAAGTCGGTCAATGGGAAATAGGTAATTTAAATACTTTTTTCAACCAAAATGATGTAGAGGGTTTTAAACCAAGAATTGGTGCTCGATCCACACCACGATTTTCAAAATCATGGTACATGAATGTTAATGTTGGATATGGATTTAAAGATGAAAAATTAAAGTATAAAGCTCAAGTCATCAAATCTTTTAATCAGCAATCCAGTGTTTTTGAGTTTCCACATCATTATATTGCTGCAAGTCACGAATATGATATTCGTTTTCCTGGACAAGACATGCAAGTCATTGATCAAACTAATCTGTTAGAAAATATTCGTTCAGAAGTAGCTAATCGAGTTTTATATAATCGCAGAAGCCATTTACAATATGTAAGAGATTGGACATCGTCTTTTCAGACAAGAGTGAGCTTGCAACATGTAGAAGAAAAAGCAGGTGGAATATTGGCTAACTTACCAGAAGAACAACTATCACTTCTTAATTACCAATCTGCGAGTGCTTTGCTTTTTGCTACTTGGGCACCTGGACAGGAAATGTTACAACAAAAATCTACTAGAACCATTTTGCCTAATACTAAACCAGTATTTAGAGCAGAATTAGAATGGGCACCTAAAGCACTCACAATTAATGACTATCCATTCTTTAAATGGAATGCCAGTATTTTTAAACGTACTTATTTAGGACCATTTGGGAAATTAGAAACAGACCTTAGTTATGGTAAAATCGTAGGAGACATGCCTTATACTATGCTATTTACCCCAAGTACGAATACGTCTTATTTATTCAACAAAAGAAGTTTCAACTTATTGGACTATAGCGAATTGGTTACAGACGAATATATTAGGCTTCGTGCAGAATGGCAATGGGATGGATGGCTGTTTAATAGAATTCCATTATTTAACAGACTTAGATTAAGAGAAGTAGTAGGCCTTCACGCAATGGCAGGTCAACTTTCCAAACAAAATCAACCGGATTATAATAGTGATTTACCTTCATTCCCAAAAAATGATGACGGGGAAGCTTTCGTACAAGGTTTTTATTGGGAGAAACCTTATATAGAATTTAATGTGGGGATCATGAATATTCTAAAAGTTATCAGAGTAGATTATATCACAAGGCTTACTCATCTCAAGTCCTCCTCGAAACATAATCATGGAGTTAAGCTTTCTATACATTTTAGCTTTTAACCTTTCTGTAAAAAAATAAGGGACAAAGTATAAAACTTTGTCCCTTACGTGAACCGGATAGGATTCGAACCTATGACCCTCAGCTTAGAAGGCTGATGCTCTATCCAGCTGAGCTACCGGTCCATATTGCTGGAGTGCAAATTTAAGGGCTTTATTTTACTTCACCAAATTTCATGTAGGAATATTCCAAGCTTTTGCAATAAAGTCAATAATATGAATGGTTTTAATAGCATATTCCTTTTGATTGAAATAGGATTGGAGGTGTAAAAAACAAGATGTATCTGTAGAAACCATATAATCAGTTGATGTTTTTAATGCACTCTGAGCTTTATTTTCAGCCATTCCTGCTGCTATTTCAGAAAACTTCACTGTAAATGTCCCACCAAACCCACAACATGTTTGGGCCTCGTCCATTTCAATTAATTTCACCCCATTAATTTGCTTTAAAAGTGTTCTTGGTCCCTCTTCTATCTTACAGAATCTTAATGCACCACAAGAATCATGATATGTTACTGTGTAAGGTGCATACAATTCTTTAGGCAGCTCCACCTTTAAAACGTCCACTAAAAACTCTGTAAATTCGTAAACATGAGCTGCTTTTTCTTTTGCATTTTTCCTATCAGCTTGTTTTTTGAATATTTGCGGATAGTTATTTCTAATATAACCCGTACAGGATCCACTGGGAATAATTATAGGACCATTCCATTTGTTTAAATTGTAAAGCATTTTCAATCCAACTTCTTTCGCATCATAAAAAAATCCTGCGTTATAAGCTGGCTGTCCACAACAATAAGATGAAGTAAGTACATGTACATTACAATTCAATCGCTCCAATATTTTGACCATATTCAAGCTCGTTTCAGGCGAAAATTGATCCATAAAACAAGGAATAAATACTGCAACATCTCTTGAATTATTATTCATAGTATTAATCTAAGAAGAAATGAAGTTTTCTATTAATCACTTCATAAAATAAGTCTGGTAACATCGTGCGCCATTTATCATACTGATAAAAAAACATATAAGGTGACATACCATCTGCACGCCACTCTTGCTCTACATGTGGCAAAGTATTAATACATACAATCCAACCATCGTCGCCTTCTATATCCTCATACCACTCTTCGTAATAGTCTGTCTCTAAAGTATGTATATTCATCACTTGCTCAGTTATTAATATATACTTTGAAACTCCTTCTCGAATCAAGTAACCAATAATATTATCTTTAAGTTCTTTAATATCATTTTCTATCACATCATTCCACTCTCCTATAAACTCTATTATCGCATAGCCTTCATCATAGTCAACATAGAGAATTTTCATGTACAAAGTTTGAGAACCAAAATAATCCCATTGCGGATGAATATAATGATCATAAACAGCATTCGTATATTCAAACTCACTATACTCCATTGTATAGAATGGACTACGTTCATCATCTTCGGACCTATATAAGTGTCTCCAATTGTAATATGGTTCTAAATGTTGCATGCTAAATTATCCAATTTTTTGGTCAGCAAAAGCTGACTTCCAAGCGGTTATACCACCTAATAAATTTATAGGGGATGCAAATCCAAAAGTTTTTAATAATAAACAAGCCTCTTTACTTCGCACACCTCCTTTACAAAATAACACTATATCCTCATCTTTCCACTGTTCTATAGATTCAATCTCCATATACCTAATCTTACTTAATGGTAATAAGGGGGTATTTAGATTATATTCTTCATATTCTCCTTCTTCTCGAACATCAATGACTTTCAAGTTTGGATTTTGTTTTAATAAAGCTTGGAGTTCTTCAACGTTAATTTCTTTCATAATGTATGTTTTAAACACTACTCAAAGATAAATAATTCAGGTAATAACTAATGGTTATTCTAAAACTAAGTAGCGTATTCTTACCCAAATAAAATTTATAAATAGATTGAAACACTTTAAATCATTTATTTCAACACTGCTGACTACATAATAACTTAAAATACTCGGTATAACAAAACACTATCCAATTCATAAAACATAGTATAGTATTAATGAAATATAATCCTTAAAATGTTGTGAATATTCCAATACTATCAACTTTTCTATCTTAAATTTGTTTATATTACAAGTGGACAATTATTAAGTTAATTCTCTTTTTAAAAAATCAAAATAATAAATTATTATGGCAAAATGTTCAAAGTGTTCAAAGTTTGGCATTGGATTAATATCAGGAATCGTGATTGGAATGCTTACTGCACCTGTAAAAGGTTCAAAACTTCGTGGCAGCATTAGAAAAAACACTTACATGTGTAAAAACAGAATTGAATCTCTATTTAACAGAGGTAAAGATGAACTTGACGAAATCAAAGAAGCTTTAGAAGATAGTACGAATGAAGTGACAAGTGAAGTGAGAGAAAAACTTCTAAAATTAATTGATGAAACTAAGAAGAGCATCGAAGAAAATGATGACTAATATTATCATCACCAACATTAAATCTAAGATTGTGAACATTATTATGATGCATCACATCAAAGAATAAAATACAAAAGAGGGTTGAAATATTCATATATCAACCCTCTTTTTATATTTCATCAAAACTACTCTATACTATAAGCTTTCTAACTTACTTAATTCTTGTTGTAAAGTAGTAATTTCTTCTGCTTCTTTCTGCATATTTTTAGTATTGCTGTCTATTTTCTTTTGTTGACTTTCAATATTTTTCAACAACTTAGCATTTTCTTTCTCTATAGATGCTTTCGACTTTTGTAGCGCTGCTATTCTATCTTTCAATGCAATAATTTTATCATCCTGCATTTGCGCAGCAACTTTGTCAGCTATCCCATTCAAAAAAGCACCTATTGAATTAAACTGATTTGCTTGATTCGTTTGAGATAAGAAATTACTATATCCTGTAGCTGCTACAATTTCTATTGTGGCTTTTTTCTTATTTCCTTTTACGCGATAGTAAACGTCTCTTTGCTCTTCCCCTAAAACATTCCAAACACCTCCTTGAGCAACCCTAAAACCCTTACTATCTCTTTTAAACCTATTGATACCTGTTTTAGAAAACTCTTCTAACAGCACTTTTTCAACCAAGTTTTTATCTTGCTCAATTTCTAATACCCAGCCTGCAGGTTGATCACTTTTCATTTTAACCACTTGCTCTTGAGCTGTTTGAGCAAACAACTGAATACTTAATAATAAACTTGCAAATACTAATAATATGCTTTTCTTCATTTTTTGATATTTTTATTTTAAAAATGCAATATTAGTTAATATTTTATTCATAAAAAAAACACAACATTCGAACTCATATTGCATTTGAATGGATGATTACTCATTTCTAACCACCACAACGCCGTCAAACACATCAATCAACACTGGTTTCTCTTCATTTATCTCGTCAGCAATGATTTTCTTACTTAATAAATTAATCACTTCTTTTTGTACTAAACGCTTCAAAGGTCTAGCTCCAAACTGTGGATCAAATCCTTTTTCAGCAAAATACTGTAAAGCATAATCTGTAAACTTCAAATCAATATTTCGATCACTCAATAATTCCTTCAGTTGATTTAATTGTATTTCTACAATTTGCTTAATCTCATGATAAGATAATGGCTGGAACATAATCGTCTCATCCACACGATTCAAGAACTCGGGCCTAAAATGCTGTCTTAAAACCTCAAATACAGCCTCCTTAGTATCTTCAATCACTTGTAAATCTGGTTTTTGACCATCTAAGTTTTCAAAACGATCCTGAATGATAGCAGATCCTAAATTACTTGTCATGATAATAATAGTATTCTTAAAATCCACCACTCGACCTTTGTTATCGGTAAGCCTACCATCATCTAAAACTTGCAATAAGACGTTGAAAACATCTGGATGTGCCTTCTCAATCTCGTCTAACAAAATCACAGAGAATGGTTTTCTTCGAACAGCTTCTGTCAACTGTCCACCTTCTTCATATCCAATATATCCTGGAGGTGCTCCAACTAATCTACTCACACTATGTTTTTCTTGATATTCACTCATATCAATTCGTGTCATCATATGTTCGTCATCAAACAGTGTCTCTGCTAAAGCTTTAGCCAATTCTGTTTTACCCACACCTGTTGTTCCTAAGAATATGAAAGAACCAATAGGTTTTCGCATATCATGCAATCCTGCTCTACTTCTTCTAATCGCATCAGAAACAGCCACAATAGCTTCGTGCTGACCTACAACTCTTTGTTCTAACTCACTTTCTAAATTCAACAAACGAACACGCTCTGTTTGCATCATTCTATTAACAGGAATACCTGTAGCTCTAGAAACACTTTCAGCAATATCTTCGGCATCCACTTCTTCTTTCAGTAAACGAGACTCAGAAATCGTTTCTAGCTCTTCTGATACTGATTTGATAATCTGTTCTTGTTCTTGAATCTTACCATATCTAATTTCAGCAACTTTTCCATAATCGCCTTCCCGCTCTGCTTTTTCAGCTTCAACTTTTAAGTCTTCAATCGCTTCCTTAGCTTTTTGAACCTGAGAAGTCATTTCTTTTTCTTGATCCCATTTTGCTTTAATCGTATCTCTAAGTACTTCTTGATTGGCAATTTCTATCGCTAATTGGTGCAACTTTTCTTCATCATTCTCTCTTGTTATAGCCGCTCTTTCAATTTCCAATTGTCTGATTTTACGTTCTAACTCATCCAGCTCTTCTGGCATAGAGTTCATTTCTAACTTCAATTTTGCCGCACTCTCATCCATTAAATCAATCGCCTTATCTGGCAAAAATCTATCCGTTATGTATCTTGAAGATAATTCTACTGCTGCTATAATCGCCTCATCCAAAATATGTACATGATGATGAGATTCATATCTATCTTTTAATCCTCTTAAAATAGAAATCGCATCTTCCACTGTCGGCTCATCAACCATAACTCTTTGGAATCGTCTTTCTAAAGCTTTATCCTTTTCGAAATATTTCTGATATTCATTTAACGTAGTCGCTCCAATAGCTCTCAACTCACCTCTTGCTAAAGCAGGCTTTAAAATATTTGCTGCGTCCATCGCTCCTTCTCCGCCTCCTGCCCCCACTAATGTGTGAATTTCATCAATGAAAAGAATAATTTGGCCATCACTTTCCGTGACTTCTTTAATCACTGATTTCAAGCGTTCTTCAAACTCTCCTTTATACTTAGCTCCGGCAATTAACTGTCCCATGTCCAAAGAAAAAATAGTTTTCGACTTTAGATTTTCAGGCACGTCACCTGCAACAATTCTATGCGCTAAACCTTCAATAATTGCTGTTTTACCAACACCTGGCTCACCCACTAAAATGGGATTGTTCTTTGTTCTACGAGACAAAATGTGTAATGTTCTACGAATTTCCTCATCTCTTCCTATTACTGGGTCCAACTTATTAGTCTTAGCTAATTCGTTCAGATTTTTAGCATACTTACTTAAAGAGTGATAAGAAACTTCATCTGTTGACGAATCCACTGTAGTACCTTTCTTAAACTCTCTAACTACTTGTTCTAAAGCCTTTTCTGTAACGCCAGCATCTTTCAAAATATTAGATGCCGCATTTTTCGTAGCAATTAATGCCATTAAAAAATGTTCAGGACTAACAAATTCATCGCCGAATTTCTTCAGCATACTATTCGCTGATAAAATCACATTATTAAAGTCGCTACTAATACTTTGTGCGGGATCTCCTGATTGTATGGTCGGTAATTTGCTAATATCTTCTTCCAATCGTTTTAGTAACAAATTAAAGTTAGCATTCGCTTTTTTCAATATAATATCCGTGGCACCATCCTTATCTTCTATTAATGCTTTCAATAAATGCAATGGCTCAATCAATGGATTTTGATGATTAAAAGCCAACTGTTGTGATTGTTGTATTAATGACTGTGCACGAACTGTAAAATTAGATGTGTTCATTGCTGTATATTTTTATTTATTAACGTTTATATTAGGTAATTGTTCTGTCTATTATTGTACAAAACCAATACCATCAATGTTCAAAAGACATAAGGTCATTTACAAAATACACCAGCTCACATATTGACATTCTTAAACTGAAATATATAACAAATTGTCATGTATTTGATTTTATTGACAGTTTCCTGAGTTTTAAACTGAAAATTTGACAATAAAAAAAGCCCCACTTTCAAAAAGTGAGGCTGAAGATTATAATGATAAATGGCTTATTTCTTGAATTGATCAGAAACCACTAATTCTTTACTTCCTTTCGTATAAGTGTAAAATCCTTTTCCGGTTTTAGCACCTAAATGTCCTGCATTCACCATGTTTTTTAATAAAGTACTTGGAGCATATTTAGGATTACCATAACCGTCGTGCAATACATTCAGAATAGACAAACAAGTATCTAAACCAATAAAATCAGCTAATTGTAACGGCCCCATTGGATGCGCCATACCTAATTTCATGATTGTATCAATCTCTTCAACACCGGCTACTCCTTCTTGTAATGACAAAATAGCTTCATTAATCATCGGCATTAAAATACGATTCGCGATAAATCCAGGATAATCTTCTACTACAGAAGGTACTTTTCCTAACTTCTCAGATAATTCAACGATTAAATCTGTAACTTTTTGATCTGTAGCATAACCATTAATGATTTCAACTAATTTCATAACAGGCACTGGATTCATAAAATGCATACCTATCACCATTTCCGGACGATTCGTAACACCTGCAATTTGAGTAATTGAAATAGAAGAGGTATTGGTTGCTAAAATGGTATTCTCATCACAAACCTCATCTAATTGTTTGAATATTTTTAATTTTAAATCTAAATTCTCCGTTGCTGCTTCTACTACTAAGTCCACACCTTGTACACCTTCAGCTGTATCTGTAAAAGTGGTGATATTTTTTAGAAAGTCGGCTTTTTGTGCTTCTGTCATCAATTCTCTTTTGATTTGACGATCCATATTGCTACCAATTTTAGCAATGGCATTTTGTAAAGCTGATTCCGATATATCGATTAAGTGAACTTGATAGTTGGTTTGTGCAAATACGTGAGCAATACCATTACCCATAGTTCCTGCTCCTATTACTGCTACTTTTTTGATTGAATTTAAATCCATTTTTTATATTTTTTAATGACAAATTTACAATTTTTAAATTATTAAAGTGCTCCTTTAGTAGATTCTAATTTACGGTTCAATAATTTAATAAAATGTTTTTCAGAATACGACACTTTAATGATCGGAGGTGATAATGCCAAGGCTAGCTCAATTGATGTCGATAAATTTAAGTTTTCCTGTGAAGTTTGAATAGCCCAAGTTTGTTCTTGGAAATACTCAGCCAAATAAATCTGTTCTGTCTGTCCAGGCGTCGGAATCAACAACATTTTTTTTTGCAAATAAATCAAATCCATTAAAGTGCTGTACCCACTTCTTGAAATTACCAGCTCTGCATCTTGAATATATTTCAACAACTCTTTTCCTTTAGACAAATCAACAATCTCATCAAAAAAAGCATCCGTTTCATCTGAATAAGGAGCTAAAGTGCCTCGAATTAAAATCAAATGATAATCCGTTAAATGTTGAACTTCATTTCTGATAGCCGTTTCTAATAACTGTCTTTGAGGTTCAGGACCTGACAATACAAAAAGCAAGTTTTTCTTTGAAGTGGAATTTGTAGATATAGAATCCACATCATTTTTGCTCAAGCTCATGAATTGAGACGTAACCCCAATCGATGGATAATCATCTTTTCTTCTCCATGCTAACTCCCCTGCAATTTTCAAAGTCGGATCATCTAATTTCCAAATATCATCAAAGCGTTTCAAATATTTTTTTTGTATTTGAGTGGCTAAAGTATCCATCCAATCTTGCTTACCGGAGCGCAAATATATTTGATGTCCGATAAATATAGAAGGCACTTCAAGATGATACATTCCATATCTATTATCAGATAAAATCAAATCAAAACGATGTAGTTTTTGTTGTTGTTTCAACCATTGATTTTCAGCTTTAATTACTTTTAGAATCTTGGGCGACTGCCTCAAAAGTTTTGAAAAGAAGAATTGACTTTTTTGAGCGTAGGTAATATTATAAGCTGGAGATGAAATGATTTTAGCATGTGGGAAATAACTTTTAACTAAGGCTTGAGCAGTTTCATTAGATAATGCCCAATGTACTTCCATACCATTTATTGTCATCCAATCATACAAAGCGATACATCTGGTGACATGTCCCAAACCCCAATCTAAGGGTGCTAACAATATTTTTTTGGTATTTTTCAAGGATTCATACTATCTTTATGGCAAATATATGTTGTAATGAAGTCAATATTCCGCACGAAAACAATAATATGGATTTTATTTGCTTGTTTCACAATAGGTACTTTATCTAGTTGCTATACAAGTAAAAAAGGTTGTTGCACAGATTTAAATCAAAAATACAAACCCAAAAAGAAAAGCTATCCTGGTAGATAATAAAAAAGGCAGCTATTAAAAGCTACCTTTTTGTATTTTTAATTTATCTCGAATAATTCGGAGCTTCTTTAGTTATTGTAATTCCATGTGGATGACTTTCAGCCATACTTGCGGAAGTTATTTTAATAAATTGCGCCTCCTCTTGTAAAGTGGTGATGTCTTTTGCACCTGCATAACCCATTCCTGCTCTTAATCCACCAATAAATTGTTGAATCACTTCATTGATAGTTCCTTTATAAGCTACTCTTCCCACGATTCCTTCTGGTACTAATTTTTTGATATCATCTTCTGCGTCTTGAAAGTATCTGTCTTTAGAACCTGCTTGCATCGCATCGATACTACCCATTCCTCTATAACTCTTGAACTTACGACCTTCATAAATAATGGTATCTCCTGGACTTTCTTCTGTACCTGCAAAAACAGAACCTGCCATGATACAATCTGCTCCTGCTACTAAAGCTTTAACCATATCTCCTGTATAACGAATACCACCATCAGCCACTACTGAAACATCTAAAGGGTTTAACACCTTTGCACATTCCAAAACTGCAGTTAATTGTGGTGCTCCAGCTCCTGTAACTACTCTTGTGGTACAAATTGATCCTGGACCAACACCTACCTTTACT
>Ga0209075_1002588_pt1 | contig 15812 bp, 12 predicted proteins | sample Stecom2011_FD_187523 | JGI IMG/M metagenome (GOLD analysis project Ga0209075, IMG submission 187523) | Agricultural soil microbial communities from Utah to study Nitrogen management - Steer compost 2011 (SPAdes) (version 2) | ecosystem: Environmental > Terrestrial > Soil > Agricultural land...
TGGCCACCCCCAACGGCCAGGCCGCGTTCCTGTTCCTGCTCACCTCCGCCATCGCCCCGCTGGTACGGTTGTCCTACGGCAAGATGGTGATTATGGCCCTGCCGTACACCGTGGTGATGGGTGGCGTTGGCCTGTACATGGTGACCCACGCGTTCTGATCAAGGTTTTGTAAATTTAACTAACCGCGCAGTTTTTATGTGGCGGTTAGCCTTCATGGGAACCCCAAACAATACCGTTAGTAGAGCGTTGCCAGCACCCGAATGGCATTGGCCGCTGCCGCCGTCCGGTTTTCCACATTCATCTTCCGGAACACCTGCTCCAGGTGTTTGTTCACGGTGCGGGGGCTCATCTCCAGAATCTGTCCGATTTCCCGGTTGGTCTTGCCATTGGCGATCCACAGCAGGACATCCGACTCCCGCAGGGTAAGATCAAAACGTTCCCGCAGCGCAGCTGAGGCGCTGTTCTGGTTCTGGGGTGTTTTCAGACGCAACAGGTACTCCTGGCCATCCACCAGGGCCAGATATTCAATGGAGCGGGGCGTGTCCAGTAACCGGATGGGCAGACTGTGGCCGGGATCTGGCCGGTGGCCCAGCCAGTCCTCAAGTTGTTCCCGTACTCCCTGGAAGTCCTCGTGATCCGGCGGCGGCAGGCAACGGCATACTTGCGGGGTACCCCACAGCAGGTTGCCCTCGCGGTCGACCGCAAACAGGTTCTGACCGGCGGTATCGAGCGCGCAACGGGCGCTGCGGGTCATTCTGGCGTTGGCCAGGTGCACCGCCATGCGGGCCAGTAACTCGGTGGTGTCGATGGGCTTGGTAACATAGTCCACGCCGCCGGCATTCAGGCCCATAACCACGTGTTCGGTATCGCTCAGGCCGGTCATGAAAATGATCGGAATGTCCGCGAAGGCGGGGTTTTCCTTGAGTCGCCGACACGTCTCGAAGCCATCCATATTCGGCATCAGCGCATCCATCAGCACCACATCGGGGGTGATGTTCTGGCTGATGGTCAGGGCCTGATTACCTTCCAGCGCCACCAGCACGGTCATGCCTGCTTCTTCCAGTGCATCATTGATCATGCGGATGGAATCGATGGCGTCGTCGACGACCAGTACCACGGTTTTGCGGTCATCAGGATGCTTCATGTTCGGTTACCTCAAGAAGTTCGAGAATCTTCTCGAACTGGAAATCGTTGGTGAATTTGGTGATCTCCTGAACGAAGGCGTCACTGGCGTCTCCGGCATACTGCAAGCTGTGCAGTGCCTCCAGCAGGCCCTTGCGATGGCCGATTCTGGCCAGGTCTGCCAGCGCCTCGCAGTGCTCCCGGGCGGGCAGTTCAAGCGCGCCGCTGGCTGGCAGCGGTAGCGCGGCCAGGGGCTCCGGGCTTTTCTCGAAGCGCCAGTCCAGGCCCATGACCCGGCCAATGGTGTCCAGCAGCAGGTTCAGTCGCACCGGTTTGATGATGTAACCGTCGTGCAGGCGCGGTGCCTCGGCGCTATGGTGGCCCTCGTTGGCGTCGGCAGAGACCATCACCACGGGCAGGTTGTATTTCATTTCCCTGAGCTCGGCCAGCACCTCCCAGCCGCTTTTCCCGGGCATCGACACATCGAGCAGAATCAGGTTGGGGCGCTCCTGTTCCACTCGTTCCGGAACGGTCATGGCATTGCCGGTGTCGCTGATTTCAAAGCCAAGTGGCGACAGCATGGCCCGGATCACCTGACGATGGGAGTCGTCGTCATCCACCAGCAGGATTTTCCGGCGGGCGCCATGGTAGCCGTAGATCCGGCGGGCCGGCGTCGAGATCGAGCGTGGGCTGGCGGAATGCAGGCTCGACAGCATCAGGCTGACCTTGAACACGCTGCCCTCGCCAGGTTCGCTCTCCACCGAGATGTCGCCGCCCATGATTTCCGTCAGCAGCCGGGTGATGGTCAGGCCCAGGCCGGTTCCGGTGCGGCTCTGGCCGGGATTGCGGATACGCTCAAACGGCCGGAAGATGCGTTCGATGTTTTCTGCGGCAATGCCCTCGCCGGTATCACGCACGGTGAATTCCGCCACCTGGCTGCGGTAGCGGAGGGTCAGTGACACGCTGCCCTGGTCGGTGTATTTGATGGCGTTCGACAACAGATTGATCAGTATCTGGCGCAGGCGTTTTTCATCGGTGGTCACCAGCTCTGGCAGAGGGTGAGGGCAGTGGTAGTCAAACGCCAGGCCCTTTTCTTCGGCCTGAAGCCGGAACATGGTCACCAGCTGCTCCATCAACAGCCCGATGCGCACCTGGTCCCGGTGCAGATCAAGGCGGCCCGCCTCTATTTTTGAAATATCCAGCAGGCCTTCAATCAAATCTGCCAGGTATTCGCCGCTGCGGCGAATCACTCCCAGGGCTTCTCTGCGGTGAGGCGGCACGGAGTCGTCATTCTCCATCAGCTGGGCATACCCGAGAATGGCGTTCAGGGGTGAACGCAACTCATGACTGATGCCGGTGAGGTAGCGGCTTTTGGCACTATTGGCGGCCTCGGCCTGTTCTTTGGCGTGCTGAAGGGCCTGGTCGGTGCGCTCGTGGGCAACGATTTCCTCAGTCAGCAGGCGGGTCTGACGACGGGACTCCTCTTCCGCCACCACCCGGCTTTCGTGGGCCAGCACGAACAGCCAGCAGATCACACCGGTAACAATCACCAGAATGAAAAACACTTTCCACAGAGTCACGGACAACAGCGTGGCCTCGGCGAACGACGCCACCGGCGTCTTGAAGTAGATCAACGACAGCAGCAGGGCAGAGAAACCGTTAATGATCACCAGCAGAGACAGGAAATGGCCTAGCCGGGATCGCAGTGCCGTCAGAGCCGGCGCAGGGAGGAAACGGCCCAGAAACTGCTGCATCTGCTCTTGGTAACCTGCGCCTGGCTTGCAGGCATCCTCGCAGCGGGCATCCAGCGAGCAGCACAGTGAGCAGATGGCACCGCCGTAAGCGGGACAGTGGGTCATGTCTTCCGGCTCAAAGCAGTGTTCACAGATGCAGCACCTTACCAGCTGATGGTCGGTGGCGAGGGCTACAAAAGGCCGTGCGGTGTAGAAGCGTCCTCCGGTTTTCCAGGCAATCAGAGGCGCGGTGATCAGCGCTACCACCAAGGCAATGAAATGAGACAGGGCTTGGCTATAGTCCCCAAGGGCTCCGGTGTGACAGGTAATGCCCACGATCGAAGCCGTGATCATCGCGCCCACACCCACCGGATTGATGTCGTACAGGTGTGCCCGTTTGAACTCAATGTGGGCCGGGCTCAGGCCCAGGGGCTTGTTGATCACCAGATCGGCCACCAGGGCGCCAACCCAGGCTATGGCGACAATGCCGTAGAAACCGAGGGTGTCTTCGAGAGCCCGGTATACCCCCAGCTCCATTACCAGCAGCGCAATGGCCACATTGAAAACCAGCCACACCACCCGGCCCGGGTGGCTGTGGGTCAGCCTAGAGAAAAAGTTGGACCAGGCGATAGAGCCAGCGTAGGCGTTGGTGACGTTAATCTTGATCTGACACAGGATCACGAAGATGCCGGCCATGGCCAGCGAGATTTCGGGTGAATGGGTAATGTAATTGAAGGCCACCAGATACATCTGGGTTGGATCAGATGCTTCACTGGCGGAAATGCCCTGATTCAGTGCAAGCACAGCCAAAAAAGAGCCTGCCAGAAGCTTCAGCATGCCGATCACAATCCAGCCGGGTCCGCCGGCCATCACTGCAACCCACCAGCGGCGCCGCTCGGGTGCATTGGTGGGCTTGGGAATAAAGCGCAGGAAATCCACTTGTTCGCCAATCTGAGCAATCAGTGAAAACACGACAGCGGCGGCAGCGCCGAACAGAAGCAGGTCAAAACCGTTGACCTCTGGTATACCCACTCCCTGGAACTGCGTCCAATCTTTGATGGAGGTTGCGTCGGCATAGATGATGAATACGAAAGGTGCCAGCTGCAGCAGAATAAACAGCGGTTGAGTCCACACCTGAAAGCGGCTGATGGTGGTGATGCCATGGGTCACCAGTGGAATGATCACCAGCGCGCAGATCAGGTAGCCGAGTACCAGCGGAATACCGAACAGCATCTCCAGGGCCATCGCCATGATGGCGGCCTCGATAGCAAAGAAAATGAAGGTGAACGATGCGTAGATCAGGGAGGTGATGGTCGAACCGATATAGCCAAAACCTGCGCCGCGGGTCAGTAGATCAATGTCTACACCATAACGGGCGGCATAGTAGCTGATGGGTATGGCGGTCAGGAAAATCACCAGGCTGACGGCCAGAATTGCGACCACTGCATTGTCAAAGCCGTAGTGTAGCGTGATGGAGCCGCCAATCGCTTCCAGAGCCAAGAAGGAAATGGCGCCCAGTGCGGTATGACTGATCCGGGCGGCCGACCACCGGCGGGCACTCTTGGCGGTGAAGCGCAGGGCATAATCCTCAAGGGTTTGGTTCGCCACCCATTGGTTATAGCTGCGTCGGACTCGAAAAATATTCTGTTTTGTCGCCATCTCAATCTCACTCCTACCTCACCGGTCCGCACTACTTTGGTGCGCTTTGGTGGCCCCTACGCAGTAAATCAGATAGCTGGAACAAAAAACGTGCCATAACCCGATGCGATGGGGCGCGGAGTGGATATATCTGCGGTTCTAGCGTGTCTGATGGATTATCGGTATGCGTCAAATGACGTACTGCGCTGGGGCGAATACCGAATGGGCTCCGGTGACAAGCCTGAGCAGAATGATTGTCGTGGGCGCTGTGCTTCCTGATTGGGGTGCGGCACCGGCTTTCAAACACTGCGAGGAATGACCATGGGAACCACAAGCATTGCCGCCGGACGGCGGAGTACCAAGAGCAAAGGGCTGCGAAAGAGCCTAGCCACCCTGGCCGCATCCATCATGCTGGCCACCTCGGCCCAGGCCGCTACGCCGCCAACCGAAGAGGTAAACACCACCGGGCTGGCGGTGACAGATGACGCCGTCAAGGTCGGTATCCTTCACTCCATTACCGGCACCATGGCGATCAGTGAGATTGGTTCGGTGCAGGCCGAGAAGCTAGCCATCCAGCAGATTAACGAGTCCGGCGGTGTCCTGGGCCGGCAGATTGAATTTGTTCAGGAAGACGGTGCCAGCGACTGGCCCACCTTTGCGGAAAAGTCCCGTAAGCTGCTGCGGCAGGACAACGTGGCCGCCATCTTCGGCGCCTGGACCTCGGCATCTCGAAAAGCCATCTTGCCGGTTATTGAGCAGTACAACGGCATGCTCTACTACCCGACCTTCTACGAGGGTCTAGAGCAGTCTCCCAATGTAATCTACACCGGCCAGGAGGCCACCCAACAGGTCCTGGCGGGTATCGACTGGGCGGTGAAAGAGAAAGGGGCCAAAACCTTCTACCTGTTGGGTTCGGACTACATCTGGCCCCGTACCTCCAACAAGATTGCCCGCAAACATATTGACAAACTGGGCCTGAAAGTGGTGGGCGAAGAGTATTACCCGCTGGGCCACACCCAGTTCAACTCCGTGATCAACAAGATCAAGCTTAAGAAGCCCGACGTGATCCTTGCCTCCGTGGTGGGCGGCTCCAACGTGGCCTTCTACAAGCAGATGAAAGCCGCCGGTGTCGACTTCACCGACGAAAAGCCCCTGCTGCTGACCATCTCCGTTACCGAGGATGAAATCCGCGGCATTGGCGGTGAGAACGTGGAAGGTATCTACGCCTCCATGAAGTACTTCCAGAGCCTGGACAACCCCAATAACCAGGAATTCGTGGCGGCCTTCAAGGAAGCCTGGGGTGACGACATGGTGATTGGCGATGTTACCCAGGCGGCCTACCTCGGCCCGTGGCTGTGGAAGATGGCGGTGGAAAAAGCTGGCTCCTTCGACATCGACAAGATCCGTGAAGCCTCACCCGGTATCGAATTCACCAAGGCACCGGAAGGCTATGTACGCATCCACGAGAACCATCACCTGTGGTCCAAGACCCGCATCGGCCGCGCCAAAATCGATGGCCAGTATGAAATGGTCCACGAGACGGCGGAGCTGATGGAGCCAGATCCTTTCCCGGAAGGTTACCAGTAAGCAGCCATGGCCGGTGTCTTTGGACACCGGCCATCCGGCTCGGATAGAAGCACGTGTTCTTAAGCGACGGGAGTAAGGGTCATGTTTGACGGATACACCACCAGCGAATTGATGTCGATTTTTGCCATGCAGGGCTTTGCCGGGCTATCCCTGTTCTCGGTATTCGTACTGATGGCACTGGGCCTGGCGATCATTTTTGGTCAGATGGGGGTGATCAATATGGCCCACGGGGAATTCATGATCCTCGGCGCCTACACCACCTACCTTGTCTCCGGGTTTTTCCAGTCGGTCCTGCCCGGTCTGTTTGGCGGATACTTCTTCGTCGCCATCATCATTGCGTTTCTGATCTGTGCGGCCCTTGGGGCCTTCATAGAATGGGCCATGATCCGACACCTCTACCGGCGGCCGCTCGACACCCTGCTGGCCACCTGGGGCCTAAGCCTGATCATGCAGCAAACCTACCGCTCCATCTTCGGCGCCCGGGAAGTGGGGGTAGAGTTGCCGGATTGGATGATGGGAGCCATCCAGGTGACTGACCTGGTGGAGCTACCCATCAACGGCCTGTTTGTAATGATCATTGCCCTGTCCATTGCCCTGGGTGTCTACCTGCTGATGTACCGCTCTGGCTGGGGCAAGAAGGTCCGTGCTGTGGTACAGAACCGCCCGATGGCCGAAGCCGTGGGTATTAACAGCGCCGGGGTTGACCGCATGACCTTCGCCCTGGGCTGTGGCATTGCCGGTATTGCCGGTGCAGCCTTCACCATGATTGGCTCCACCGGCCCATCTTCCGGCCAGGCTTACATTGTCGATACCTTCCTGGTGGTGGTGTTCGGCGGTGCCCAGAGTCTAATCGGCACCATTGTCTCTGCCTTCGGTATTTCCCAGGCCCAGTCCACGATGGAGTTCTTCCTCAGTGGTTCCATGGCCAAAGTCCTCACCCTGCTGGTGGTCGTCGGCATCCTGATGCTGCGTCCGGAAGGCCTGATGGCACTCAAGGTCCGTCGCTAGGAGACTGTCATGAAAAATACATCCCCGTTGAAATGGTTTGCCTCCCGAGAGGGACTCTACTACCTGGCACTGGCGCTGCTGCTGGTTGTCATTCTGCCGCTGGCGCTGGACCCGTTCCGCCTGAATATGGTGGGTAAATACCTGACCTACGCCTTTGTGGCCATCGGTCTGGTGATGTGCTGGGGTAAAGCTGGAATCCTTAGCCTGGGCCAGGGCGTGTTCTTCGGCCTGGGCGGCTACTGCATGGCCATGTTCCTGAAGCTGGAAGCTTCCACGCCGGAGGCAACCGCTATCCAGTCTACCCCGGGTATTCCGGACTTCATGGACTGGAACCAGCTGACCGAGCTGCCGTGGCTCTGGCAACCGTTCCACAGCTTCTCGTTCACCCTGATTGCTATCATCGGTGTGCCGGTACTGCTGGCGCTTATCATCGGATTTGCCATGTTCACCCGTCGGGTGGGGGGCGTCTACTTTGCCATCATCACCCAGGCCATCGCTGCCATCCTGACCATTCTGATCATTGGTCAGCAAGGCTACACCGGGGGTGTGAACGGCATTACCGACCTGCAGACCCTGATGGGCTGGGACATCCGCACCGATGAGGCTAAAAGCATCCTGTACTTCGTGTGCGTGGGTCTGCTGTTCGTATGCCTGTTCGTGGCCCGGTTTGTCCAGAACCGCAAGCTCGGTCGCATCCTGGTGGCCATGAACGGCCAGGAAAACCGGGTGCGTTTCTCCGGCTATGACGTCGCTGCGTTCAAGATCTTCGTGTTCTGCCTGGCAGCCGCATTTGCGGGTATTGGCGGCGCGCTGTTCACCCTGATTGTCGGTTTCATGTCGCCCTCGTTCATCGGCATCGTTGCCTCCATTGAAATGGTCATCTTCTGTGCCCTCGGGGGTCGCCTGTCGATTCTGGGCGCAGTCTACGGCGCGTTGCTGGTGAACGCCGCCAAGAGCGGATTCTCCGAATCCTTCCCGGAATTGTGGCCGTTCGCCATGGGTGCGTTGTTCATCGGTGTGGTGCTGGCTTTCCCGAACGGCCTGGCCGGCCTGTACCAGGCCTACGTGGCGCCACTGGAGGACCGCCTGTTCAAGCGCAAGCCGAAAGCAGCGGCGAAGCCAGCGCCTGCTGCCCGCCAAGATGAGGGCCGTGATTACGACCCGATGCTGGATCAATACAGCCCGGAGAAATCCTGATGAACGCAGTCAAATCACAGAGCAAGGACTTCCTGCTCGCAGTAGAGGGCCTGACCGTCTCATTCGATGGTTTCAAGGCGGTGGATGATCTCTCGTTCTACCTGGACCCGAAAGAGATCCGGGTCATCATCGGCCCCAACGGGGCCGGCAAAACCACGGTGCTGGACCTTATTTGCGGCAAGACCAAGGCGACCTCGGGTTCCATCAAGTTTGATGGCAAGGAACTGACCAAACTCAAGGAGCACCAGATTGTGCATTCCGGCGTTGGCCGCAAGTTCCAGACGCCCTCGGTGTTCGAGGACCTCACCGTGTTCGAGAACCTAGAGGTGTCTTATCCACAGGGGCACAGCGTGATGGGGGCTCTGGCCTTCAAGCGCTCGGCTGAGGTGGTGGCGGCCGTTGAGGAAGTGGCCGACACCATCTTCCTGAAAGAAGCCCTGGATCAGCCGGCCTCGTTGCTCAGTCATGGCCAGAAACAGTGGCTGGAAATTGGCATGCTGCTGATCCAGAAGCCGGACCTGCTGATGCTGGATGAACCGGTGGCCGGCATGTCGGTGGCCGAGCGCAAAAAGACTGCTGAACTTCTGCGGCGCATCACCAAGGATCACACCGTATTGGTCATCGAGCACGACATGCAGTTTGTCGGCGACATTGCCGACCGGGTGACCGTGATGCACCAGGGCAAGGTGTTGTCGGAGGGGTCTATCGATCACGTGAAATCGGACCCGAAAGTCATCGAAGTCTATCTGGGGCACTGATCATGCTGAGCGTCAAACAACATTCGGTGGCCTATGGCCAGAGCAGCATCATCCAGGACCTGAACCTGGAGGTGGGCAAGCAGGAAATCGTGGCGGTGGTGGGCCGCAACGGTATGGGCAAAACCACCCTGATGAAATCCCTGGTGGGTATGACCCCCACCAGGGGCGGGCAGGTCACGCTCGATGGAACGGACTTGTCGAACCTCAAGAGCTTCCAGCGGGTGAGGGCAGGAATCGGGTTTGTGCCCCAGGGGCGGATGATTTTTCCAACCCTGACGGTGAAAGAGAACATCGAGACCGGTCTGGCCGCGGTGGGCGAGAAGAAGATCCCGGAAGATCTTTACGAGCTGTTTCCGGTGCTGAAGGAAATGCAGCACCGCCGGGGTGGAAACCTCTCGGGGGGCCAGCAGCAACAGCTGGCCATTGCCCGGGCCCTGGCGACCCGGCCCAAGGTGCTGCTGCTCGATGAGCCAACCGAGGGGATCCAGCCCAACATCATCAAGGACATTGCCAAAACCCTTCGGCGGATTCGCGACGAGCGGGGGTTGTCGATTGTGGTGTCGGAGCAGGTGTTGAGCTTTGTGATGGATGCGGCGGATCGGATTCTGGTGATCGAGAAGGGGGAGATTGTGCACGAGGAGCTTCGGGAAGAGGCGGATCAGGACAAGATTGCCAGTTATCTGGCCGTTTGATGATGGGGGGTTGTCCCCGCCCCATCGGCCCGAACTTTAGAGATAACCCGCAAAGAACCTTGGAGTAAGAAGTATGAGACACGGTGATATTTCCAGCAGTAACGATACCGTCGGCGTGGCGGTAGTGAACTACAAGATGCCCCGGCTGCATACCAAAGCCGAGGTGCTGGACAACGCCCGTAAGATTGCGGACATGATCAAGGGTATGAAGGTGGGCCTGCCGGGCATGGATCTGGTGGTGTTCCCGGAATACAGCACCATGGGCATCATGTACGACAACGAGGAAATGATGGAAACCGCCGCCACCGTACCCGGTGACGAGACGGCCATCTTTTCCGCCGCCTGTCGCGAGGCCAATACCTGGGGCGTGTTTTCCCTGACCGGAGAACGCCACGAGGATCACCCCAACAAGGCGCCTTACAACACCCTGGTGCTGATCAACAACGAGGGTGAAGTCGTCCAGAAATACCGCAAGTGCATCCCCTGGTGCCCGATTGAAGGCTGGTATCCGGGTGACACCACTTACGTGACCGAAGGTCCCAAGGGCATGAAGATCAGCCTGATCATCTGCGATGACGGCAACTACCCGGAGATCTGGCGGGACTGCGCCATGAAAGGCGCAGAGTTGATCGTTCGCTGTCAGGGTTATATGTACCCGGCCAAGGAGCAGCAGGTCATGATGGCCAAGAGTATGGCCTGGGCCAACAACTGCTATGTGGCCGTCGCCAACGCTTCGGGTTTTGATGGCGTCTATTCGTACTTTGGCCATTCCGCCATTATTGGTTTTGATGGCCGGACCCTTGGGGAATGTGGCGAGGAGGATATGGGCATTCAGTATGCCCAGCTGTCGGTCAGCCAGATTCGTGATGCCCGGGCCAATGATCAGTCCCAGAACCACCTGTTCAAACTGCTGCACCGGGGTTACACCGGGGTTCATAACTCCGGGGACGGAGACAAGGGCGTGGCGGACTGCCCGTTCGATTTCTACCGCACCTGGGTTATGGATGCCAGGAAGGCACAGGAAAACGTTGAGGCGATGACTCGGGGCACGATCGGAGTAGCCGAATGCCCGGTGGGTGAACTGCCGGTGGAAGGCAAAGAGCGATCGGCAGGCGGGTAACCTCCTGTCTGCCCTGGGAAGGAGTATTTATGCCTTTCATAAATGATCAGCTTGAGGCCAACCGGCGTGTCATTGCGGAGAAGGAAAGTCCGCCAGGCCTCAGGCAGACGCGGTTTACCTTTGATCCTGATCATCTCTCCTGGACTCTGAAGGCCCGCATTGTCGGGCAGGATGAAGCATTGCGCCGCCTTGATGGCCTGATTCAGGTTGTCCGGGCGGACATTGGCTCGAATGATCGCCCCCTGGGCGTGTGTCTGCTCATGGGCCCCACCGGAGTTGGAAAAACCGAGACAGTCCAGATCCTGGCTGAGTTGATCCACGGCAGCCGTCAAGCGCTGTGTCGTATCGATATGAACACGCTCGGCCAGGAACACTATGCGTCTGCACTTACCGGCGCGCCCCCCGGTTATGTGGGAAGCAAGGAAGGCCATACCCTGTTCGATGCGGACAAGATTCAGGGGAGCTACAGCAAGCCCGGCATTGTATTGTTCGATGAGCTGGAGAAAGCCAGCCCGGAGGTGATCCGGAGTTTATTGAATATTCTGGATACGGGCGTCCTGACCCTGCCGTCCGGAAACCGGACGATCCACTTTCACAACACCCTGATATTCCTGACCAGTAACCTCGGTGCCGCGGAACTGCTGCGATATCAGAATCGTTTCAGGCGGGGATGGCGAAGACTGCTCAAGCCCCGTCAGGCGTCAGAATCGCGCATTCTGGATGAGGCACTGAACCGCCGTTTCGATCCGGAATTCGTCAACCGCATTGACCTTATTTTGCAATACCAGCGTTTGCCTGAACACGAGGCCGGAAGACTGCTCGATCTTGAGTTGGACAAACTCTACCGGCGATTGGGGGATCACCATGTCGAGCTGGTGCTGACAACAGCCGCCAGGAGCTATTTGTGCCGGGATTACGATGCCCGTTACGGCGCCCGCGACCTGGCTCGCGTGGTTCGCCATGAACTGGGGCCGGTGGTTGCCAGGGCGATGCTGACGAATCCGGCGACCAAGGGGTTTGTGGTGGACGTCAGGGATCACGGGCTGAGAGCCCGGCCACAGTCCTGATTTTACCCGGTGCGAGCCTTGTGATCGCGCTGTAACCCCTGCTATCAGCGGTGTTGGCCGACTACGTTATTTGACGCATTTATGAAGCGTTATAACGTTGTAAAAATGGTGTTGCAGTTGCTGAGAATCTTATCGGACATTATTCAGGAGTCTTAACATGGCGAGTACAGGTAGTGTCAGCGCTTGGGAAGAAGCGCTTCTGGTTGCAATGATTCAGTACCCCGTCCCGGTGATCAAAGGACCGGAAGATATTCAGGTTCAGGTGGACCAGATTTGTAAGGCCCTGGCCTCGACCAAAGCAGGCTATCCCGATCTGGATCTGATTGTTTTCCCCGAATATTCAACCCAGGGTCTGAACACGTCGATCTGGACCTATGACGAAATGCTGTTGACCATCGACAGCCCGGAAATCGGTCAGTTCAAGCAGGCGTGTATCGATAACGATGTCTGGGGTGTGTTTTCGCTGATGGAAAAGAATGAAGATCCATCAAAGCCGCCCTACAACACGGCCATTATCATCAACAGCGATGGCGAAATCGCATTGCACTATCGCAAACTGCAGCCGTGGGTGCCGATTGAGCCCTGGTCGCCCGGCAACTATGGCATGCCGGTTTGTGACGGACCCAAGGGTTCCAAGCTGGCGGTCTGCATCTGCCACGACGGCATGTTCCCGGAATTGGCCCGTGAGGCGGCCTACAAAGGGGCTAACGTTTATATTCGCATCTCCGGTTACTCCACCCAGGTTAACGACCAGTGGATCTGGACCAACCGTACCAATGCCTGGCAGAACCTGATGTACACCATCTCGGTCAACCTGGCCGGTTATGACGGCGTCTTCTATTACTTCGGTGAAGGCACCGTCTGCAACTACGACGGTAACGTGATCCAGCAGGGGCATCGCAACCCCTGGGAGATAGTCACGGCAGAGCTGTTCCCGAGGCTGGTGGACAAGGCACGTGAGAACTGGGCGCTGGAGAACAATATCTTCAATCTGGGATGCCGCGCCTACGTGGGTCAGCCCGGCGGCAGTACCGAGAACTACCTCACCTGGGTCAAGGACCTGTCCGAGGGTAACTACAAGCTGCCCTGGGACGACAAGATCAAGGTCCGTGACGGCTGGAAGTACTATCCGGACGGCGTGAAGCTCGGGCCCATGCCTAAGTAAGCGCACCCTGCCAGCAAGGCTGTAACCACCATCAATCTACGTCAAACGACGTAGATTGATGGTGCAGTTGACGAATGGTTGCCTGCGGGGGATTCATCAATAGTGAAGTCGTTGTTCACTGGACCAAGATGAATCCCTAAGGAGCGCCTGTTATGGCTGAAACCATTATCAAGATCGATCTGAACAAGTCGGCTTATGAGAACGACAAAATCCACAACCGCTGGCATCCGGACATTCCCATGGCGGCGACGGTCAAGCCCGGGGACGATTTCATCCTCGAGTGTTACGACTGGACCGGTGGCCAGATCAAGAACGACGACAGCGCCGACGACGTGCGCGACGTGGACCTGACCCAGGTTCACTTCCTGTCTGGCCCGGTGGGCGTGGAGGGCGCAGAACCCGGCGACCTGCTGGAAGTGGACATCCTCGATATCGGTGCCTTCAAGGACAGCCAGTGGGGCTTCAACGGTTTCTTCTCCAAGAAGAACGGCGGCGGCTTTCTGACCGAGCACTTTCCGGAAGCCCAGAAATCCATCTGGGACTTCAACGGCATGTTCACCAAATCCCGCCACATCCCCAACGTTGAATTCGCCGGCATGATCCACCCGGGCCTGATCGGCTGCCTGCCGTCCAAGGAAATGCTGGCGGAGTGGAACAAGCGCGAGAAAGAACTGTACGACACCGAGCCGGATCGGGTGCCGGGCCTGGCGAACCTGCCTTACGCCGACACCGCCCACCTGGGCAAGCTGGCGGGTGATGCCGCCAAAGAGGCGGCGCTGGAAGCCGCCCGCACCGTACCGCCCCGGGAGCACGGTGGTAACTGCGACATCAAGGACTTGTCCCGTGGTTCCAAGGTGTATTTCCCGGTCTACGTTAAGGGCGCGGGCCTGTCGGTGGGCGATCTGCACTTCAGCCAGGGCGACGGCGAGATCACCTTCTGCGGCGCCATCGAAATGGCCGGCTGGATTCACCTGCGGGTGAATCTGATCAAGGACGGTATGGCCAAGTACGGTATCAAGAACCCGGTGTTCAAACCCAGTACCATCAAGCCGCGCTACGAAGACTACGTGATCTTCGAGGGCATCTCGGTGGATGAAGATGGCCAGCAGCATTATCTGGATGTGCACGTGGCCTACCGCCAGGCATGCCTCAATGCCATCAACTACCTGACCAAGTTTGGTTACACCCCGGCTCAGGGTTACGCGTTGCTTGGCTGTGCGCCGGTGGAAGGCCACATCAGTGGCGTGGTGGATGTGCCCAACGCCTGCGCCACCCTGTGGTTGCCGACCGAGATCTTTGACTTCGACATCAACCCCACGGCGGAAGGACCGACCAGGAAGGTCACGCCGGGCACAGACGTACCCCTTTCAGCGGACAAGGAGTAAGCCATGCCACTGTACGACTATAAATGCCGGGAACATGGTCTGTTCCAGGAACTGGGCACCATGGCCGAAGCCGGTAACCCGGCCCATTGTCCTACCTGCAAGGCGCTGTCACCCCGGGTGATTGTGCTGCCGCCGGAACTCCTGGCCATGGACCCGGTCCGCCGCAACGCGGAGGCGCGAAATGAGAAGGCGAGCCACGAACCCATCATTTCCACCGCTGACCAGCGTGCCCGGGACGCCGAGCACCGCAAGAGTTGCGGCTGCAAGAAAAAGTCGGACGGTAAACACATGCTGTTCTACACTGCTGACGGTAAGAAAATGTTCCCGTCCATGCGGCCCTGGATGATCAGCCACTGAGTCATTGCGTTCACGTGTTTGGCCCCCTCGTGGGGCCCTTTTTATGTGGACGTGCCCATCAGGCATTGTCTTGTTTATAACGCCCCTATATAGTGACCCAATCCTTGGTTGACTACCATATATTGTGATCAAAGCGTGATCACTCAGGTAGTCGGGAATCCGGTGAGAATCCGGAACTGACGCGCAGCGGTATTGGGGAACAAGCGTGGCACAAAGACACTGGCAAGCGCCGGGAAGTCGCCACGCAAGGCCGAACCACACGGTTCACGCCCCTGAGTCCGAAGACCTGCCAGGGATAGACACTGCACCTTCGCGTTTATCAAGGTGAGCAGGCGGGTTTCGTTTTCTGGCCACGGAATCCACGGAAGAACACGGAAAGAAAAGACTTACTGATTTCGTGGCAAAACAGTCCCTTTCTTTTCATTTTTCCGTGTCCTTCCGTGGATTCCGTGGCAAAAACCTCCCCCTTCTCCCAAACGCAAAGGCTGCACCACCACGCGTACACAAGGAGAAGTTCCATGTCTGCCATCCTGTCCCCCGAGCCCCCTGCGGTTGCCGCTACAGAATCCCTTCAGGTCATCAAACGCAACGGCACCCTCGTTGGCTTTAACCCTTCCAAGATCACCATCGCCGTTACCAAGGCCTTCCTTGCGGTAGAAGGCGACCAGGCTGCCGGTTCTGCCCGTATCAACGACGCCGTGCACCGGGTCACCGAACAAGTGGTTCAGGCCATCAGCCGGCGCCTGAAAGCTGGCGGCAAGGTGCATATTGAAGACATCCAGGACCAGGTAGAACTGGCCCTGATGCGGGCGGAGGAACAGAAAGTGGCCCGGGCCTACGTGCTGTACCGGGAAGAGCACGCCCGCAAGCGCGCCATTGAAGAACCCATGGAAGCGCACCCGCACCTGACCGTGAAAAAAGCCGACGGCAGCGTGGCGCCGCTGGATCTGGGTTTGATGAAACTGCAGGTAGAGCAGGCCGCG
>Ga0209075_1002590_pt1 | contig 15808 bp, 17 predicted proteins | sample Stecom2011_FD_187523 | JGI IMG/M metagenome (GOLD analysis project Ga0209075, IMG submission 187523) | Agricultural soil microbial communities from Utah to study Nitrogen management - Steer compost 2011 (SPAdes) (version 2) | ecosystem: Environmental > Terrestrial > Soil > Agricultural land...
CTTCTTGCCCTTGGGCTTGAGCACCATATAGAAGCGCTGAACGTCATCCAGACCTTCTACCTGCTCTTCCCCTTCTACCTGCTCCGCCTCGGCGTGCTTTTCCTCAACCCTAGGGCGATAGACAAAATAGATATTCCCCGTCTCCAGGACTTCCACGTCATTCTGACTTTGCCTGGAACTTGCCATGCCGCTCCTCCCAAAACAATTTTCCCAAACCTCCGGCCTCTCTTCATTCTAGAGAACCAGAAGCCCGGGAAATAAAATCGGGAAGCGGCGCAGGTCAGGCTCAAACGCTCGGGCAGACCGTTAAACCTGGGGGATATTCAGGCTAGCCAATGCAAATCCGGTTTCGCCCGGTACGTTTCGCCTCCAATAAGGCAAATTGGGCCCGCCGTAGCAAGCCCAGCAGATCACTGTCCCCCTTGAGCGAGACCTGCCCCAGGGAAACCGTAAAGCGCAAAGTAACTCCGCCGTCCAAAGGCAACACAGCCTGTTCAATTGCACCGTGCAGGCGACGAGCAATATCAGTGGCGCTGACCTCATCAGACTCAGGGAGCAGGATCGCGAACTCATCGTCCTCCAGACGCCCGATTCCGTCCACATGGCGCAGATTCTCCGCACACACCGCAGTGAGTTGCTGCAAAACATAGTCTGCTGCCCCCTGCCCATGGGTGTTCCTGATCGAGTCAAACTCATCGACACTGAGCAGCAACAAAGACAAGGGATGCTGATACCGAGCAGCACGTGCCAGCTCTTGTTCGGCGATAGCCAGAAAGTGACGGCGATTCAGCGCGCCAGTCAGGGCATCGGTTCGAGTCTGTCGCTCCAACTCCTCCTGCAACTGGCGTAACGGGGTAATGTCGGCCATAAAGCCAATCATCAGCTCGGGATTTCCGGATGAGACCAGGAAGCGCCCCCGATGCTGCATCCAGCGATATTGGCCATCCTGGTGCAGAAACCGGTATTCGAGGTCGTAAACCTCACCACTTTGCTGGACGTCTTTCAGCGCAGCCAAAGCTTCGGCGCGGTCCTCCGGGTGCACCCGCACCGACCACTGGTCGATACCGCCGGTCATTTCTTCCGGGCCGTAGCCAGTAACTTCTCGCAGGCTGCCGCCCCAGAAAATGTTGCCCGAGTTGCTGTCATACTCATACAGAAGCAGGCCCGAGAGCTCGGCCCAGGCATCATGCCGACGCTTCCAGGCCGAAGCCTCTTCCGAGCTAAACTGCCCGCCGGTAGTTCCAGACTGAATTGCGGTATTCATCAGTATCCGCCCCTCTCTCCCAAGTTCACTCCATTAACGCCTGACAACCTATTCCAGTGGCTACACACCACCTAACCCGGGCAGCCGCCTTCCCGATATTTTTTCAGCAGAATATCGATAGTCTGGACGTTAGGATCTGAACTCACTAATAAAGCCATCTCGCCATCCACGCTCAAAACTCCCTTCATCTTGAGCTCATCCAGCGTCAGAGAACCGGCATAGTCTTCGGTATTGACGTGATACGCTGAAGGGATGTCGCGGGGTGTCCCTGAAGAGAGCTTGCACTCTTTGCGCTGCAGGGAGCCCTGACCATCAGCAGTGATGTAACCAAAAGTGTTAACGTCGCTCTGACCCGCCCTGAGTTGCAACTGGGCGAACCAGTACTGGCCCTGTAGATTAGCCTCAGTAAGACGATGATCCCCTTTCAGGCAGAGTAATAGACCATGGGTCGTCACCCTTTCAGGCGCTTTGGTAGTCTGGTTCTCTGGAAGAGAGCCAGACAGGTCGGGCTCCTTACTGCCGATCATGTACGAGGCCATCAGGAACTGCTGCTGATTTTGAAAGCCTCCCTCCAATAATGCCTCTTCACTCGCACCGATTGCAGAGTCAGGAATCGTTAGCCCCTGATCTTCCAAAATCCTGAACCGTCCGTTTTCCTGCAATTCATAGCGTGCCACTAAAGGATTCTCGCCATCGAGGCTATATTGGAAGACGCCATCCTGCACAAAATCCGCCTGGAACCACTGTAGCTGCGAGGTGGGCTGAGTGAAGTGCCGAACACAGGAATAAGCTCCGCTTAACTCAGAGGGAGCAACTTGTCCACCGGCAGGTTTGCGCGTATACAATGTCAGCCCTGGCTCCCTTTCGATCAGGAAAAGCACATCCACATCGGGGTCAGCCGCGCCATAGGGTGCACCGGCAGTGAGATACCCGGTTCCCCCCGGCGCTTTGAACTTGGTCAATGCCCCTGAGGGCATCGGACGATTCATCCCCTGCCTCTCCCAGCGTGCCAGGTTGGTACCGCCATGTTTTGACTGACCGTTCACAAAAGCATCCAGGTAGAGAGCTTCGGAAGTTTGCGTATAGTGACTGACCCGAAAGTAACTCCCTTGAATCTGGAATCGGCGCTCGGCTTCCTCTTCTTCGTCTTTATCACCGCCACCTTTGCAGCCCACTGTAATCGCCAGCATTGCCAGCAAGAGGCTGCTCCAGCCCGTTTTTACACCCCAGCTCCGCCGCATCATTCCTTCCATTTCGTTGCCTTGCCACTTTTTATTGGAATTTTTCAATTAGCTAAAGGCATGGTAACGACAGGCTCAGCGTGAGTCCTTGACTGACTTGGCAATTCAAACGTGTGGTGCCGCAGGCTGTATCAAGACAGCAGTCGCACGTGATTATAAAGGGCGGTGACCTTATCGAACTTGAGGATCAGGGCGTGGACGGTATTGGTATAGCTGTCATGCAGGTGGTACTTAAACCTGGTCTGGGGCTCCCCCTGTAAAAAACGGTCATAATCCTTGGCGAGCTCACGCACATCACTTTTGCTTTCCTTGCTCCAGGTGGCGTGAAATGGCCCCAATATAGCCCCACCCTCCAGGCAGATGGTCACTTCATGATTGGTCAGGCCGTCGTCTTCCCGTATCAACATGGCTGCTCCCTCCCAGGATCAGGCTCCTAGCTCACCGCAAACGTCTGCTCCGCTTTGGCTTGAGTGGCCGGGGGCGCCGCGGCCTCATGGGCCTCAAGCTCCAGCATGAACGCCTCAAGCAACTGCCGGGGTGCCCGGACAACCTGCCGGTCAGCCAACAAACCAATCTGAACCTGCTGGTTGTAACTCAACAAACTGATACCCAAGGCAGACTCGCCACTTTGGGGCACCCAGAACATGGCTTCATGAACCCGGCTACCGGCCAGGTACCGGGCCTGCTGAATCCCCGGCACATTGGACAGCACCAGTGAGCTTTTGCGACTGAACAGGTCGATAATCTGGCGCTGTATCCGCCCCGGCATCAAGCCCAATGCGGTTAGCAACCCATAAGAGATGCCCGGCTGCCAGGATCGACGCAGCCGCTGCATCTCGTATTTGATCCGATAAATGCGCTCAACCGGATTACGCACCCCCAGGGGCAGGGCCATGAACAACGTGCCAAACTGATTGCCCAAGGCCTGCTCCGGCACCAGCTCTCCCTGCTCATCCAGAGCCCGCACATTGACCGGCACCGTGGCATGAATTTCAAAGTCCGGCCCGACCGGCTGATAACTTTCCAGATAGCGCCGCAAGGCGCCGGAGACACAGGACAGCAGCACATCATTGAGGCTACAGCCGTAGGCCCGTCCCAACTGTTTAATCCGCTCCAGTGCAATCGGCTCACTCCACAAGCACACCTTGCCCGCGCCGAGCCGCCCCTTCAGGGCGGTTTCAGGATCAGAGGGCAGCGCCGTCAACCGGGAGGCCTCTGCCAGCACCGACAGGGCCATGCGCCCCAGATCCTTCAAGGACGACGGCTCCCGCAGCATATGCAGGCCGCCTTCCGACATTTTCAAACTGAATCGGCCGTAGCGCTCCAACGACTTGAGGGCGGCTTCCTTGATCACCTGATACGCATCCCAGGACTCCAGGCCCGGCGCCCGATTGTCGTTCGCCGCGGGCTGCTCGGGGCCCACACTCGTCGCGGAAGCGGGCTCGACTCGCTCAGCCGTGTCATCCGTGAGCGCAGCGAATATCGAAACCAACGACAAGCCATCGGCATAACAGTGATGAATTCGCATCACGATGGCGCAGCTGTCGCCATAGTTTTCCACAAAGTGAAACTGCCACAGCGGCCGGGCAGGATCCAGGGGCACGGCCGCCAGATCGGCGATAAAGCGCTGGAGCTCTTCCTTATCGGCGTTGCCCGGCAGAGCCGAGCGACGCACGTGATAATCCAGCTCAAAGCCTTCGTCCGGCTCCCAGAAATACAGTCCGGAATGGCAAACCGGGCGCTTCAAGAAACGGTCAAAGGCGAGAAACCGTTGTCGGATAAGCGTCGTGAAATCGTGAAAGTCACACCGCTCAATCACAATCATCGCGGTGACCACCATCAGGTTGGTGGGACGATCCATTCTCAGCCAGGCCGTATCCACGGCATTCATCGGTTCGCTGTTAGAATCCAGCATCCAGCCCCTCTCCCGGCCCGCCATGAAGATGCGGGCCGTTATAAATTCCTGACCTGGCTCGCCAGGCATTTGGTGAAGACAAAGTACGCCTCTCCATCATACACAAACAATATTACAAATTTTAACAATCGCCCCCAAAACCCCATCTATAATCGATTTAGAAGCTTCTGTTTGTCGGTCGCTACCAATTTTTCGATATGGACTAGACACCGGCAGCGTCGTTTATTACAAAGTTGTAAGGTAGGAAAGCTTCTAATCGTCGCGGTCGAACCATCGAAATACGGGCGCACGAGAACAATAAGCCAGTTGATTGCCTCTAATATTCAGATGCCACGAGCTGTAGGCCCCACTCCTGGGGAGTCACTGAGTCAGGCAGTCATCTACGACAGGAGCGTAGTTCGTATGAAAGCAACCCATGCGCGTAAGCTGATTAAGCCGATCGAGCAGTCCTACTCCGAAATGTTTTCCGGCCGGGTTTATAAGGTTGGCAAAGGGGCCGTTTCCGTTCGTAATCATAGCGCCCACGCCAAACATACGGTGATTGGCGTTCATGGCTTCCTGGAAAATCACTGTTACTTCACCCAAACCTACAATGCTCCCGATATTGAGCTGATTCTCCTGACCTGCAGCAACTACCATATTCCCGTCAGCGGTCCCACCGCGGAGACGCCGAGCTGGGAAGTCCCCATTAAATATCTCGAAGGCACCATTGAGTACGATGCCTGTATCCTGATCCAGGCCCTGCAGAATCTACCCACCACCAACCGAATCCGGGTCCATGGTCATTCCCGAGGTGGCGCCGTCATTGTTGAGGCGATCCGCCAGCGCCCGGAACTGTTTGAACAGGTGGATGTGGTGCTGGAAGCACCGGTCCTCCCGCAAGGCCAGCTGCACCCCCTGGTGAACGCCCTGCTGGAGCCGGTCAGCCACGGCATGTGGCCTTGGGTCATTCGGTTGGTGAATAGCGCCCCGGCATCCTCCTATAACCAGACCTTTTTCGGTCGGATGAATGCCCGCAAGCGGCAGTTACTGGACAAGCTGTTCCACGCCACCCGGGATCACCTCACCATTGTGCGCAATATTGAAAATATCATCGGCTGGATGGAGCGCACGTCTTTTGATGTCTATCAGCATATGCGCTACGGCACGGTGCTGATCCCGAAAGTCGACCGCATTCTGGATCGCCAAGCCATGTTACGCAGCGCGGAGCATACCTCCAACGCGATTCGAATCGTGGAAACCGGCGCTACCAGTCATTTCATCACCTTGGATAGCGTTGAGTGGGTTCCATCGCTCGATTCGATTCCCACTGCCGCGATTTCCGCAGCCTCCTGATTGTGCAAGGGAACCTGTACGGGCATCTCCGCGGTACAGGTTTCCCATAGATCTGGTACACTTGCCCGCCTTTCTGTTTAACACCCTGTCGCGAGCCCGGCTTGACGGAAACCGTCCCGATAAGTATATCTGGCCGTGTCAGGCCTTGAAGCTGACAAACCTTAAAATATCCATGCCCCACATTCTTCGATCAGTGCTGTTTGCCCGTAGCCATACAAGGAAGAACCATGTCCAAGGATAAACTGCTCAAGGCTCGCGTACGCAGCGAAAACGCCAAGCGTCTGCAGCAACTGCTGCTCGACTACCACTACCATCGGCAAGCGCTCCACCAGCATCCGCTGAAAGAGCAACTTGAATTGCTGGGGGACTGGCAGGCGGAACGTCTCAAACACACCCATGCGGATCTCTACCATAACCCTCGCTATCACGAGGCACTGGATTATCTGCTGAAAGACCTTTATTCCCCGAAGGAGTTTTCCCGGCGGGATTCCGATGTGGAACGGGTTTTCCCGGTCATGGTCAAGCTGTTACCGGACCAGGCGCTGGGCACCATCGCCGGCCTGGTGGAACTCAATTTACTGAGCCAGCAGCTGGACCTGCAGCTGACCCAAACCCTGTTTCTGACCCTGAGCGTCCGGGAAATCACCGAAACCAGTTATGCCCAAGCCTATCGCCTGTGCGACAACCGCGCCCAGCGCCTGCACCAGATTCATCTTTTCACCAATATCGGGAGAGATTTGGAACGCTACGTCAGCAGTCGCCTGTTGGCCATGACGCTCAAAATGACCGAAAGACCTGCTTATATGGCGGGCGTGGGCGAGCTCCACAGCTTTTTGTCCCGGGGCTTTCACTCATTTCGGGCCATGGGCGGCGTGGAAGAACTACTGGATCGCATTATTGAGCGGGAACTCCAGATCCTGGAGCGCATTCATGACGGCGACGACACGCCCTTTGCCTTGCCGCAGCCGATACGAGTGCCGAAGCCCGAGTCCCTTCCCGAGCCGGAACAAATGCCCGAGGTTCAGGTCGCGCTCGTCTGACAAATTTCTGGGTCTTAAGGGGCAGAGTCGTGGATGCAGGCCCGCGAGAGCCAGTTTCGGCTCTCGCTCAACCAGCGGTTAGGCCTGGCGTCCCTGCTCCAGCAGATTATCCAGATGATGATTGATCTCACGCTCAATCCGGTCACGAAACGCCGATAGCAGCAGCCCCAGCTTAAGCTCGATCTGGATCGTTTGGGGCCCCACATGCAACTCGCCGTTGGCACCTCGACGGTTAAAATAAAGCACTTCGTTCTTCCACTGGTATTGGACATCAAAATCCCTGGACAGGCTTTGAGCCAACTCATCAGCCGCCTGAAGCGCGTGCTGGTGGTCCAACTGGTGATGACGCGTAACTTTAATAGTCGACATAGGTTCTCTGATTCCGCAGGATTCGTCTTTCAGTAAAGATTAGTGTCGTCCGGTATTGAGCAAAAAGAGGGGCCTCAACAGGCGGCGCATCATAGCATATTGTTTCTTCATTTGACGTCCGGACGCACCACTTCGCCCAAGTGGAAAGACAATTCCCGCGCAGGGCGTTAAAATACCGTCCCAATCATTTCCATGACGCAAAATCCGCGCCATGGCCATCCAGATACAGCGACAGGGATCACTATGGACAAGAACCAGAACATGACCCACTTTGGCTATCGCCAGGTGCCCGCAGAGCAAAAAGCTCAGCACGTGGCACAGGTGTTCCATTCGGTCGCCTCGCGCTACGATGTGATGAATGATCTGATGTCCATGGGCATTCACCGCATCTGGAAACGTTTCACCATCGAAATGAGCGGCGTCCGCAAAGGCCACCGGGTCCTGGACATTGCCGGGGGCACCGGCGACCTGACCATGCAGTTTTCCCGCCTGGTGGGTAATACGGGCACCGTCGTGCTGGCAGACATCAATGACTCGATGCTGAAGGTCGGACGCGACCGCCTGATTGACCAGGGCTTTGGCAGCAATATTGAATATGTGCAGGCCAACGCCGAGTGCCTGCCTTTTCCGGACAACTACTTTGACTGCATCACCATAGCCTTCGGCCTACGCAACGTGACCGACAAGGACAAGGCGCTGGCCTCCATGGCCCGGGTTCTCAAGCCCGGCGGCCGGCTGCTGGTGCTGGAGTTCTCCAAGCCTGACAATCCCCTGCTGTCCAAGGCCTACGACCTGTACTCCTTTACCGCGCTCCCCTTGATGGGAACCCTGATCGCCGGAGACAGCGAAAGCTACCGTTATCTGGCCGAGTCGATCCGGATGCACCCTGACCAGGAAACGCTGAAAGGCATGATGGAAGCTGCCGGGCTGGCCCGCTGCAAGTATTACAACATGACCGGCGGCATCGTCGCCCTGCACACGGGAATCAAGGCCTGACATGGACCCCGTTGCCCGCTCGGCCTTTCATCTGGCCTTGGAACGCCTGCTCAACAAGGCCTTGGCGCTGGACCTCGCCAGCCAGCCAAAGCTGCGCTGCTGGGATGGCAAGATGCTGGGACTCTGCCTGCAGCCTCCCGGCCTGAGCGTTGCCCTGTTGTTTCAAGATGGCCAGGTCCGGGTGTTTGCGGAAAGCGATGGCCAGACCGATGCCCGGATCACCGGCACGCCGTTAGCGGTACTGAGATTTCTCGCCCCCGTTGAAGAGGGTTCGATCACCGAGCTGGAAGTCACTGGCGATCAGCAGTTGGTTGACGAGTTTCGTCAGCTCCTGCAGGAGCTGGAACCGGACTGGGAAGCCGAACTGGCCCAGCACCTGGGCGATGTCCTGGCCCATGAGGCCGGCCGACGCATCCGCCAGGGCGTTCAATGGGGGCAGCAGGCACAGCGAACCCTGCTCGCCAACCTGGCCGAATATGTCACGGAAGAGTCCCGGATCCTGCCGCCCCGGGCTGAACTGGAAGCCCGCCTGCTGGAATCGCTGCCACCGTTAGAACAACGCCTCGACGAACTGGAGCTGCGCGTTCAGCAACTGGAACGCCTGCTGCGACAACCCTCGTCCTCGTCTTAACCTGCCGGAAGTTACCTCGTGAGTCGACTGCGCCGTTTCCTGAAGATCACCTGGGTCGTCAGCAAGTATCGTCTGGACGAATTCATTCCTCTCGCCACCTTGCCTTTCGCCCTGAGAGCCCTGCTCTGGCTGGCCCCCTGGCATTTTTTTCCGCAGCCCAAGCTGTCCCGTGGCGAACGGCTGCGCCGGGCTCTGGAGGAACTCGGCCCCATTTTTGTAAAGTTCGGCCAGATCCTCTCCACCCGCCGGGACTTGCTGCCCGATGATGTGGCCAATGAGCTCAAGTATCTGCAGGACAAGGTCCCGCCGTTCGACAGTGCCCTGGCTCGCCAGCGTATTGAGCAGTCCCTGCGGGGCAAAATCGAGGATGCTTTCGCGCGGTTCGACGAAGCACCACTCGCCTCCGCCTCCATCGCCCAGGTGCACTCCGCCCAGCTTCATAATGGCAAGGAAGTGGTCATCAAGATCATTCGACCCGGAATCGCCCCCATTATTCGCCAGGACATCGCCCTCATGTTCATGATCGCGCGACTGGTCGAAACCTATTGGGAGGACGGCAAGCGACTGCACCCGGTGGATATCGTCGCCGACTATGAGCAGACCATTTTTGACGAGCTGGACCTCCAGCGGGAAGCCGCCAACACCTCCCAGCTTCGCCGCAACTTCCAGGATTCGCCCCTGATCTATATTCCAGAGGTCTACTGGGACTATACCAGCACCAAAATGCTGGTCATGGAACGCATTTACGGCACCCCGATTGCGGATGTGGAAACCCTCCGCGCCAAGGGGACCGACATGAAAAAGCTGGCCGAACGGGGCGTGGAGATCTTTTTCACCCAGGTGTTCCGGGATAGCTTCTTCCATGCGGACATGCATCCGGGCAATATTTTCGTCTCCACCGAAAACCCCCAGGAACCCCAATACATTGCCATTGACTGTGGCATTGTCGGCACCCTGTCGCCCCAGGACCAGAACTACCTGGCCCGCAATCTGCTCGCTTTTTTCAAACGGGATTACCATCAAGTGGCGCTGCTTCATGTAGAGTCCGGCTGGGTTCCCTCCACCACGCGGGTCGATGAATTCGAGTCCGCCATCCGCACCGTGTGCGAGCCTATTTTTGAGCGTCCGCTAAGCGAAATCTCCTTCGGTCACTTCCTGCTGCGCCTGTTCCAGACCGCGCGGCGCTTTGATATGGAAGTTCAACCCCAACTGGTCCTGTTGCAGAAAACCCTGCTCAATGTGGAAGGGCTCGGCCGTCAGCTCTATCCACAACTGGACTTGTGGAACACGGCCCACCCGTTTCTGGAACGCTGGCTACGGGATCGCATTGGTCCGCCCCGGCTGATGAAAGCGGTTCGCCAGCACTTGCCCGACTGGCTGGAACAGACCCCGGAAGTGCCGCAACTGATTTTCGAGGCCATGAGCCAGATCCGGCACCTGGACCGCTTTAGCCAAGGCCAGGACCGCGCCCTGGAAGCTCTGCGCCTGGAGCTTCAACGGGAGCGCCGACAGGACCGCCGCCAATGGCTGGCGTTTGCCTTCATCGCCGCGGCAGGGCTGAGCGCCACAGAAGGCGGCTGGGCCTGGCTCAGCAACCTGCCTCCCCATGGCTGGCTGCTGGCCGCCGCGGGTGTGTATCTGTTGCTGCGTTCACAGCGTCGCTAAGCAGAAGCTGAAGCGGACGCTAGTCACCATGACTGATATACTTGGCCGTACCGGTTGCGGCCGTAACACGGTTTTTACCAGCCCTGAAACAAGGTAACCTCATGACAGCTCCAGACTGGCTGAACAGCATTAAATGGAACGACCAGGGTTTGATACCCGCTATCGCCCAAGACGCCAGCAGCGGTGAAATCCTTATGGTGGCCTGGATGAACGCCGAGGCGCTCGCCCTGACTGCCGAGGAAGGCCAGGCGGTGTACTGGTCCCGCTCCCGTCGCGCGCTGTGGCGAAAAGGCGAATCTTCGGGCCACCAGCAGCGGGTTCAGGAAATCCGCCTGGATTGCGACAACGACGTCATTTTGCTGAAAGTGGAACAGGTTGGCGGCATTGCCTGCCATACCGGACGCCGTAGCTGCTTCTTCCAAGTGCTCAAAGACGGCAGCTGGCAATCCAGCGATCCCGTGCTGCGCGACCCTGCCGATATCTACGGAGCCCCTTCCCATGACTGATAGCCGTAACACCTCCACTCCGCTCAACTCTTCGCGGGAGACCCTGGAAAAGCTGGCGGAAATTCTCGAGTCCCGCAAACAGGCCGACCCTGGCAGCTCCTATGTCGCCAGCCTGTACCACAAGGGCCTGAACAAGATTTTGGAAAAAGTCGGCGAGGAATGCGTGGAAACCATTATCGCCGCCAAGGACGCGTCACGAACCGGCAATAATCAGGATGTCATCTACGAAACCGCCGACCTTTGGTTTCACAGCCTGGTGATGCTCAGCCAGCTGGGAAGTGGGCCGGGCGAGGTTTTAGCCGAGCTGGAGCGACGCTTTGGCTTGTCGGGCATTGAAGAAAAAGCCTCCCGCGCCGAGTCCTGAGGCTCAAGATTAAGATCAAACCAGCATCACCCGATGCGTAATCTTTTTAATGTTTAATAGACCTACATCAACCCGGACTTCAGCTTAAAACCGGGCACCCGCGCGACTTGACCTAAGTCATGCAGTAGCGCAGCTTTGGTGTTTATGGTGTAATGCCTGAAGCTACATTGAGGACTTTTTATGGGTATCGGTTGGCAACAATTACTCATTGTTCTGCTTATTATCATTCTGATTTTTGGCACCAAGAAGCTGAAGAACATCGGCAGCGATTTGGGTGGCGCCGTGAAGGGCTTTAAGAAAGCCATGAGTGATGAAGAGAACCCTGAGAAGAAGTCGCTCGAAGACAAAGGTCAGACCTTCGAAGGCAGCGCCGAGAAGGTGGACGCAGCCAAGCAAAGCGAAAAATAACGCATTTGCGCCTAAAGCAGTTCATACCTTATGTTTGACATCGGCTTTGCTGAACTACTGCTTGTCGCCGTCATCGCCCTGGTTGTCCTCGGACCTGAGCGGCTACCGTCGGCAGCCCGTACGGTGGGCAGCTGGGTGGGTCGAGCACGTAGAATGATGAACCAACTCAACCAGGAGATCGACAAACAGATCAAAATGGAGGAGTTGCGGGAAAAGCTGCGCCAGGAAGGTGATACCCTGGGGGCTGAAAAAATCCAGGAAACGGTGGATGCAGCCCTGAAGGAAGCTAAAAAGTTCGAACACCTGGTGAATCAGGAGCTTGCCTCGCCGACAGCAACGTCAGCCGAGATAGCCCCTCAGTCCAGCAGCGAACCGACACCGGCATCCATCCCCCATCCGAGCAACACACCAGAGTCGGCCGCCTCAGAACCCAAGACAACAACTGGGAACACCCCTGAGTCGCCCCGGCCCTAGTCATTACCTAGACAGCCCTGAGACCATTTATCCATGGCCAAGCAGTCTCCCGACGCCCCAGCACCGGAACAGCCCCTGATCGAGCATTTGCTCGAGTTGCGTAACCGCCTGCTCAGATGTGTTGTAGCGGTCGTCATTTTGTTCTGTGGCATTTATCCGTTTGCCAACGAAGTTTACCTGATTATTGCCGAGCCGTTGCGGATTCACCTGCCCACCGGCACCACCATGATCGCCACCGAAGTCACCTCACCCTTCTTCACGCCACTCAAGCTGAGCATGGTGATGGCGGCCTTCCTGGCGGTTCCCTTTATGCTGTATCAGGTCTGGAGCTTTATCGCGCCGGGCCTGTATCAACACGAAAAACGCCTGGCCCTGCCCCTGTTCGCTTCTAGCGTCATCCTATTCTACCTGGGGGTGCTGTTCGCCTACTTCGTGGTCTTTCCTCTGGTCTTCTCATTCTTTACCTCGGTGGGGCCGGAAGGCATCGCGGTGATGCCGGACATCAACAGCTACCTGAACATCGTCTTGAAGCTATTTTTTGCCTTCGGCATTACCTTCGAGATTCCGGTTGCGACCATCCTGCTGATCAAAAGCGGCATCACCTCGGTTGCCAGCCTGAAGGCCAAGCGCCCTTATATTTTTGTGGGCTGCTTTATCGTGGGCATGCTGCTCACGCCTCCCGACGTGATCTCTCAGACCCTGCTGGCGATTCCCATGTGGCTGCTCTTTGAGGCGGGCGTTTTCTTCGGCCGTTTTGTCGAACCCCGGGAAGACGCGGAAGACAGTGAATCTCGCGAAAACAGCAATCCCGGCTCATGAACCTCCTGCTCCTGCCCGAGCACTGCCAACGACCTGATGGACTGGCAGAAGTCACTGGCCGCCAGCTCACTCACCTACGTGAAATCCTGCAGCTCAGCCCGGGCGAAACCGTGCTGGCCGGCATTCTGAACGGCGCCTATGGGCGTGCCGACATTGTCGAGCAAAGTGATCAGCGGGCGCTGCTCCGGCTCAACCTGGATACCGCCCCGCCGCCCCCTCTGCCGCTGACGCTGATCCTGGCACTGCCGCGTCCCAAGATGCTCAAGCGGATTCTGCAGACCGCCGCCACCCTGGGCGTGAAGGATCTCTACCTGATCAACTCCTACAAGGTGGAAAAGAGTTACTGGAGCTCGCCCTGGCTCACGCCGGACAAGATCGAGGAAAACCTGATTCTCGGGCTTGAGCAGGCCATTGATACCCAACTCCCCCGGGTACACCTGCGCAAACGCTTCAAACCCTTTGTGGAAGACGAATTGCCGGCCATCACCGCAGGCCGCCGGGCGCTGGTGGCCCACCCCGTAGCCGCCATCCCCTGCCCGATCGGGGTCACGGAACCGATCACCCTGGCGATTGGTCCGGAAGGTGGGTTTATTCCTTATGAAGTGGAGAAACTGCAGGCTTGTGGTTTTGAAGCCGTCACGCTGGGACGCCGGATCCTGCGGGTGGAAACAGCCCTGCCGGTGTTACTGGCCCGGCTGTTCCCCTAATGTCCCCTTAATGGGCCAGCTCCGTGGCCTGGGGCTTTTCCAGAGTCTCATCCCGCAGCCAACGCTTGGGGAGCATATCCTGCGCCAGGGCAAGGGCCGCAATCTGGTTTTTCAGCCAACCCTGCTCATTGAGCCAGCGCATGCCGGTATTGCGCATCCAGCGTAACGGCAAGGGGTCGGCCCCAAACAACCGCTTAAACCCTTCCATCGCCGCCATGGTGGCCAGATTATGACCCATGCGACGCCGCTGAAAGCGCTGCAGGACCGACAGGTCCGCAAAATCAATGCCCCGTTCCCGGGCCCGCAACAGCTCATCGGCCAATACGGCCACATCCAGAAAGCCCAGATTGATGCCTTGGCCGGCCAGCGGGTGAATGGTGTGGGCAGCATCAGCCACCAGGGCTATGCCGGGCTTCACATAATGCTTGGCGTGACGCTGGCGCAGCGGAATCGCTTGGCGCCTGGAGACCTCTACCACCGACCCCAAACGCTGCTCCAGGGCCTCGCCCAGCGCCTCACAGAATGCCTCGTCCGGCATCGCCAGCAACTCCCTGGCCCGTTCCGGCGTGGTGGACCAGACAATGGAGCTATAACGGTCACCCGCCCCGTTTAAGGGCAAAAACGCCAACGGCCCTTCCGACAGAAAGCGCTGCCAGGCGGTCTTCTCATGGGGCTTCTCGGTCACCACCGTGGCAACGAGACCATGTTGCTCGTAATCCCATTCCCGGGTCGGGAACGCCGCCAACCGGCGCAATGGAGACTCGGCACCGTCCGCGGCAACCACCAGCTTGCTCAGCAGGGCGGAACCGTCTCCCAAGGTCAGTTGCACCGGCCCACCCAGATGGCTGAACCCGGTCACCTTCTGGGGGATCACCTGCACGGGCAACTGGCGCAACTGGTTCCAGAGCGCCCCCGTTACGATGCGGTTTTCAATGATATGCCCCAGGGAAGGCTCATAAAGCTCGGCGGCCTGGAACTCGATATGGGCGGTTCCGTCGGCGTCCCACACGTACATGCCCTGATAGGGACTGATACGCTGTTTTGCCATGTCATCCCAGGCGCCCAGGCTGCGCAAAAACTCTTCACTGGCACGGGTCAGGGCCACCACACGCCGGTCAAAGTCCTCCGGGGTCAGGCTGGCTTGGGCAGGGGCCGCGGTCCACGGCGCCGGTGGCGCGGGATCAACCAGGGCCACCCGCCAATCCGCGCGTCCCAAGGCACAGGCCAAGGCTGCGCCGGCCATGCCGCCACCGACAATGACCACGTCATATTCAGGAGTTGAATCCATAATGCCTCTCAAGCTAATACTGCCTCTCGGCCACCCAATCCCATGGCATAGCGAGCAAACGTCTGCTTGAGAGGGGCGACCAGATCCAGGGTGATCAACCCCGCGCCACGGGCCTGGGTCAAGGGGAATTTGGCATTGGAGAACAAGCGGACCAGGCTGTCGCTGGCCACAATGGTACGCAACTGGTCCTCCTGCTGGTCCTGCTCGTAGCGGGACAGCAGACTCAAGTCACCCAGCCACTGTCCGGCGCGGTGCGCTTTGGCCAGCAGCTCCGCCAGCCCCATCACCTCCCGCACCGCGAGGTTGTACCCCTGCCCCGCCACGGGGTGTAACGAGTGGGCGGCATTCCCCACCAACACCAGTCCGGGACGGACCTGTTCCAGTGCCCGCTCCAGGGCTAACGGATAGACATGGCGCGAACCGACCTGAACAAAGCCACCCAGGCGATGGCCAAATCGATCCCCCAGCATCTCCAGAAATTGCTCATCGCAGGCCTCCAGCACCTCCTGCGCGCGGTCTTCCGGCAACGTCCAGATGAGTACCGAGCGGTGATCCTCCAGGTTGCCCGCCCCCAGGGGCAAGAGCGCCATGGGCCCTTGGTCGGTAAAGCGTTCGTAGGCGACGAATTCATGGTGCTTGCGGCTGGAGACGTTGGTAATCAATGCCACCTGTCCATAAGACCGTTTCTCGGTCTGGATACCCAACTGCTGGCGCAAGCCGGAGCGGCCACCATCGGCGAGGATTGCCAACTGGGCGCGCAGGGTACGCTGGACCGTTTCAGTCGCA
>Ga0209075_1002591_pt1 | contig 15806 bp, 16 predicted proteins | sample Stecom2011_FD_187523 | JGI IMG/M metagenome (GOLD analysis project Ga0209075, IMG submission 187523) | Agricultural soil microbial communities from Utah to study Nitrogen management - Steer compost 2011 (SPAdes) (version 2) | ecosystem: Environmental > Terrestrial > Soil > Agricultural land...
GGGCCGAGCTTTCTGGGTCGTCGGCTGGTAGCGGCGAAACTTGTCAGGCGGGGGAGTCATCCGGCCTGCGCAAAAGAGTTGCGGTGACCGGTTTCCCGATAGTGATGCCAGAGCAGGGTGGAGATCCTGGTCTGGATGACGCCGGCGAAAAGTTGCCGCAGTCATTGTTGGCAAAGTTGCAGGCGCAGGGTCAGCTACAGGTGCTGGGAGCTACGTCATTACAGTTGTTCAGCCATTTGCCAGACGCGCCGACCTCTCAGGTCAATATGGCCAGTAATCATCTGACCAACGTGGTGCAACTGGCTCGGGAGCTGGGCGCGCAGTTTGTGGTGTCAGGCGTGATCCGGGATATGGGGGTGGCTGATCCTGATGCCTGGGGCAGCTCGATTCTGAACCGTATGCAGCGAAGCGTTGGCCTGTCGGATACCACCCGTCGTTTTGAGGCGGAGGTTATGGTGTTTGACGGGTTCAGTGGATCCCCGGTATTTCGCAAGCGTTTTGAAACAGCGGCAAATTGGGATCCGAAAGGCAGTGGTACAGCGGGTTTTGCGTCTGCAGGTTTTGAGCAAAGCGAGTGGGGCAAAGCGGTTTCCGGGGTGATCAGTGAGATGGCCATTGCCGTCAATGGCGCTTTGCGTTGTCAGCCGTTCATGGCGCGTATTACGCGGGTAGATGATGGCACGGTTACTCTGGCTTCCGGTGCCACGGCGGGTTTACGGCCGGGAGATCAGCTGAGCATCTACCGCAGTCAGCACTACTTTGACTCACTGAACGGTACGCCGGAGCTTTCGGACGCGGGCGTGTCAATCACGTTGGATAATGTTCATCCGGATTTCAGTACTGGCCGCCTGGCAGTGGCCGGCGGACAGGTGAATGTGCAGCGGGATGATCTCGCCATTATCTGGTGAGCTCAGGCGGCCGCCTCGGCCGCCGCTATATCCCGGATCTTGCCGACCATCGCTCGCAGGCCATTACCGCGAGTCGGGGAGATGTGGCGGAACAGGTCCAGTTGCTCGAACAGTTCGTCGATGTCGGTGGCCAGCAGATCCCGGGGGGACTTGCCGTTCAATGCGACCAGAATGATGGCGGCTAGACCGCGCACAATGATGGCGTCAGAATCGATCAGCAGGAACAGTTTGCCGCTGTCTTCGTCGTAGTGATGAATCACCCAGACCTGGCTTTGGCAGCCGTGCACATAGTTCTCTTCTGTGCGCTCATCATCAGGAAATTCTGGTAGCTGCTTGCCCAGATCGATGATGAAGGCGTATCGCTCCTCCCAGTCATCCAGAAACTCGAAGGCGTCCAGAACGTCTTCGAGGGTGGTTTTCTGGCCGAGGGGGTTGTCCAGAAACTGTTGCTTGCTGACGGTCATAGCATTCCCAATTCCAGTTTGGCTTCATCGGTGAGCATGTCGTTGTTCCAGGGGGGGTCGAAGGTAAGTTCAACCGTCACCTTGTCCACGTTGGGGACGTGCTCCACCTTACGCTTCACATCTTCTGTAATGACGGGGCCCATGCCGCAACCAGCAGCCGTCAGTGTCATCGTGATGTGGATATGATTGCCGTCTTCGGTGCCATTCTCAATCGTGCAGTTGTAGATCAGCCCAAGGTCCACCACGTTGACCGGTATCTCCGGGTCGTAGCAGTTGCGCAATGCTTCCCAAACCTGGTTTTCGTTCACGCTGCCGTCTTCGGGGGTATCGAAGCTGCTTTCCAGCGGCTGCTTGCCCAAGGCATCGGCATCGTGGCCTTCGATGCGGGCCAGGTTGCCATTAACGGCCACAGTAAACGTGCCACCAAGGGATTGGGTGATGGTCACAAAGGTGTCTGACGGAATCATGATCTCAGTTCCGGAGGGCACCAGTCGTGCTTCCACTTCGCGCTTGGTCAGGACGACTTCCCGTTCTTGCATGCTCAATAAGGCCTCTTTTTACGCCACCGTAAAGCTTTCACCGCAGCCACACTCTGCCGTGGCGTTGGGGTTGCGGAAGCGGAACAGGGAGTTGACTCCCTCGGTGACAAAGTCGATTTCGATACCGTTTACCAGGGGCAGGTGTTCCTGCTTCACGTAGACATCCACGCCGTCGATGCTGAAAATGCGATCGTCAGGCGCGCTTTCCTCTACCCACTGGGTTTCATACTTAAAGCCGGAGCAGCCACTTTTCCGGATGGCCAGACGAATGCCTCGGGCTTCCGGTCTTTTATCCAGTTGTTTGCGAACGTGTTTGACGGCGGTTGGCGTCATGGTCACGTTGACGTCGTTCGGGGTGAAGACTTCGGCTGTCATGTGTCCACCTCCTCAGGTAAACAGACGCTGGATTTTTTGCAGGCCGGTGAACAGTTTCTCGACCTCCTCCAACGTATTGTAGAACGCAAATGAAGCCCGGGCTGTACCGGGTACTCCGTAGAAATCCATCAGTGGCATGGCGCAGTGATGACCGGTGCGGATGGCAATGCCTTGCTGGTCCAGCAGTGTGCCTATGTCGCTCGGGTGCAGACCGGCGATCTTGAATGACATCACCGGGACCTTGTTATTTGCCGTGCCGATGATACTCATGCCCGGGACGCTATCGACCAGTTCGTTTGCTCGCAGAAGCAGGGCGCTTTCAGCCGCTTCCAAGGCTTTGCGGTCCAGACTGTCCAGATAGTTGATGGCAGCGGCCAGGCCAACCGCTTCGGCTATGGCCGGGGTGCCGGCTTCGAATTTGTAGGGCAGCACGTTCCAGGTGGTACGCTCGAAGGATACCCGCTCGATCATTTCGCCACCGCCCTGGTAGGGGGGCATTTCGTTCAGTAGCTCTGCGCGGCCATAGAGCACACCGATACCGGTGGGGCCGAACAGCTTGTGGGACGAGAACACGTAAAAATCGCAACCCAGCGCCTGAACGTCCGGCTTGAAATGGGGCACGGCCTGGGCGCCATCAATCAGCGTCAGCACGCCTTGTTTCTTTGCCTGCTCAATAAGCGGTGCGATCGGGTTGACGGTGCCGAGCACATTCGAGACGTGGGTAATGGCCAGAATACGGGTGCGCTCGGTTAGCAGGCTGTTGAACGAGTCCAGATCCAGCTCACCCTCGGGCGTGACCTGGATGGGCACCACTTTGGCGCCGGTGCGCTCGGCCAGCATCTGCCAGGGCACGATGTTGGCGTGGTGCTCCATGTGGCTGACCAGAATCTCATCGCCCGCTTTCAGGCGCGGGGCCAGGCCATTCGCGACCAGGTTGATGGCTTCGGTGGTGCCACGGGTCCAGATGATCTCACGGGTGCTGGGGGCGTTGAGAAAGCCCCGAACCACTTCCCGCGCGCCTTCGAAGGCGGCGGTGGCCCGGTCACCAAGTGTATGGGCGCCACGGTGTACATTGGAGTGCATTTCGCGGTAGTAGCGGTCCATGGCATCCAGCACGGCGGCAGGCTTTTGGGCGGAAGCGCCGTTGTCCAGGTACACCAGAGGCTTCCCGTTGATTTCCTGGGTCAGGATCGGAAAGTCACGGCGGATGGCTTCGGCATCAAACGCCCGGGTGTTGGTGTTGTTTGCCATGGACAGATCGGTCATGCCCTCAGATCTCCTGGAAGGTTTGCTCGAAGAAATCATTCAGCCGCACCTGGGCGGTTTCCCGCACGGCCACTACCGGAATCTGATCGACCAGTTCATTGATGAAGGCCATGGTCAGAAGTACATTGGCCTGACGGCGACCAATGCCACGAGACACCAGGTAGAACACGGAGGTCTCGTCCAGTTGGCCGATGGTGGCCCCGTGGGCGCACTTTACGTCGTCCGCGTAGATTTCCAGCTCCGGCTTGGTGTCGATCTCAGCGCCGTTGTTGAGCAACAGGTTCTTGTTATTCATATCCGCGCTGGATTTCTGCGCGTCCTGGTGGATATGAATGCGCCCGTTGAAGATGGCGTGAGACTGGTCGGCAGCGATGTTCCGGTAGGTCTCTTCGCTGGTGCAGTGAGCAGCCACATGATCAATGGAGGTGTGGTTGTCGTAGTGCTGCTTGTTCTGGGTAACGACCACGCCATTGAGCTTGGTTTCTGCGCCTTCGCCTTCCAGGCGTACCTGCAGGTCGTGCCGGCGCAGGGGGCCGCCAAAACCGACGCAGTGGCTTTCAAATCGTGAGCTGCGGCCCTGTAGCACGCCGGTGGCACCGATGTGCTGAACATTCTCGCCTTCCATGTTCAGGCGGATGCTGATGAGGTTGGCGCCGTCAGCCAGGCTGAATTCGGTCACGGTGTTTACCAGTACCGAGGCGTTGCCGCTGGAGGTATATTCTTCCACCAGTGTCATCTGGCTGTTCGCGCCGGCTTCCACGTAGATGCGTGGATATGCAGAACCGTTGTCGTCGGCGGCGGTTTCGTGGATGACGAACAAAGGCTGATCCAGCACCGCGCCGGGCTTCAACTGAATCAAAAGGCCGTCTTCAAAACGCGCGCCGTTCATACGGGCAAACTGGACCTGGTCGTGGTCCAGGGTATTGCCCAGTTTCCGGGCCAGGGCATCGGCTTTTTCTGCATCGAGATCGTTGAAGCTTCGAATGGTGATGCCGTCCAGGTCCGGATACTCGCTGGCTTCCGGAATCACGACGCCGTTGTTGAACACCACTTTGTAGCCCGGTACCGCCAGGCTGTTGCCGGCTTTGCCTTCGACCGGCAAGGAAATGGCCATGTCGTCCGACAGCTTCAGGTACTTGCTGGAGTATTTCCAGTTTTCGGTTTTCCGGGTCGGCAATGGCATGTCGACCAGGGCACTCGCCCGGTTTTTGCGCAGCGCCAGCAGCGGTTCAGGCAGTGATTGCCCGGCCGGATGCAGAAAGGCGCTGGAAAGCGTTGGTGCTGGTTTCATTCCGCGACCTCCTGATCAGTTGCTGGTGTCTTCGTCTTTGATGCCCAGCCAGCCGTAACCCCGTTCTTCCAGCTCAAGAGCCAGTTCGCGGCCGCCGGATTTGACGATTTTTCCGCCGGCCAGCACGTGCACAAAATCCGGCACAATGTGGTTCAGCAGGCGCTGGTAGTGGGTCACCATCAGGATGGCGCGGTCTTCGGCACGCAGGGCATTAACGCCGTTGGATACGACTTGCAGGGCGTCGATGTCGAGGCCGGAGTCGGTTTCATCCAGAATCGCCAGCTTGGGCTGCAGCAGCAGTGCTTGCATGATTTCGTTGCGTTTTTTCTCACCACCGGAGAAACCTTCGTTAACGCCACGCTTGAGGAAGGCGGGGTCCAGGTCGACCTGTTTGGAGACTTCCTTGGCAAGTTTCATGAATTCGGCCGCGTTCATGTCCTCTTCGCCACGGTGCTTGCGCATGGCGTTGACGGCGGTGCGCAAGAACTGCAGGTTGCTGACGCCGGGAATTTCCACCGGGTACTGGAACGCCAGAAAAATGCCTTCGCGGGCGCGTTCTTCAGTGGCCAGGTCCAGCAGGTTGTCGCCATTGAGGGTGACTTCGCCGCCGGTGATTTCAAATGCCTCGTTGCCTGCCAGGACCTGTGACAGGGTGCTCTTACCGGAACCGTTCGGGCCCATGATGGCGTGAACTTCCCCGGCCTTGATCTCCAGGTTGATGCCTTTGAGGATTTCTTTGCCCTCAACGGATGCGTGCAGGTTTTTGATGCTCAGCATTTGTCGCGTCTCTCTGTATTCGGGAATTCTGTAGTGAATAAATTAACCAACGGAACCTTCAAGGCTGACTTCCAGAAGCTTGCCGGCTTCGACCGCAAACTCCATGGGCAGCTCTTTGAACACTTCCTTACAGAAGCCGTTCACAATCATGGAAACCGCCTGCTCCGGGTCGATGCCGCGCTGACGGCACAGGAACATCTGCTCGTCGCTGACCTTGGAGGTGGTGGCTTCGTGTTCCACGATGGCCGATTTGTTCTTGCTTTCGATGTACGGGAAGGTGTGGGCGCCACAGCGGTCGCCGATCAGCAGCGAGTCGCACTGGGTAAAGTTGCGCGCACCTTCCGCACCCGGGCCGAATTTCACCAGCCCGCGGTAGGCGTTGGAGCTCCGTCCTGCCGAGATGCCCTTGGAAATGATGGTGCTCTTGGTGTTTTTGCCAAGGTGGATCATCTTGGTGCCGGTGTCGGCCTGCTGGAAGTTATGGGTCAGCGCGACGGAGTAGAATTCGCCCACGCTGTTTTCACCACGCAAAACGCAGCTCGGGTACTTCCAGGTAATGGCTGAACCGGTTTCGACCTGGGTCCAGGAGACTTTGGCGTTCTTGCCGATGCAGGCGGCGCGCTTGGTGACGAAGTTGTAGATGCCGCCTTTGCCGTTTTCGTCGCCGGGGTACCAGTTCTGAACCGTGGAGTATTTGATCTGGGCGTCGTCCAGAATGACCAGTTCCACCACCGCGGCGTGCAGCTGGTTCTCGTCTCGCATGGGGGCGGTGCAGCCTTCAAGGTAGCTGACGTAGCTGCCTTCTTCGGCGATGATCAGAGTGCGTTCGAACTGGCCCGTGTTGGCGGCGTTGATCCGGAAGTAGGTGGACAGCTCCATGGGGCAACGAACGCCCTTCGGGATATACACGAAGGAGCCGTCGGAGAAGACTGCGGAGTTGAGGGCGGCGAAGTAGTTGTCGCCGACCGGGACCACGCTGCCCAGGTACTTCTTCACCAGCTCAGGATACTTCTGAACCGCTTCGGAGATGGGGCAGAAGATGACGCCGGCTTTTTCCAGCGGTTCCTTGAAGGTGGTGGCTACCGAAACGGAATCGAACACGGCATCAACCGCCACGCCGGCCAGTTTGGCACGCTCGTGCAGGGGGATGCCCAGTTTTTCGTAGGTGCGCAGGAGCTCCGGATCGACTTCGTCCAGACTCTGGGGCATGTCTTCTTTTTTCTTGGGCGCCGAATAGTAGGATATGGCGTTGTAATCCACCTTCGGGAAGTCGACGTGGGCCCACTCGGGCTCGTCCATTTCGAGCCAGCGACGATAGGCTTTCAGGCGCCACTCAAGCATGAACTCGGGTTCCTGCTTGAGTTCAGACAGGCGGCGGATTACATCTTCATTGAGGCCGGGTTCGAAGGTATCGGATTCTATTTCGGTGACAAATCCGTGCTCGTATTCCCGTTTGATCAGCTCTTTCACCTCTTTGTCGGTGGTCGCCATGATCGTCGCTCCGTAATTCTCTCATCTGGGGCTTGGTGCCCTGTGTTTCGCCGGGAGTGCCAAAGGCAGTGTGCACCGGCGGATGTCATTCGGTTTGCTGGCGCTGCAGCGGTCGCTCGTGTCCTTGAGTACGCCCTGCAGTCGGTTTTTGGATGACGGGAGGCTGCTAATGGAGTGCCTTTCCCGTTGCTTCTGGCGAGTGATTATACAATACCATAGTAATTTAGTCAGGTATTAAATCGGTCGTGTAGGGATTATACCTTAATCAGGCGTGCAGCCCTATATGTGGGCTGGAGGTGGCGGTGTTTGCCGCTCAGGTTTAACCACTATGCACAGCGGTTGTCGGCAGCGTGAGACTGGCGCGTAATCCACCCAGGGGGGAGTTGTCCAGGGTGAGCGCGCCATGATAAAGGTTGGCCAGGTCGCTGACGATGGCCAGTCCCAGACCACTGCCTGGTACGGTTTCATCGGCCCGGGCGCCCCGGGACAGAACAATTTCCCGTAGCTCTTCGGGCAATCCGGGGCCGTCGTCGTCAATGACTATCGTGAAGTGCTCTTCACCGGACTCGATGGTGATGTTGATTTTGCTTTGGCCCCATTTCCAGGCGTTCTCAAGCAAGTTGCCGACCATTTCCTGCAGGTCCTGTTTTTCGCCTCGGAACAGTGGGTCGGTGGTGGCGTGGGAAATGCTTGCCTCGATGGCTTTGTCCGGGTTCAGCCGGTGCATTACTCGCACCAGCGATGCAAGGGTAGGCCGTACCTCCGTTCGCATTCCGGGTACGTTAACCGCAGCGGCTGCGCGGGCGCGGGCCAGGTGGTGGTCAATCTGGCGTCGCGCGGTGGCAACTTGCTCGCTGACCAGTGCCGGCAGGGTATCGTCGGGCCGGGCGGCGGCATTGGAAAGGATGGTCAATGGCGTTTTCAGGGCATGCGCCAGGTTGCCGGCGTGGGTGCGGGCCTGTTCAACCACACGGGTATTCTGGCCAAGTACGGAGTTGAAGTCGTCCACCAGGGGTTGGATTTCCCTAGGGTACTGCTCTTCGACGCGCCGGGTTTTGCCTTCGTGAATCGCCTGAAGCGATTGTCGCAACTGGTTGAGCGGACGAAGACCGATCATCACTTGCATCACCGTGGCAACGAGAAGCCCGAGGCCGAGTGTTGCCAGCGCAAAGCCGAGTATGCCGTTGAACTTCTGTATCGGCTCGGTCACCAGGCTTGCGTCTGCTGCAACCATCAGGCGCAAGCCCTGTTGCGGTGCTTCTGCCGGGTAGATCAGCCGTTCGAGCAGGAGCAGCGGTTGATTATCCGGCCCGGTTGTCTGGTGGCGGTGGAGCGCGCCGTTTGGTGGAAGGTCTTGCGGTACGCTTAATACACTGTCCCAGAGAGAGCGGGAGCGTAACAAGGCTGGCCTGGCTGGCTGTTCATCGTTGCGGACCTGGTCTATTTGCCAATAGAGGCCGGAATACGGACGCTGAAGCCTGGGGTCGTTCAGCTGCGTACTGATGCTGATGTCGCCTTCCGGGTTGGCTCTGGTGGCACCAGCCAGTTGGCTGAGTTGGATTTCCAGTGTTGCGTAGAGTTGTTCGGTGACATGCTGCTGAAACAGGCCGGACAAAAACCAGCCGGTGCCTGCGAGAGTAATCGCGACCCAAACCAGAGTGCCGGCCAGCAGTCTGAGCCGGAGCGAAGGCGCTGAGTGACGGCGAGGCCTCATTCCGGGGTGACCAGCTGGTAGCCCAGGCCCCGGGTGGTTTTGATCAACCCTTCAGGCAGCTTCTTGCGGAGCCTGGCGATGAACACTTCGATGGTGTTGGAGTCCCGGTCGAATTCCTGGGCGTAGATGTGCTCGGTGAGCTCGGTTCGGGAGATCAGGGTGTCAGGGTGGTGCATCAGGTAGGTCAGTACGCGCAATTCGTGGCTGGTAAGTGCCAGCGTGTGGCCATCAACACTGACCTTTCCGCTGCGGGTATCCAGCACCACGGGTCCACATTGCAGTTCGGCACTGGCGTGGCCGGAGGCCCGGCGAATCAGGGCTCTCAGGCGGGCCAACAGTTCCTGGACGTGAAACGGTTTTACCAGGTAATCGTCTGCACCTGCATCCATGCCGTCGACTTTCTCGTGCCAGGCGTCTCGGGCGGTCAGAATCAGAACCGGCATGGAACGGCCCTCGGCTCGCCATTTTTTCAGTACGGTCAGGCCGTCCAGCTGCGGCAAGCCCAGATCGAGAATGGCGGCATCGAACGGCTCTGTGGTGCCCAGGTGGTGAGCGTCTATGCCGTTCTGTGCGGTTTCGACTATATAGCCGGCTTCCGTGAGTTCCTTTCCCAGTTGCGCACAGAGTGTGGTGTCATCTTCAACCAGCAGTATTCGCATCAGCGCCTGTCGTCCTGTTTCCGGTTGGCTTTGTTGTTTCGTTCTTTGCTGCGCAGAAGCTCACCGTTACTGGCGTCGAGTTCAATCTTTACGAGCTTTCCTCCCTCGCGCAGCTGTTTGATTTCGTAAACCCAGCGGCCGTCCTCCCGCTCCAGTTCCACCTCAAGTATCTGCCCCGGGTGGTCCCGTTCCAGTTGGTTGATGATGGTGCCCAGTGACAGGATCTCTCCCGCCTCCAGGGCATGGCGGGCGCGCTCGTGGTCGTCGTCATCAGCGGTCAGTGGCAGAGCAATGGCCAGCAGGCACAACGTGATGCCTGCGAGACCGTACCGTAAACGGAATGCTTTCATCGTTCGGACTCCTGTGTCATCTGACCATTATAGAGCGGCGTTCTGAATGGCCGATGAATGGCATCTTCAGCAAGGGTTCAGGCAGGGAACGGCAAACTGCAGTCACAGTGGTCAACCGGCCCCTGATTCAATGATTGGAGATTATCACCATGAAAACCAGAACAACCATGCTTGCCGCCACCGTAATAGCTACAGCACTTACCGGTACTGCCTTCGCCCAGTCCCAGAAAGGCGCTGCAGGCTCTGAAAACTGGCTGACCATTCCGGAGGTCTACAATAAGGTATTGGAGGCAGGATACAGCGATATCAGTGAAATTGAGCGTGAAGACCGGAAATACGAGGTCAAAGGGCGTGACGCCGATGGCAACCGCGTGAAACTGTATGTTGACCCGGTCAGCGGTGAGCTTCTGGACTCCCGCAGCAAGGGAGACAAGGGTAGAAAGAACAAATGAAATACGCACTTGCTGCCTTCATTGGCGTTGTCATCCTCGCCTGGGGACAGCAAGTGCTGGTCAGCTAAGCTCTGGTAGGGGCGTTCCAGATGCGTTAGCCCGCAGGCAGAATCCGGGTCAGGTAGCTGAATTCCAGTGATTCGGGCAGCCCCTCGGGTTTCGGAATACGCACGAAGTGGCCGCTGCCCGGCGCGTATTCCATGGCCTCCCCGTTGCGGTTTTCCATCGCGTTGGCAGAAAAGTGCAGGTTGCCCGCCGGGGTGATCAGCTCAAGCTGGTCGCCCGGGGCAAACTTGTTCTTCACGTCGATGGTGAGCCACCGGTCATCCACCTCGGCAACCGTGCCGACCACCTGTTGGGTGCCAAGGAAGGAGGAACCTTGTTCGTAGGTCTGGTATTCCTGCGGCACGTGGCGGCGCAGGAAGCCTTCGGTGTACCCCCGGTTAGACAGCGCTTCCAGTTCATCCATCATGTGCATGTCGAACGGCTTTCCTGCCAGGGCGTCGTCGATGGCACGGCGATAGACCTGGGTGGTGCGGGCGACGTAGTAGGTGCTTTTGGTGCGGCCTTCGATCTTCAGAGAGTGCACACCCATCTTGACCAGCTCCGCCACGTGCTGAATGGCCCGAAGGTCCTTGGAGTTCATGATGTAGGTGCCGTGCTCATCTTCGTAGGCGGGAATGTAGCCACCGGGGCGATTGGGTTCTTCCAGCAGGATTTCTTTGGGCTCGAAGGTTTCTACGCTGCTTGCCGAGGTGGCGATGAGGTCGCCTGTCTGGTCGTGGCTGTGCTCGACTTGCTTGTAGTTCCAGCGGCAGGCATTGGTGCAGGCGCCCTGGTTGGCATCGCGGTGGTTCATGTAGCCGGAGAGCAGGCAACGGCCGGAGTAAGCCATGCAAAGTGCGCCATGGACGAACACTTCCAGCTCCATGGCAGGGACTTTTTCGCGAATCTCGCGGATTTCATTCAGGGCCAGCTCCCGGGACAGAATCACGCGGCTGATGCCTTGTCGGCGCCAGAACTCCACTGTGGCCCAGTTGACGGCGTTGGCTTGCACCGAAAGATGAATCGGCTGATCGGGCCAGGCTTCCCGCACCAGCATGATCAGGCCGGGGTCGGACATGATCAGGGCATCTGGTTTCTGTTCCAGTACCGGTGCCAGATCCTTCAGGTAGCTGCGCACTTTGTCGTTGTGGGGCGCTATGTTGGAAACCAGATAGAACTGTTTGCCCAATTCGTGCGCCCGTTCAATACCTGCCCCCAGGGCTGCAACGTCTTTGAAACTGTTGTTTCTTACTCTGAGGGAGTAACGTGGCTGGCCCGCATAAACGGCATCAGCACCGTAGGCGAATGCGGTTTCCAGGTGTTCAGGGGTGCCGGCGGGTGCGAGCAGTTCCGGGGTGGTCATGTTGTCTCCGGGTTTTCAGAAAATCGATGGCTGCAGGTAGGCTATTCTAAAAGTGGTGTATTCTGCAGGAAAGTGGCTGACTTGCGATTGATCTTGCTCAAAGGTCTTATTGATTGTTTTCGGCTAACATGTGTACGCTGACGCACTGGCCTGAGAGGGTCGTAACGGAATATGGTAGCGGGAGGAATGAACATGGCATCAGAGATTCTGGCGCCTGAAGCTTCAAAGCGGACGTTGGGTATGCGGGTCAGTTCCCTGATCAAGATACAGCTGGAGCGCGGTAAGGTTGGGGTTGAAACAGTGTCGGGGCAGTTGAACATGAGCCGCTACACCCTGCACAAGAAGCTGCGGCAGGAAGGGCTGACTTTTGCTTCGTTGCTGGAACAGGTTCGCCGTGAGCAGGCGATTACCTATATGAAAGATAAAACCAAGCCGCTGGTGGAAATTGCCGAGCAGCTTGGCTTTTCTGAACTGAGCGCATTCAGCCGGGCGTTCAAGCGCTGGATGGGCACTCCGCCGGCTGAATACCGCTCTATGAGGCTGTCCTGATCAGACTTTTTTGAAGATCAGGGTGGCGTTGGTGCCGCCAAAGCCGAAGCTGTTGCTCATCACCAGGCCCAGATTCTGGTTGTCCATGCGTTCGCGAACGATGGGGTAGCCAGCGGCGCCTTCGTCCAGGTTCTGGATGTTGGCAGACGGAGCGATAAAGCCTTCCCGTTGCATGATCAGCGAGTAGATGGCTTCGTGCACACCGGCAGCGCCGAGGGCGTGGCCACAGAGCGGTTTGGTGGAGCTCAGCGGCGGAATCTTGTCGCCAAAGGTTTCCCGCAGAGCCTTCAGTTCGGTGATGTCACCGGCCGGGGTGCTGGTGCCGTGGGTATTGATGTAGCTGATCTCACCGTCGATGTTGGCCATGGCCTGCTTCATGCAACGAATGGCGCCTTCGCCGCTGGGTGCAACCATGTCGGCGCCGTCAGACGTCGCACCAAAGCCCACCAGTTCGGCCAGTATGGTCGCGCCGCGAGCTTCCGCATGCTCAAGCGCTTCCAGTACCAAGGCACCGCCGCCACCCGAGATCACGAAACCATCGCGGTCGGCATCATACGTGCGTGAGGCCAGTTCCGGGGTGTCGTTGTACTTGGTAGACAGCGCGCCCATGGCGTCAAACATCAGGCTCAGTGTCCAGTGGATATCTTCACCACCGCCGGCCAGCATAACGTCCTGACGGCCCAGGGCGATCTGGTCCGCGGCGTGGCCGATACAATGAGCACTGGTCGCGCAGGCAGACGTGATGCCGTAGTTGATGCCGGTAATGCCAAAAGCTGTGGTGATGGATGCGTTAATGGCACTGCCCATGGTACGGGGTACCCGGTAAGGGCCTACCCGGCGAATGCCTTTGTCTCGATGGGTGTCGATGGCGTCCAGCAGTTCGACGGTCGAGGCGCCGCCGGTACCAAAGACCGCACCGGTCGTGTTGGCGCGGATCTGCTCGTCAGTCAGACCGGCTTGTTCAATGGCTTCTTTGGCGGCCAGATAGCTGTAACCGGCGGCCGGACACATGAAGCGCCACAGTTTACGGTCAATCAGCTCTGGCAGGTTCAGGTCAATGCGGCCACTGATATGGCTGCGCAATCCGCTGTCACGGGCCTCTTCACTGAGGGCGATGCCTGAACGGGACTCCCGCAGAGACTGGGCCACTTCTTTTTGATTGTTGCCAAGGCTGGAGACAATCCCCATGCCGGTAATTACAACACGACGCATCTTGCTAACTCCTAAAAGTCATCAGTAGACGTAAACAGGCCAACCCGCAGGTCTTTGGCGGTGTAGATCTCTTTGCCGTCCACTTCCATACGGGCATCCGCAATCGCCATGGTCAGTTTGCGGCGAATCAGGCGCTTGATATCCAGATGATAGGTGACTTTCTTGTTGGCCGGGAGAACCTGGCCAAAGAATTTCACCTCACCGGCTCCCAGAGCGCGGCCTTTGCCTTCGCCGCCACTCCATGCCAGAAAGAAGCCAACCAACTGCCACATGGCATCAAGACCCAGGCAGCCGGGCATCACCGGATCGCCCTGAAAGTGAACCTTGAAGAACCAGAGGTCCGGGTTGATGTCCAGTTCAGCCACCAGGCTGCCTTTACCATACAGACCGTCATCAGCACCTACGTGGGTGATGCGGTCTACCATCAGCATTTCATCGATGGGTAGGCGCATGGCGCCAGGGAAAAGTTCGCCATGCCCGCAGCGGATCAGGTCTTCTTTGTCAAAGTGATCAGGGTACATGTTGCCTGTGTCTCTGTTGCAAAATTATGTACTCCTACTTTAGCGCCTGTTCCGGAAACGGCTATTGACCTTTAGTGGATGATTGGCGGTTTGCGGCGGCCTTCTGCTGGCGGTTGATGGTCATCAAGGCGGCCCCCTGAGGGCTTTGCTACCTTGTGTTTACCCATGAACAGTCGCCCGAACAGGTTTGTTGCTGTGGGATTCCGTGGGGGAATTATGCGAGCTATGGCAGCTTAATCGGGTGCTTGCTTGAAAAGATGCAAAATACATGATTGTTCATGGGTGCTTTTTTTTGTTGGTTCTGATTGATTGTCCGTATCGAAGGGAGGGCGTATGTCCGGCGAGCAGGAAGTCATAAGTGGTGAGTTATCTGCCGATCAGGGTCGGATAGTCGTCCGGCTGGAGCGGATGACCGAGCACCCACCCGAAACGGTGTGGGGCATGCTGACGGACTCAGTGGATCTGGCCCGCTGGCTGGCGCCTGGTACTCTGGAAGCCAGGCCCGGAGGCCGGGTACAACTGGATTTCGGCAACAGTGGTACTCCGATAGACTGCGAGATTACCGAATGCGAGCAACATCGCTTGCTGGCCTATTCCTGGAGTTCCGGGGACGCACCCGAGCGACCGCTGAGCTGGGAACTTGAGCCGACCGAAGAGGGAACACTGTTGGCGCTGACATTGTCGTTACCAGATGACGAGTTGGTCCCGATCGCCTGTGCTGGCTGGGACGCTCATCTTGAAATGCTGATGGCGGCACTGGAAGGTATCAGTATTCATTTTCCGGCGGAACGATTCCGTTTGGCCCGAAGCTGGTTTGAAACTCAGGTGCGGGAACAATTGGCTGCCTGACGAGCGATATCCGAGGTAAACAAAAAGGCAGGCCCGTTAGCGGGCCTGCCTTTTTGTTGCCGGTAAAGCGGGAGCGGTTATCCGGCGCGGCCATCAGCTCTCGGGCTGGCCAGCACTCCGGTATATCGAATGAGGAACAGGCCGTAGGCGACCACCCACAGCAGGGTGCTCGAACCAATGCCCGGGTGCCACGGGATTACCTCAAAGGCGGTCAAAACCCTGATCAGTGCAGCAAGCTGAATAGCGACAAAGGCCAGAACCATGCCTTTGGGCAGAACCAGTGGCCGACCGGTATGGCCCAGAGACACCCTGGCGATAACGCCCAGGATCAGGCAGCCAACCGCGCCGGTACCTGCGGCATGGCTCCAGGCGTTTGACGGCCAGCCAGCGACCAGTGATCCGGCCAGCAGTATCAGGGCCACCGGCACCCAGAGTATGGACAGGTGCAAAATCCACAGCAACGGTTCTGAGCGCACCAGCCAGCCTTTCCAGTTGTACAGGCGAACAAGCATCAGCGCCGCTGCCACGACTGCAATGATCGCGGTGAGCGTTTGCCACCCGGTGACCAGTGAGGCCATCAGCAGGATCATCGAAAACAGCGCCGCCATATCCAGTGCCGGAATCATCTTTACCGCTGAGGCGTCTTCGCCGCGTTGCCGCAACCACCCCGCGGTAAACGCCGGGGTAATACGGCCACCGATAATGCTGATCAGGGCCATGGCCATGATCAGTGCGCCGTAGCTGAATGACATATCCAGCCGGGTGACGAAGCCGATCTGCATCAGCCACAAGAGCCCCAGCACCACCACAATCATCACCTGACGCTTTTGCCTGGCATGCCACACTCGCCAGCCAGCATCTATCATGACCAGCGGCATGAACGCGAGGTTTATGCCTTGCACCAGCAAGTCGGGTAGGCTGCCGCCAAATGCCAGCAGCACACGGCCGGCGAGCCAGACGCCCCAGAGCAACATGAGAGGC
>Ga0209075_1002592_pt1 | contig 15790 bp, 13 predicted proteins | sample Stecom2011_FD_187523 | JGI IMG/M metagenome (GOLD analysis project Ga0209075, IMG submission 187523) | Agricultural soil microbial communities from Utah to study Nitrogen management - Steer compost 2011 (SPAdes) (version 2) | ecosystem: Environmental > Terrestrial > Soil > Agricultural land...
AGCGCTTTATTGGCATGCTCGGGGGTGCGATTTCACTAGCGGGTGAGCACCTCATAGAAGAACTCTCGAATATTCGCATAGGCAAAACCGGTTACCTAACTATCATAGCCCGCAATGGGATTGTACTGGCCAACGGCCGCACCGGAGAGGTTATGCAACCGGTAAGTGATAGCAATCCGGTGCTAAGTCGAGCTATGAGCGGATTTGAGGGGACAGCCAGAACCAGTAACGCCAAAGGTGAACGTATAATCCTGTCGGTTCAGCAAATGTCTGAGGTGCCTTGGTTTGTCGCCGCTGTTTGGCCAGCTCGCGAAGCTTATGCTCCCGCTACTCGCCTTAAAGATGCGTTTCTCTGGATATTGTTGGTTGTGATCTTGCTCGTTGTTCCGATGGCTATGTGGCGTTTCCGTCGTTTGATGGCGCCTTTAGGCGAACTTGGGCTGCAAGTGCATGAGCGCCACCTTGGTGTGCGCAATAAACCGGTGGGGGTTTCCGGGGGGTCGGAAATCAGTCAAGTGGCAGAAATATTCAATCTGGTCATGGATGAGCGTGAGGACGTTCTTAGTTCGTTGGCCGAGCGGGAAGCGTTTTTCCGATCACTCACCCGGGGCGCCCCTATCGGCATTGTGCAGGCAGATGTACTTGGCCGTATCGAGTTTGTGAATCCTGTGTTCGAGAGCATTATTGGCCTGAAACTGGCCGCGCTTAGCGGTACCCATTTATTCGATTGCATCGCAGATGATGACCGTGATGCGGTGATTGAAGGTTGGCAAAAAGCGCTTGAGGGACAGGTGGTATTTCGTGATCGCTTCCGCTTGCAGGGCTTGAATGTAGGCGCACCGGTTTGGTGTCAGGTAATGACGGCGATTCTTGAAACGCCTGAAAAGGTCATGGGCACCGTTACGATTGTGCGGGATATTTCGCACGAATTGGAAGTTGAGGATGCACTGCGGGATGAGCAGCAGAGGGCAGAAAACATACTGGGCGTGATGCAAGACGGGGTGCTAATGGCTGATACCGGCGGTGCCATACGTTATGCAAACCAAGCAGCGGGCCGGTTTTTGGGCACTGGCGAGGACTATATTGGCTCAAATGTCTTTGAGCTGGTGGGAATTGAGCACGAAGATCAGGCGCTCTCTCATGACTGGTTTCTTGCTCACGATGATCTCGACAGCCTGTACGTTACCCTTCGCAATCGCAGCGGCGATGCTTTCGATGTTGATCTCAGTATGATCCACATCCGACAGGGGCGGGAGAACGAACGGTTGGTGTTCGTATTCAGGGACGACGCTGAGCGTCGGCGCGAGGAAGAGAGGCTATCTTGGGAAGCAACCCACGACAGCCTAACGCAGCTAGTGAACCGTCGTGCATTCAATGCTTCGTTGGGTAAAGTGCTCGGTGAGTCGTCGCGGCAGGAAGCAAGCTCTGTGTTAATGCTGATCGACCTTGATCACTTTAAGCCTGTGAATGACGAAGGTGGACACCTGCTCGGTGATGAAATGCTTCGTCGTCTGTCCGACCTATTCAAAGAATCGGTGCGCCAGTCGGATACGGTGGCGCGATTAGGGGGGGATGAGTTTGGCATCATTCTGCCCGCTTGTGGTCTAAGTAGAGCCAAAACCCTTGCCGAACGTATTCGTGCAGGGGTTGAAGCGCTCGAAATTGAGCACGAAGGTCGCATGTTCGGAGTGACCGCGAGTATTGGTATGACCGAGTTGCTACCTGCAGACCGCGAACCCAAAGACGTGGTCGCCCGGGCTGATGAAGGCGCCTATCTTGCCAAGTCTCAAGGCCGAAACCGTGTTGTGGTTACGCCTGTGGGAGAGTCGAAGGAATAGCCAAAAGTAATGTTATTTCCAAGCGCAAAATTCCTCGGGTTTAAGCGCTGGCGTTCGGCACAACGCCTCGGTTGCGAGCTGAACATCGGCAACGTAATACAAAGAAGCGAGCCCCAGCCTATCTCGACCTAAATTGTGAAACACCATGCCAAACGCTATGTCGCCTGCGGTAAATCGCTCGTGGTTAGCGGCAAAGTATTCTGCAGGCTTGGCCAGTGTCTCGTCATCAAGGAGCGCCTGCACACGGCTTGCGCCACCGTGGTAGGCCTGTACCAATAGCAGCACAAAGAGTTCGTTACGCTTGGCTTCCGCTAGGTGGCCAAAACGCTTTTCGAACGCAGCTTGCAGGTTGCGGGCATTCTGGTGCATTAAGCGAAGTGCGCAATCAATCTGGGCCAGCCGGTGCCAATAGTTCTGTGGTTTGATCTGGCAGTCTTTCAACGCAGAAGGTGAGAGCTGAAGAATGCCCTTAGCGTTTGCGCGGGAATGGGCCCTCGCTTGCCCACCACTTTCAATTAAGATTTGCCCGGCCAGATATCGGGGTAAAACCTCCGGTAACGCGAAACGGTTTTGTTCGCTCCGGCGTTGCACAATGTAAAGCAGAGCATCATGGAGAGCGCCGGGCTGCTCGCGAGTTGCAAAAGAAAGGTCATCCCAAGCACCCCAAACTCTATCCTTTCCCCGGGCACCTAAATACCGGCCAACGGCAATGTCCAGATTCACGTGGGGCTGGTCACAGGCCAGGGCGAATGGGTAGCCTTTTGTATTGGCATCACCGGCAACCCACTCCTCGGTAAGGCCTTTCGCATGCAGTTCCTTCCGGGTATCGTTCAAGCGCTTTTGCGTCGCGGAACGATTGGTGCCGTTGCTTATCCAGCCTAAAAACTGCCCGCGCATATCGAACAGAATGTGGCGTTCTGGGCTTGAGCAGTAACCGGCTTCTTTCAATACCCAGCGGCGTATGGTGAGAATATTTGTGTAGACGCCCTGACTAACCCAGTAAGGCGAATTCCTTACAACGGCTGTCCAATCCGGAGTGTCCGTGCTGACAGTCTCGGTTTGGCTCTCTTCTGCCCACAGGGTCCCTTGCCTCAATGCGGTCAGGATGAAAATCAGTGCAAGCTGACGTAAGCTTGCGAATCTTAAGTTCATAAACGATGTATCCGTGGCATTCCGGTCATCACAATAACAAATGGACGCCTTTATGAAGCAATCTGAATATCTGCGTTACGACGCCACCGCGTTGGCTGACCTGATCCGCCGTGGCGATGTAACCTCCCGGGAAGTATGCGAGGCTGCGGTGGAACGAGCAACCGTTGTGAACGGCTCCCTCAACGCGATCTGCTTTCCCCAGTTTTCTGAGGCGCTGGCGCAGGAGTGCCCAAAGCACGGAACTTTTGCCGGTGTGCCTTTGCTTTTAAAAGACCTGTCTCAGGAACAGGCTGGAAAGCCCTGTACCTATGGTAGTCGCGGCTTTAAAAACTATATTGCGCCACAGGATTCCGAATTTGTACGCCGTGCCCGCGAGGGTGGGCTGGTGTTTTTGGGGCGCACAACAACACCGGAGTTTGGCCTAAAGGCTGTCACAGAGTCTGAATTATGGGGGGCTTCTCTGAACCCTTGGGACACTCAGGTCACACCAGGTGGCTCCAGTGGCGGCTCCGGTGCTGCAACTGCGGCTGGTGTTGTGCCGATGGCTGGCGCAAACGATGGTGGCGGCTCGATTCGTATACCCGCAGCCTATAACGGTCTCTTTGGGCTTAAACCATCTCGTGGGCGTATTTCCAGCGGGCCTTTGCTGGGTGAAGCCTGGACGGGAGCCTCTTCGGATCACGTGGTTACCCGAACAGTGCGTGATAGTGCCGCTATGTTAGACGTGCTAAGTGGCGCGGCCTCCGGCGATCCGTTCGTGATTCCCAAACCCGATGTTGCCTACGCGGATTTGATGCAACAGTCGCCGGGTAGCCTGAAAATAGGCGTGTTCACCGCATCGCCCTACGACACAGACGTGGCGCCCGAATGTATTGCGGCCGTTGAGGAAACTGCTCGGATTCTAGAAAACTTGGGCCACAAAGTTGAGTACGCTCGCCCGGAATTTGATGGTATGGCGTTGGCCCGCTGTTATCTTGGTCTGTATTTTGGCGAGGTGTCTGCAATGATGGCGAAAGCCAAAGAGCAGCTTGGCGCCACAAACAGCGATTTTGAACTGGACACCCGCCTACTGGGCATGCTGGGTAATACCATGCCGTTGTCTGATTATGTGCTTCGGCGCCAACAATGGAATGAGTTTGCCCGAGCGCTGGGTGCGTTTTTTAGCGGTTACGACCTTTACCTCTGCCCTACCGCCGGGCAAATGCCCGCCCGGATCGGTGAATTGGAGACACCTGCACATTTAAAAATGGCAGCAAAGCTGATGCTAACCCTCAAGGCCGGGAAAATGGTGCATCACAGCGGCCAGGTGGATCAGATCGCGATAGAAAATCTGGCCCGCACACCGTTCACTCAGCTTGCCAACTTGACGGGAACGCCAGCCATGTCCGTGCCAGTACATTGGACAGTGGAGGGTATGCCGGTTGGTGTACAACTGGGTGCACCCCATGGCGATGAAGGTGTTCTGTTGCAGCTGGCAGCCCAGCTTGAAGAGGCTGCTCCGTGGTTTGGCTATTATGAAAGGTTGGAAAATGCCTTTCCAAAAGCGGGTTTGTGATCTGTTGCGTGAAACCCCACGTTTATCTTTATGCGCGTAACAAGCTATGCTGTGTGTCAGGGAGATCATCTTCCTGATACACCCTGATGGCATCGAGGAGGCGAGCGTATTATGAACCAACCGATGGCAATCGATGAACTGGTATCCGTTGCACAGGCTGAAGCCATGGGAGAGCTCGACGCTCCGATGATGGCGATCGTACTGGCTAACGAACAAAGCTATGACTTGCCCATCAACTCACTTGAAACCGATGCCGACAAGGCGCGCTGGGGATTGATTCTTCGCGCTGCCCGCGAGCATGTTGAGGCGGATGCCGTGGCGGTTTTATACCCTGCATGGACAACCATTCGTCAGAAAACCAAAGAAGCAGCAGACGATGATGGCGCCGAAGCCTTGGCTGAAGCGTCGGCGGATAATCTTGATGCCTCGTCAAAAGATAGCGCGGAGGACGAGACAAACGAACCGATAGATACTTTGTTTGTGCAACTGCACACGCGCGATCACGTGTACTGGCGTGGATTCGAACAAATCCGGGATCCCAAGCATCAGCGCATCATCGGCTTCCGCCGTATCAAAGCGCTGTCGACGGATTATAGGCGTGACGAAGAGCCTTCGATTGCGTCCTGGTTGAGCACACTGTTCGAACCCTTGCCTGAACATGGCGAGGCGTCAGACGTTGATCTTGAACTGGCGGATCTTTTGGAGGAGCCAGAAGTCAGTGCTGCGTTGTATCCGCGACAGTTGCGGGCGTTGCACTAGAAGACAGCTGTAAAACCTTGAATTGAAGAGCCGGGCTAGTGTCTGGCTTTTTTTGAGTGCTTCTTCAAATGGAGTCTGCCATGTCGAATCACGCCCAGTGGCTGTCCGATGCCATCGCCCGAATTGATGCGGACTTCAATCGATCTTCAGACACTCACCTGATCAAACTGGATCTGCCCGGGCTGCAGAACATCGATATTTATCTTAAAGATGAATCAACTCATCCCACGGGCAGTCTCAAGCATCGGTTGGCTCGTTCGCTTTTTCTATTCGGGCTCTGTAATGGTTGGATTACGCAGAGTACTCCCGTCATTGAAGCGTCTAGCGGCTCCACGGCGGTGTCTGAGGCGTATTTTGCCAAGCTTCTGGGGTTACGGTTTATAGCAGTGATGCCCAGAACCACATCGGCCCAAAAAATCGCCAAGATTGAATTTTATGGCGGTGAATGCCATCTGGTTGAGAACGGTAGCGAGATCTATACCGAATCGCAGCGGCTGGCTCGTGAGCTGGGCGGTCACTATATGGACCAATTCACTTACGCTGAGCGAGCGACGGACTGGCGTGGCAACAACAATATTGCCGAAAGTATTTTCCAACAGTTGCAGCGGGAGCCGCACCCCACGCCCCGCTGGATCGTTGTCAGCGCAGGTACGGGAGGCACTTCCTCAACCATAGGGCGCTATATCCGCTATGGCGGACACCTCGCACGTGGCTGTGAGCTGTGTGTGGCCGACCCTGAAAACTCTGTGTTTTATGAGGCTTTTGCCAGCGGCCGCTCAGACATAACAGGCCAGTGTGGCTCTCGTATTGAGGGTATTGGCCGCCCAAGGGTGGAGCCCTCCTTTAACCCCGCGGTGATTGACCGCATGGTGCGCGTGCCGGATGCAGCCAGTTTTGCTGCGTTGCGTTATCTCGAACGCCATCTAGGTCGGCGTTGCGGCGGGTCTACCGGTACCAATCTGATCGCGACACTGAGTTTGGCCAGCCAGATGCAAAAAACTGGCGAGAAAGGCTCGGTTGTAACGCTTCTGTGTGACGGCGGCGATCGTTACATCGACACCTATTTTAACCCCGGTTGGATTGCCCATCAGGGTCTGGATTTAACCGATTGGGAAAGTGCACTGGATGACTTCGATCGCACCGGGGTGTTTGAGCCGGATCTTCAGGTCGCGCAGTTGCGCAGGTTGTAGTGGTAATTTGCGGGTTCGGGTTTGGCCGGTGAATAGGCTATAATCGCCCTCTTTATTCCTGCACCCACAAGGCGCTGATCGTGATTGTATTTGACCAGGTACAGAAGTCGTATCAGGTGGACGGCCGGGCGATCCCCGCCCTGCACCCGACTGATATGACCATTGAAACCGGCGAGGTGTTCGGTATTGTAGGACATTCCGGGGCGGGAAAATCCACTCTGGTGCGTCTGATCAATCTGCTGGAACCGCCGACCGGTGGCGATATTCTAATTGATGGCGAGAATATTACCCGCTACAACGCGGCTGAGTTGCGCGCCTTCCGCCGCAAAGTCGGTATGATCTTCCAGCACTTCAACCTGCTCTCCTCAAAAACAGTATCGGATAATATCGCCTTCCCTATGAAGTTGGCGGGTATCTATTCCAAAACAGAAATCCGAGAACGAGTGCAGGAACTGTTGGCCCGGGTCAGCCTTACCGACCATGCCACCAAGTACCCGTCTCAGCTTTCCGGTGGTCAGAAGCAGCGTGTGGGCATTGCTCGGGCATTGGCCTGCAGACCAACAATATTGCTGTGCGACGAAGCCACCAGCGCCCTCGACCCGCAAACCACCCAGTCGGTGCTGCGCCTACTGGCGGAAATCAACAAAGAGCTCGGGCTTACTATCGTACTCATCACCCATGAAATGGACGTGGTGCGCCGGGTGTGTGACAGGGTTGCCGTTATGGACGCCGGGCGTGTTGTGGAAATGGGTGCTGTAAGCGATGTGTTCCTGCATCCGAAACACCCCACTACCCGGGATTTCGTGTTTGAGAGCGAAAGTATCGACAGCGAGGAGATGCAGGAAGACCTGCAAAAGGCCAACGGACGCATTCTGCGTCTCACCTTTAAGGGAGAAGCCACTTACCAACCCCTGCTGGGTAGTGTGGCCCGGGCATCAGGTGTGGATTTCAGTATTCTTTCCGGCCGAATCGACCATATCAAAGACACGCCATACGGCCAGTTGACCCTTTCGTTGATAGGTGGCGATCTTGAACTCGCCATGAGTGCGCTGGAAGGGGCCGATGTTCACGTGGAGGTGGTGCGCTGATGGAAGCTTTACTGAGTAACGTGGACTGGCCAGAAATCGGCATAGCGAGCTGGGATACCCTAGTAATGGTAGGCATGTCGCTGCTGTTCAGCGTATTGGCAGGCCTACCCATTGGTGTTTTGCTGTTCCTGACCGGTAAACGGCAGTTATTGGAACAACCTGTGGCCTACGCTGTGCTGTCGTTCGTCGTGAACGTGCTGCGTTCCGTGCCGTTCATCATCCTGCTGATTGTAATGATCCCCTTCACCGTGATGCTGATCGGCACCTCGCTGGGTGTGGCAGGCGCCATACCACCTTTGGTTGCGGGCGGTGCGCCCTTCTTTGCGCGGCTGGTGGAAACCTCCCTGCGGGAAGTTGACCGAGGCATTATCGAAGCCACACAGGCCATGGGTGCCAACGTGCGCCAGATCATTTTCGGCGCCTTGCTGCCCGAAGCCCTTCCGGGCATCATCGCTGGCATTACGGTCACAGCGATCACCCTAGTGTCCTACGCGGCCATGTCTGGCGTAATCGGTGGTGGTGGCTTGGGTGATTTGGCCATTCGTTTTGGCTACCAGCGCTTTCAGACCGATGTGATGGTGATTACCGTGGCGCTGCTGGTGATCTTTGTACAAGTGCTGCAAATGGCCGGTGATCGTCTGGTTCTGTATTTTAGCCGTAAGTAGGTTTTTAAATTCTGAGTTAGCCTGCGATGGCCTAGCTCTCAGAAGACACGTCAAACGAGCCCGAGCGATGGGGTGCTCCCCGAAAACGTGGAGCGCCAAGGATGGCGCGACCGAGCCCTACATGGACGTATCTACGGGCGCTTTTCGGGGAGCACCCCATTGCTCGGGCGGGACGTCGCGAACAATTCTGCTTTTATCAAAGTAAAAACCACGAACAGGAGAGTGTGTTTATGAACTTCAAAAAAACTCTGGTAGCACTGGCTGCCGCATCCGTTTTCTCAGCCGCAGTTTCAGCCGAGAAGCTGTCCGTAGCCGCAACCCCCGTACCCCACGCTGAACTGCTGGAATTTGTAAAACCACAGCTGGCGGAACAGGGTGTAGAACTGGACGTAAAAGTCTTCACAGACTACATCCAGCCCAATATCCAGGTAGACCAGAAGCGAATGGACGCCAACTTTTTCCAACACCAGCCGTACTTGGATGAATTCAACGACGGTCGTGGTACCAGCCTAGTCACTGTTGCGGGCATCCACGTTGAGCCGTTTGGTGCCTACTCCAATAAGATCGACTCATTGGATGAACTGAAAGAAGGTGCAGTTGTTGCTATCCCCAACGACCCTACCAACGGCGGCCGAGCACTGTTGCTGCTGCAAAAAGCCGGACTTATCACCCTAAAAGAAGGCAGCAAGATCACCGCCACCCCGCGTGACATTGCCGATAACCCGAAAGACCTTGATTTCAAGGAACTGGAAGCAGCAACCCTGCCCCGGATTCTGGGCCAAGTAGATGTAGCGCTGATCAACACCAATTACGCCTTAGAAGCTGGCCTTAATCCTTCTGAAGATGCGCTGATCATTGAAGGCTCCGAATCGCCTTATGTAAACATCCTGGTTGCGCGCCCAGATAACAAAGACAGCGAAGCCATGCAAAAGCTGGCGAAAGCACTGAAGTCTGATTCAGTTCGCGACTTCATCAAAGAAAAGTACGAAGGTGCTGTCGTTCCCGCATTCTAATCAGTGCCCGGCGAATGCCGGGCGTTGTTTCCCCGCCTCCGGTTTCATTGTTTTCGTAAAAATGCGTAACTGCTGAGTTGTATGTAGAGAATTTAATGTTTATCTTTGGCGTCAGGTGGATTAAGAAAATCTCAGCCTGAGCTTTGCTGGCAGACATAGCTGGCGTATTTTTTGGTCATTTGTTTAGGGATAGAATTATGACGAACATCAGATTTGCAATTGTACTGCTTGCAGCGGTTGTTATGGCCTCGGGCTGTACAGCTGTTTCCAGGCAGCTGGGTAGTATTACTGCCAATAAATACGCGGATGCGCGAAGCGGCACCCTGTGGGTTGTACCACCTCCTCAGTTAGAGCCGCCCGCTGCTTCTGACAGAAACGTTTATATTTCTTATCGAAATATTTCCGACAGCGACATTGATCTGCGCGAACTTCTTCGCGAATCTGCGAGAGAGCAAGGTTGGAACGTTGTAAACGATCCCAGTTCAGCAAAATATCGCCTGCGCGCATCTACCCGATTCTTTGGTGAGGTTGAGCCCGAGTCCGGTGGCGCTGGTGCTGCAAGGACAATGGGTCTTATTTCTGGTGCCGCAGTGGGTGTAGGTACCGGCTACGGAATAGCCCGGGCAACCGATAGCGGCGTAGCCGGAGCAGTGGGTGGCGTGGCTGCTGGTGGTCTGGTAGGCATTGGCATTAGCAATGCATCCCGTCCTCGTGAGTGGGCATTGATTATTGATGTGGTGCTGGAAGTGCGTCAAAACCAACAAGTCACGTTTGAGTTGGCTACCGATTCTGGCAGTGGAACGTCAGACAGCGCCGGTTCTGGAAATGCCAGAATGATCTCTGGTGGTGGAACGTCTCAGGGCAACACCAGCTCTGCAACGGCCACGCGCAAGAGCAATTATTTCCCGCATGGCATTCGCTTGTCGGTCTGGGCTAACCAGATGAACATGACGGAAGAAGAAGCTCTACCTGAGATTGAAAAGCGCACTGAGCGGGTTGTCACTCAGATGCTGCCGATGTAATTGTAATGTAAGAGCTTTAAGCAATAAAAAAGGCCGGGAAGCTATGCTCCCCGGCCTTTTTTATTCACTGCTTCTTAACATCCAGTAATTGGAGTTGGTGATTAATCACCGCTCCAGTTAGCGGTAGGGTCTGGCGTCATCCGTAGGTAGGATTTCACCTTCTTGTAGCCTTTAGGGAAGCGTTGCTTGATTTCGTCCTCATCCTGAAGCGATGGCACGATCACTACATCACCGCCGCGTACCCAGTTACCGGGGGTGGCGACTTTGTGATCGTCAGTCAGCTGCAGGGAGTCGATTACCCGGAGAACTTCGTTGAAGTTGCGGCCGGTACTGGCTGGGTAAGTGATGATCAGACGAACTTTTTTGTTCGGATCAATCACGAACAGCGAGCGCACGGTAAGAGTGCTGTCGGCGTTGGGGTGAATCATGTCGTACAGCTCGGCCACTTTACCGTCGTGGTCTGCGATAATCGGGAAGTTCACTGAGCAGCCTTGGGTTTCGTTGATGTCTTTGATCCACTCATGATGGGAATCGACAGGGTCAACGCTCAGTGCAATCGCTTTCACGTTGCGCTTTGCAAACTCTTCTTTCAATTTCGCGGTTAGGCCAAGTTCCGTTGTGCACACTGGTGTGAAGTCTGCAGGGTGGGAGAAAAGAACACCCCAACCATCACCCAGCCATTCGTGGAACGAAATCTTGCCCTCACTAGAGTCCTGTTCGAAATCCGGTGCGGTATCTCCTAAACGTAAGCTCATATTCGCTCTCCTTTTGATACAACATCTCTTGGTTTTGTTTGCTATCCCGGCAGGCGGGCTACCGGAGTTGATTCACTGAGTGTATACGACAATCATTGGTGCCGAGTAACAGGATTGCAAGGGGCAGTTGACCCAGCTCATTCTGCAGGGTCAACAACCAAGCCTCGGCTATCTGTTATAAGCCCACAGCTTTTTCCCGCTCGAAATGCTCTTTGGTCAGCCTGAACACGACTGGACTAAGTAACAGAAGGGCGATCAGGTTGGGCAGAGCCATCATGGCGTTGAGCGTGTCTGCTATCAGCCATATCAAGCCAAGATTCACAGTCGCACCCAGCGGTATAGCAATGATCCAGGCTATCCGGTAAGGCACTATGGCCTTTACACCGAACAGAAACTCGACGCTGCGCTCACCGTAAAATGACCAGCCAAGCAGCGTGGTAAAGGCAAAAATTGCTAGGGCGATGGCCACCACATAATCGCCAACACCCGGCAATGCCTGAGCAAAGGCCATAGATGTGAGCTCTGCGCCTGACTCGCCGGATGTCCAAGCGCCGGAGGTAATGATAACCAGCCCGGTGATCGTGCAAATAATGATGGTGTCGATGAACGTGCCCAGCATGGCAACCATGCCCTGATTGATCGGGTTCTTGGTTTGCGCAGCCGCGTGGGCAATGGGCGCCGAACCCAAACCGGCCTCGTTGGAGAACACACCGCGGGCGACACCAAAGCGAATGGCGGCCCAGACTGCAGCACCCGCAAAGCCGCCCTCTGCAGCAATGGGGCTGAAGGCATGTTCGAAGATCAAGCCAAACGCGGCAGGGATTTCTGCGTAGTTAATGGCCAGAACAATCAGGCCGGCAACCAGATAGGACAATGCCATCAAAGGAACCAGAGCGCTGGCTACCTGACCTATGCGACGAATACCGCCAATCAGTACCAGACCTACAAGCACCATCAGAATAACGCCCGAGATCCAGTGGGGAAGGCCAAATGTGGCTTCCATAACATCTGCAACCGAGTTGGCCTGTACCGTGTTACCAATGCCAAAACCCGCTATGGCGGCGAAAATAGCGAAGAGAACGCCTAGCCAGGCCCATTTTTTGCCAAGGCCGTTGCGGATGTAATACATGGGGCCGCCAACGTGGACGCCGCGTTCATCGACCTCACGAAAGCGCACAGCTAGAACCGCTTCGGAGTACTTGGTCGCCATACCCACTAACGCGGTCAGCCACATCCAGAACAAGGCGCCAGGGCCGCCAAGGAAAATAGCTGTTGCCACGCCAGCAATATTCCCTGTGCCGACAGTGGCTGCAAGGGCGGTCATCAAGGCCTGAAAAGGAGGTATCTCGCCGTCTGACTCGGCACCTGAAGAACTGCGGCCTTTCCACATTAGGCGAAGGCCTGCGCCAATCTGGAGTACAGGCATGAGTTTCAGGCCAAGGCTCAAAAATAGCCCAACACCCAGAATCAGCACCAGCATGGGCGGCCCCCAGACCAACCCGTTAATTGCACCAACGACGCTTTCAATGGCTTCCATGGGGCCTCCTTGTGAATGCCATGGCTTGATATTGTAGTTTTACCCGCAAGGGTTATAACTGATTGAGTTTAGTCAGTTATTGGCGTGTGTAAACTGATAGGCGGGGAAAATTGAGGATTAGGCGCCTATTGCCTATGTTTATAGTTAGAGTAGAGGGACAAGAACAGTTTATGCTGCTGGAATATCCAACGATGCGAGGAGTTAGCCATGTGTGCCCTTAGAGTTTCCAGTGTTATGTCTAATCATATTGAGCCTATCCGCTGTGGAACACCTTTGACTGAAGTGGTTAAGGCATTGTTGGAGAACCATATTTCCGGCCTGCCCGTTGTTGATGCAGATCGGCGCTTGTTAGGTTTTGTGTCCGAGCAGGACTGTATTCACGCACTGTTGGTAAGCAACTACCACTGTGAGGGAGATCCGATTGTTGACGATGTTATGTTCCACGAGCCCTTGTCTATTTCGCCTGGTTTGGCGATTGTCGACTTGGCCCAGCAGCTCGGCTCGGGCAAACCGAAGGTGTACCCTGTGGTCGAACACGGCAAACTCATCGGCATAGTGACGCGTACGGCAGTGCTTGCGGAGCTTGCCCGTATCGGCTGTGGACTCGAGCTTTCGAAGCACACAAGCGCCGACGATTGATCAACCCGCTATTGCTTTATCGCTTCGTTTATTGATGAGCACCTGCGTCATCTTGCCAAGACGTTGGGCCTGAGCTGAGGTTAACCAAACTCGGGGTGTTTTCGGTTAGTCCGAAAAGCCCCAAATTTGGCTGAAGTTCATGGAGGGCATCATGTCTGGCTCTTCCACTGCCTGAATGTTGAAATCGGGCACACTTGTGTCACGCTGCCGGGGAACCTCATACCGCTCGCCCGCCGAGTCGAAAACCACATGCACAAAGGGCCCGCTGGCGCGTACCGGCCTGCCGGATATGACACCTACTTCGTTATTTTCCAGACGCACGAGAGTGCCCGGTGGGTATTCCCCTAGAACCAGAAGCAAGGCTTTAGGGATAGCGGGCCGGAAGCCGCCGTCTGCCAGATTGGTGATTAGTTTGCGTGCCGCTGTTACGTTCATTCGTTTGCGGTAAGCCCGTTTCGTGATCATGGCAACGTAGCGTTCAGCCAGAGCAAGAATTTCAGCTTCCGGTCGGATATCTGCGCCGCTCAGGCCAGCCGGATAACCGCTTCCGTCTGCCTGTTCATGGTGTTGCGCAATGATGGTAAGTAATAACTTATTGTCAACACCCACTGCTCTTAGTGCGCGGATACTGCGCTGTGGGTGTTTGCGAATAACACTTCTTTGCTCGTCGCTGAGCACTTTATTGAAAGCGTTGAGCTTATCTGCAACCGGCACCAGTGCAAGATTTGCGCTAAGGGCCGCTTCGGTCAGTATCGAGGTGCGCTGTTCATTGAGGCCAAACTGCCGTGCGATGAGTTGGCAGAGAATGGCGTAAAAAATTATTTGCTCGTGGATGGTCGGTCCAACCGAGTATAGGTGCACAAGGGCGAGGCTTGAATCTGGCGCAAGTGTACACGCTTGTTCCAGAGCCTGCGCCAGATCCTGCAGTTGTTTACGGGCTTCGGGGTTACCGGCAGCGATACTGGCCAGTGCCTTTTCTAAAGCGTGAAGATAGTCCGGGTAGCGGGCAAACGGATTGCTATCGGCCTCGTTACTGGCCGCATCTTCGTCCTCTGGCGGCAATTCAATGACCCGTGGTTTGAAGTACCCGCGCTCAAACAACTGTTCAAGCTGTGATTCGGTTTGGATCACATAACCCTGACACAGCAGCACCTTGCCATCGGTATCGTGTACATCCCACGGTAACGGGCGGCCTATAGTGAGTGCACCTGGGGCTATTCGAACGAATTCACTCAAAATCCAATTGATTCCTGTCGAGCATGTCGGGCTTTGATCACGTTATGGATATAGTAAAGGTAATCGATTTGTAAGGGCTACCCGACCAAGGCCAGATTAGCCGAAAAACGGCATCTTTTATGACACTTTAAGGTCATTTTGTTAAAAAACGTAGGTTCTGGCGCTAATTACTCGACACTAGATTATGCTTATGAGGATAACTCTGCCTGACAGGAAGGCGTCAAGCATGCTGAAGCGCTTAAAAACCGACTTTCGATTGTCGATTATCACTATTTTGGGTGCCAGCGCGTTACTCGGCATCACCCCTTTTGCCGTTATGCGGTTTTTTCAGGGCAATTATGTTGCGGGGTTTGTAGATACCACCATCCTGTTGATCGTTTCCGGCGGTATGGCGTATGCCTGGGTAACCGGAGATACGCGACGCAGTGGAATGGTTCTCGCGGTTGTAGCCTGCTCTGGCGCCGTTGCAGTGGCGGCTGTTGTTGGTGAGGTTGGGCTGTTCTGGTTATATCCCTGTTTGGTGACTGCTTTTTTCCTTGTGAGCCCTCGGGTTGCCACTCTTTTGAATGTCAGCTCAATTGCCGCCATGATGGTTCAAGGTGATGCTTTTAGAAGTGATGTCCAGATGTGGACTTTTGTAGCAACCGCTTTGGTTGTAAGCGCTACGGCTTACGCTTTTGCCCTTCGTAGTGATAATCAGCGCGAGCGATTAGAGCATTTGGCGACTATTGATCCTTTGACCGGCGTTAAAAACCGGCGCTCTATGGATGAGGAACTTAACGAGGCAGCGGCCCACGCAGAGCGCACAGGCTTACCCTATGCATTGGTAATGCTGGATATAGATCACTTCAAGAAGGTGAACGACGAGTTTGGGCATGCGGCCGGAGATCTCATTCTTGTTGATCTGGTAACACTGGTGCAACAGCACACCCGCAAATACGACCAGTTGTTCCGCTTTGGTGGCGAAGAGTTTGTGTTATTGCTGCCGGGCGTGGATGGCGAGGGGCTGTTATCGGTAATGAATAACCTTCAGCATGTCTTGCGGAAAAAAATGAAGCATTCAGGCGGTGCAATTACTGCCTCGTTTGGAGTCGCGTTGCTCAAACACGGCGAGAGTGTGGAGAGCTGGCTTGAGCGAGCCGATGCCGCTCTTTACGAGGCCAAGGAGACGGGCCGGGATCGGGTTATATTCTCGGACACCATGCCCACTTATGACTCTGACCAACCTTCTGACAAACCTGAACTAACCACCTAGCGTTTCGTCGGCGGCTGTTGGCTGATAACGAAACAGCCGCCAACCCAGAAGCAAGCTTGCAGACGCCAGACCACCCGTCAGCCCCA
>Ga0209075_1002593_pt1 | contig 15789 bp, 15 predicted proteins | sample Stecom2011_FD_187523 | JGI IMG/M metagenome (GOLD analysis project Ga0209075, IMG submission 187523) | Agricultural soil microbial communities from Utah to study Nitrogen management - Steer compost 2011 (SPAdes) (version 2) | ecosystem: Environmental > Terrestrial > Soil > Agricultural land...
ATCCAGTGTGGGGGATTTAAAGTAATCGCTGTACCTATCTAGGGCGTCGGCATAGGCATTTTGATCAACTTGAAAGTAATAGTTTGTGTGGTCTGTGGCTGTGTAGGCGTTAGAGAAGCCGGCATTTTCTTGCACAAAACTTTGAAAGCTGTTGGGTTTGGGGTATTTTTTTGTACCTAGAAACAGCATATGCTCTAGGTAGTGGGCAAGCCCTGGAAACGCTTTTGGGTTTTGGTAACTGCCCACGGCAACACTTAACGATGCCCCCGAGACTTCGATATTGGGGTCGGAGATCAACACCACTTGCAGCTGATTAGGCAGGGTTAATGTGCGGTATTCGCGAGTGTCATTGGGGCTTTTTTTAATTTCCGTGACACCCTTTTTATTTACAACCTCGGTTGTGGTGCAACTGAGCAGCACACATATAAACAACAAAGGAATAACTCTTATCAGTTTCATAACATTACCTGTCTTAAGAAAAGCAATACAGCAGGTAGGCGCCAAGCACTACCCGATAAATCACAAACGGCTGCATACCGATACGCCGGATAAACGACAAGAAAATAGCGATACACAAATAGGCACTAACGGCACTGATTAAAACCGCCAGCAACAGCTGGGGTAGGGGCACCGGCAACGGCTCTCCCACTATTTGATACGCCTGCAAACCCGAGGCGAAAATAATTACTGGGATGCTGAGTAAAAACGAAAACCGTGCACTGGCCTCGCGGTTTACCCCCATTAGCAGCGCCGCGGTGATGGTAATGCCTGAACGGGAGGTTCCAGGGATAAGCGCTAACGCCTGAGCCAAACCAATTACCAATATTTGTTTTTTGCTTAGCTGGTATTCATCTGGGCTGGGCCCTTGTGGTTGCTGTGAGCCTTTACGTGTGTAGCGCCAATCGGCGTAGCCTAACAATAAGCCAAAGCCTATTAGGCTATAGGCCATAAATACTCCGCTGCGCAGGGAGGTTTCTATGTAGCTCTTACCCAAAAGCCCAGCCACCCCAACGGGAATAGTGGCCCAGATAATCGCCCACGCTAAACGGCCAGGCGCGTTTATGCCGCGCCCTGTGAGCGAGGCAAACCAGCCTTGTGTTAACTCGATAAGATCTTTGCGAAAGTAAATAATTACCGCCAGCAAACTGCCAAAATGCACGGTAATATCAAAGGCCAACCCCTGATCGGGCCAGTCGGTAAATAACGGGACTAACAGTAAGTGCGCACTGCTTGAGACGGGTAAAAACTCGGTTAACCCTTGCAGCAGTGCCAGTACGACAACTTCAATCCATTCCACAGAGTATCTCGCACATCTGGTGAGCTTATTTAGGCTGTTTGGTGGGTCTTTGCCAGCCGGTTATGGTGCGCTGCCGGGCGCGAGCAACCGTTAGGTCGTTGCTGTTTACATTTTGTGTCACAACACTGCCGGCGCCCACGGTGGCATTGCTGCCCAGCATCACAGGTGCTACCAAGGCGCTGTTAGAGCCAACAAAAACATTATCGCCAATGCTGGTTCTGAATTTATTAACACCATCGTAATTACAGGTAATAGTGCCAGCACCGATATTGACATCGGCGCCCATGTCACAGTCGCCAACGTAACTTAAGTGATTTACTTTACTGTTGGCTCCAATATCCGCGTTTTTAACCTCGACAAAGTTACCGATTTTTGCCCCCTGGTGCATTACAGTGCCTGGACGCAATCGCGCAAAGGGGCCAATCACACAGGCCTCCGATACAGCCGCACCCTCGAGCAGGCTGTTGGCCTTGATCTCGCTATCGCAGCCTATGGTGGTATCTTTTATATGGCAGTTAGGGCCAATTTTAACCCTGTCTCCCAGTTTTACTTGGCCCTCGATAATGACGTTAATATCGATCTCGACATCGCGCCCTACGGTTAAACTACCGCGGCAGTCAAAGCGGTTGGGGTCGGCTAAGTAGACACCAAGATGCAGCAGCTCGTCGGCCTGGCGGCGCTGGTAAAGGCGCTCTAAGCGCGCTTGCTGGTGGCGACTGTTAACCCCTTCGACCTCATCGGGTGAACCCACCTGATAAACGTTGATGGCACAGTTTGTCGCTCGGGCTTGAGCAATAACATCCGTTAAATAGTACTCGCCTTGGGCGTTATCATTGCTTAATTGTGGCAGCCATTGGGCCAGTTTATTGGCCGGTACCGCCATGATGCCGGTGTTGACCTCGGTAATTTGTTTTTGTTCATCTGTGGCGTCTTTTTCTTCGACTATTGCGATAACGTCACCATCGCTGTTGCGTATCACCCGACCATAGCCGCTCGGGTCGGGCACCACAACGGTCATTAGCCCCAAACTGTTGGCAGCACTGGCACAGGTCAGTAACCCCTCGAGGGATTCGGTTTTAATTAGGGGGACATCGGCGTACAAAATCAACACCAAGGCATCGGGTCGCAACCTGGGTAGCGCTTGCTGAACGGCGTGGCCGGTGCCCAACTGTTGTTCTTGATGGACGTATTGACAGTGGTATGGCTTGGCCGACGCTTTAACTTGCTCGGCGCCAAAGCCGACGATAACGAGTTTTTGTAGCGCGTCTTGGGCGAGTGCATTAACGCTGTCTAACACGTGATGCAACATGGGCTTACCGGCGATGGTGTGCAAAACCTTAGGAAGGCTCGAGTTCATACGACTGCCTTTACCCGCAGCGAGAATAACCACATCTAACATTCTTTTAGCCCCCATTGTTAAGCCCATTTTGCCTATCCAGGATCGCTTAATAAAAACAAAAAAGGGTAGCCAAAGCTACCCTTTTAACACTCTAATTGCGCTAAAGTTTTGGCTATTTACGTGTGTTACGACGGATCGCCTGTAGCGCACGCAATTGTGCCGATGCTTCGGCCAGCTGAATCGCCGCTTTCGAGTAATCGACATTGCTGGACTGGCTCAGTAGCTTTTCAGCCGCTTCTTTTTTAGCCAACTCGGCCGCCGCTTCATCCATATCGGCCGCACGCAAAGCCGTATCTGCCAACACAGTGATGTGATTGGGTTGCACCTCTAGGTAACCACCTGAGAGATAAAAAATCTCTTGTTGGCCGCCCTGTAATTTTAAGCGAATCGGACCCGGTGCGAGACCTGTCAGTAACGGTGCATGACCGTAGGTAATACCAAGATCACCCAGTGAGCCGGTGGCCACAACCATCTCAACCAAACCGGAAAATATCTCACTCTCTGCACTGACGATATCGCAATGTATAGTCATTGCCATAATCTGCCTCTTAAGCTTGTAAGGGCGGCCTAAGCCGCACCCAATTACTTCATTTTTTCGGCTTTTTCGATCGCTTCGTCGATCGTACCAACCATGTAAAACGCCTGCTCGGGCATGTGGTCATACTCACCGCTTAAAATACCCTGGAAACCACGGATGGTTTCTTTTAGTGACACGTACTTACCTGGCGAGCCGGTAAACACCTCGGCCACATGGAATGGCTGCGACAAGAAGCGCTCGATTTTACGTGCCCGCGCTACCGCTTGTTTGTCTTCTTCCGACAACTCATCCATACCCAAAATAGCGATAATGTCTTTTAGCTCTTTATAGCGTTGCAACACCATTTGTACGCCACGGGCCACGTCGTAGTGCTCCTGCCCAATAATTAACGGGTCGAGCTGACGTGAAGTGGAGTCCAGCGGATCAACCGCAGGGTAAATACCTTTAGAGGCAATATCTCGGCTCAAGGTTACTGTAGAGTCTAAGTGAGCAAAGGTGGTAGCTGGCGACGGGTCAGTCAAGTCATCGGCAGGTACGTAAACGGCCTGAATCGAGGTAATCGAACCGGTTTTGGTCGAGGTGATGCGCTCTTGCAACACACCCATCTCTTCGGCCAGAGTTGGCTGATAACCCACCGCCGATGGCATGCGCCCTAACAGAGCCGAAACTTCGGTACCGGCGAGGGTGTAGCGATAAATATTATCGACAAAAAACAGTACGTCTTTGCCTTCATCGCGGAACTTCTCAGCCATCGTCAGGCCGGTTAGAGCAACGCGCAGACGGTTACCCGGTGGCTCGTTCATCTGGCCGTAAACCATGGCCACTTTATCCAACACGTTGGAGTCTTTCATCTCGTAATAGAAGTCGTTACCTTCACGAGTACGCTCACCCACACCGGCAAACACAGACAAACCACTGTGCTCTTTGGCAATGTTGTTGATCAGCTCCATCATGTTAACGGTTTTACCAACACCGGCACCACCAAACAAACCCACCTTACCGCCCTTAGCAAAAGGACACACCAAGTCGATAACTTTAATGCCGGTTTCTAACAGCTCATTAGACGCCGCCAGATCGGCGTAAGCCGGTGCATGACGGTGGATCTTCATGCGCTCTTGCTCGCCGATTGGACCCGCCTCATCGATGGGCTCACCTAACACGTTCATGATCCGGCCCAGGGTTTCTTTACCCACCGGGACTCTAATGGCATCTTTTGTGTTATCAACATTCAGGCCGCGACGCAGGCCTTCAGAGGACCCTAGTGCAATGGTGCGAACCACACCGTCACCCAGTTGTTGCTGCACTTCTAACGTTAGGTTGTTCTCGGTGATGATCAGTGCATCATATATTTGTGGCACTTCATCCCGTGGAAATTCCACGTCAATTACCGCGCCGATAATCTGTACGATACGTCCGCTACTCATTTCCGGTTCCTCTTTATTCCGGGCTCGCTGCCTGGAGGTTTAAGCTAAAATTTTTTAGGGTAGGCGCGCCTGTTATTACGATACGGCCGCAGCACCACCAACAATTTCTGAAAGCTCTTGGGTGATCGCCGCTTGACGTGCTTTGTTATACACCAGCTGCAAATCGTCGATAATATCGCCTGCGTTATCGGTGGCGCTTTTCATTGCGATCATCCGAGCGGCTTGTTCACAAGCGCTGTTTTCTACCACCGCTTGATAAACTTGCGACTCAAGGTAACGAGTTAGCAGACCTTCTAATAACTGTTCGGCATCGGGCTCGTACAGATAATCCCAGTGATGCTTAAGCTCGCTGTCTTCATCCGGTTGCAGTGGCAACAGCTGGATCACCGTCGGGCTTTGCGTCATGGTGTTAACAAACTCATTACTCACCACGTAAAGCTTGTCGAGCTTGTCATCGGAGTAGGCATCCAACATCACCTTAACGCTGCCGATCAAGTCGGCAACATTGGGGGCTTCTCCGATATCGCGTGTGCTGGCAAGAATACTGCCACCAAAGCGATTAAAAAAAGCCGCCGCTTTGGCGCCTATCAGGCAAAGCTCAACGCTTTTACCTTGCTCGCTGTAACTTTGCATCGACTTAAGCGCGGCTTTAAATACGTTAATATTTAAACCACCGCACAAGCCTCGATCGGTAGACACGATAATATAGCCAACACGCTTAACCTCGCGCTGCTCCATAAAATGGTGTTTGTATTCGGGGTTGGCGTTTGCCAAGTGCCCGATTACAGAGCGCATCCGCGCGGTATAGGGTTTACCTAACTGCATGCGCTCTTGAGCTTTACGCATTTTACTGGCGGCGACCATCTCCATCGCGCTTGTAATTTTTTGCGTGCTCTTGATGCTCGAAATCTGTGTGCGAATTTCTTTTGCGCCTGCCATTACTCGGCCCTCAAGATATCTTCAAAAATGGTGTGCCAAGCACACCATTTAATTACCAGGCTTGGGTGGATTTAAACTTCTCAACCAAGGCTTTAAATTGTGCTTCTAGATCGTCATTCCAATCTCCCGACTGGTTGATGCCGTCCATCAGATCACCGTGCTCGGATGCTGCATAAGCCAGTAGTGCGGCTTCAAAATCAAGAATTTTCTTGGTTTCGACATCCTTTAAATAACCTTCGTTAGCACAGAACAAAACCAGACCCATCTGCGCAATGCTCATGGGCGAGTACTGTTTTTGTTTCATCAGTTCTGTGACTCGCTCTCCGTGCTCTAATTGAGCTTTGGTGGCTTCATCCAAGTCTGAGGCAAACTGGGCAAACGCTGCCAGCTCGCGGTACTGAGCCAAGGCCGTACGAATACCACCGGAAAGCTTTTTGATGATTTTAGACTGAGCCGCACCACCCACACGGGATACCGATACACCGGCGTTCATCGCGGGTCTTACGCCGGCGTTAAACATGTCAGCTTCTAAGAAGATCTGACCGTCGGTAATCGAAATAACGTTGGTCGGTACAAACGCCGACACGTCGCCGCCTTGGGTTTCGATAATCGGCAGGGCGGTTAACGAACCGGTTTTGCCTTTTACTTTACCGCCGGTTTGTTGCTCTACGTAAGCGGGGTTTACCCGTGCGGCACGCTCTAGCAAACGCGAGTGCAAGTAGAAGACGTCGCCGGGGTAAGCTTCGCGGCCCGGTGGACGACGCAGCAACAAGGAGATTTGACGGTAGGCCCACGCTTGTTTGGTGAGGTCGTCGTAAATAATCAGAGCATCTTCACCGCGATCTCGGTAGTACTCACCGATGGTGCAGCCGGCAAAGGGTGCCAAAAACTGCATAGAGGCAGGATCGGAGGCGGTGGCTGCCACCACTACTGTGTGCTCCATAGCGCCGTGCTCTTCTAGTTTGCGCACGATGGCCGCAATAGAGGAGGCTTTTTGACCAATGGCCACATAGATACATTTAATACCAGAGTTTTTCTGGTTAATAATAGCGTCTACGGCAATGGCTGATTTACCAATCTGACGGTCACCAATAATCAGCTCGCGCTGACCACGACCGATGGGCACCATCGCATCAACGGCTTTTAAACCAATCTGAATTGGCTGGTCAACCGACTGACGCCAAATTACACCGGGGGCAACTTTCTCAATCGCGTCGGTTAATTTTGCATCGATGGGACCTTTGCCATCAATGGGGATACCCAGGGCGTCGACCACGCGGCCTTCCAGCTCTGGGCCTACCGGTACCTCCAGAATACGGCCGGTACATTTACAGGTTTGACCTTCGGCGATGGAGAAGTAGTCGCCCAAAATAACGGCACCGACTGAATCTTGCTCGAGGTTTAGCGCCATACCAAAAACGCCACCTTCAAACTCGATCATTTCACCGTACATCACGTCCATCAGACCGTGAATACGTACAATACCGTCGGATACCGAAACTACTGTGCCCTCGTTGCGGGCCTCGGTCGACACATCGAGGTTCTCGATGCGCTGCTTAATTATGTCGCTAATCTCGGATGGATTCAGCTGCTGCATGCTTTGTTCCTCAAGCCTACGAATTGATTGCTTTGGCGAGTTTCTCTAACCGACCGCGCATGGAGCCGTCGATAACCAAATCACCTGCTTTGATAATCACACCAGCGAGCAGTTTAGAATCCACTGCCGTGCTGACTTTGACCTTACGCGCCAGTTTGCTGCTAAGAGCATCGGCCAACTGTTGTTGACTGGCATCGTCCAACTCAAAAGCAGTCGTTAGCTCTACATCAACGGCTTGCTCCTGAGCGGTTTTCAACGCATCAAAAAGGGTGAACACTTCGGGCAACAACGGCAAACGTTTGTTCTCTGCCAATAGCTCGACAAAGTTTTTAACTTTCGCATCAAGCTCATCACCACAAACACCGATAAGCGCGCTTGTTTGTTGTTCGCTGGACAGGGCAGGTGAGGAGATAATCTCTTTTGCCTTTCCGTAACAGCTAACAACAGCTAAGGTTTTTAACTGTGTTGCCCAACTCGCAAGATCACCGTGGTCGCGGGCGTACATAAAAGCCGCCTTAGCGTAGGGTCTTGCGAGGGTTGTCAGTTCAGCCACACTTCACCTCTCTTACAAACTGGCAGCCAGTTTGTCGATCATGTCTTTGTGCGCAGACTGGTCAACAGAAGCCTCAAGTACTTTTTCGGCACCTGCAAAGGCCAGTATCGCCACTTGTGAACGCAAACCTTCTTTGGCGCGGTTCACCTGTTGCTCTACCTCAGCCTCGGTAGCCGCTTTAATACGATTACCTTCTTCACGGGCCTGTACTTTGGCTTCTTCTACAATCTGAGTTGCGCGCTTGTTGGCCGACTCAAGAATACTAGCGGCTTCGGTTTTCGCCTCACGCAGTGCGTGTTTTGCTTTATCCTGGGCCAGCTCTAAATCTTTAGTTGCACGATCTGCGGCGGCCAAGCCGTCGGCGATTCTTTTTTGACGTCCAGCCATACCCGCAATGATGTAGGGCCAAATGAACTTCATGCATATATACACGAAGACAAGGAACGTAATGGACTGTCCAATAATGGTTAAATTAATGTTCACTCCGCCACCTCTGTTATGGGAAGTTTCTGTGCGTTAAAAGGTATGATCTTATGCCAGACCTGGCACGGTAACGAACAGAATGTACATAGCAATACCAACACCCACCATAGGTACGGCGTCAAGTAGGCCTGCAACAATGAACATTTTAACTTGCAGCATTGGCGCTAACTCGGGCTGACGTGCCGAACCTTCTAGCAACTTGCCACCTAAGATCGCAAAACCAATAGCGGTACCCAGTGCACCCAAACCAATTAACAACGCTACAGCAATCAGTGCTAAACCCATGGTAAATCTCCTCGATATTAAAAATAAAAGTAAAGTTGAAATTAATTTGTAAACTGGTCTTCTTCGTCGTTATGGAACGCCATTGCCATATACACAATGGTCAGCACCATAAACACAAATGCCTGCAGGGTAATAATAATAATGTGAAACAGCGCCCAGCCTATCTGTAGCACACCGGCAAACAAACCTAACAAAAGTCCGGCGCCAAACATGGTGGCGATCAAGATAAAAATCATCTCACCGGCGTACATATTGCCAAACAACCGCAAGCCCAACGACACAGGGCGCGCCAACAAGGTGACAACCTCGAGGATTAAGTTAATAGCGATGATCACTGGCGCAAGGATAATGGCAACGCCTTTAGTGGGCGGCCGAAAGGGGTGCAGCGTCAACTCTTTGATAAACCCTATAAGACCTTTTTGCCGCACGCTAAAAGCGATCATAAGAAAGAATACGGTAAAACCCATACCTAAGGTCACGTTAGGATCGGTAGTGGGGACTATTTTAAAGTAAAAGCCAGGATCGCCTGCCACCAATGTGGCCAAGTGTGGAATCACATCCACCGGCATCAAATCCATTAGGTTCATCATAAAAACCCAAACAAAGATGGTAAGCGCCAAAGGGGCGACAAAACGGCTGCGGTACTGGAAGCTGTCTTTTACGGTGTTATCAACAAACTCAACAATTATCTCGATCAGGTTCAGCATGCCCGTAGGTACGCCGGTATGGGCTTTTTTAGCACAGCGATAAAATATCGCCAAAAAAACAATACCTAAACCGATAGACCACAACATTGAGTCTATGTGGATGGCACTAAAGCCCATAGCCTCCATTTGCTGGGGGCATTTAGCCACCACCCAACTGGTGGTTTCCTGCACACTTTTGCCATCGCAATAGGTGCCGGCCGGGAGTTTACCGAAGGTCCAGTTGGTTAAATGATGCTGGATATACTCGGTGGTTGTCGATGCGTTACCGTCCGCTGCCATTTGCTATCTCTCAACTTGTCTAGTAAGGCTTATGTAGATTGTTAACTGGCTCTGCGCCAATTTTTGCGCTGGCGAACACTGACCGCCGCGACCAACAGTTGTGCCATTTGAGCTGTGACAAATGCGCACAACAACACCGGTACGCTAATGGTAACGCTCCGGGTAAAAACCACCGCAAACAATACGGCGGTTAAGATTAACTTGGCTGATTCTGCCCAATAAAACCGACTGATGCTGTGGTGTATAGCGGCGGCGCCGTGAACTCGACTTGTCAACCAGGCAAACAGCAAGGCCGGCACCAGGCAAACAGAAAACCCCCAAACTAACGAGATTCCCCAGTACGGCTGCCAAACTGCCACAGCGGCGCCAATCAGTAACAACGCCGACCACAGCCACAACAACCTTTTAAAAATAGGTAACCTGGCAATAACGGCCGATTTTTTACCAGCAGCGTGGGTCATCGACTCTCTCTTGCCTGCGCGGCTTATAGATTTTGCTCGATCATCATTGTTGGTTTAAGACCATTTGACTGATCCACTGCAAAGCCGCCGCATTATAGGGGGTTTGCTATAAGCCTTTCAACAGCAACTCGGTCAATATCATGCGATTTAGTGTCGTTACAATCAAAATCGTAACAATTGACGGCCGTTTAGCCACTAACCCCCTTTAGTTGGTATGACCAATCTCAAGTAATAAGGCCAAACCTATACTTGGGTGTACAGGCTAAAAACCCAGTGCACGCCCAAAAAAACGCTTTTAGCGGCTAACAGGGCCGCTTATTTTATGTGCGCTAGAATTCCATCAAGCTCGTCTAGGGTGTTATAGCTAATCACTAATTTACCTTTGCCTTTGGCGCTGTGCTGGATGGCAACTCCGGCACCTAGGGTTTCGGACAATTGATTCTGCAGCCGTTTAATGTCTGCCGATACCGGCACCGAGGCTACACCCGAGGCTTGGGTTTTGTCCTCTTGGATCTTGCGAACCAAGGCCTCGGCTTGGCGCACTGTTAAACCTTTTCCGACTATCTGCCGGGCTACCTCGCGCTGTTGCTCTGGGGTCAGTGACAGTATCGCGCGGGCGTGACCCATTTCCAGATCGCCATGCTCGAGCAGTTTTTTCACCTCGTCATCGAGGGCAATCAGGCGCAATAGGTTGGTTATGGTGGTGCGCGATTTACCCACCGCTTGCGCTACCTCTTGGTGGGTCAACTCAAATTCATCCTGTAGCCGCTTGAGCGCCATCGCCTCTTCAATCGGGTTGAGGTCTTCGCGTTGGATGTTTTCGATAAGCGCCATGGCAATAGCGGCTTCGTCGGGGACATCCCGTACCACTGCCGGTATTTTATCCAAGCCAGCCAGTTGGGTGGCACGCCAGCGACGCTCTCCGGCGATGATTTCGTAGCGATCGTTGCCGGTGGGGCGCACCACGATCGGCTGCATCACCCCCTGAGCTTTGATCGACTCGGCCAGCTCCTCTAGGGCCTCGGGGTGCATATCCCGGCGCGGTTGGTATTTACCGCGAGATATCATCTCTATCGGCAAACGCATAAGTTTGCCATCCAGTGCTTCACGGGCCTGCTCGGCGGTGACATTGTCCGCGGCTGGAATTTTAACGCCAGCACCCAATAGAGCATCCAGCCCTTTACCCAGTCCTTTTCGTTTTCCTGCCATAAATCAAACCCGCATTACCACTGAACAATGTTTACTGCGTCAGCTGAGAGTTAAGGGAATCGCCGCCTGCCACTGCAGACAGCTCGTTGCGCCGAATGATTTCACCCGCTAAGGCGAGGTAGGAGATGGCGCCTTTTGATTGACGATCGTACACCATGACCGGCTGACCGTAACTGGGAGCCTCTGCCAGGCGCACGTTACGCGGAATACAAGTGCGGTACACCTGATCACCAAAGTGCTGAAACAACTGCGCCGATACGTCATTGGTTAAGCTGTTGCGCGGATCGTACATGGTGCGCAAAATCCCTTCGATTTTTAACCTTGGGTTTAACACCTCGCGAATTTGGTTGATGGTGCCAACCAGCGCCGAGAGGCCCTCGAGCGCGTAATACTCACACTGCATCGGAATAATCACACCGTGGCAGGCCGCCAACGCGTTGAGCGTTAGCATATTTAACGAGGGGGGGCAGTCGATTAAGATGTAATCGAATTGCGCGGCGACCTCTGTTAACGCTTTATCGAGGCGGCGCTCTTTGTTGGGCAGTGACAACATTTCGACTTCGGCAGCGGTTAAGTCGCCATTGGCTGGCAACACTTGATACTGCCCCGACTCTGACAACACCAAACACTCGGCAACGCTGGCGCGATCGGTCAACACATCGTAAATGGTTAGCTCTAAATCTGATTTATCAACACCGCTGCCCATGGTGGCGTTGCCTTGTGGGTCTAAGTCCACCAACAGAACACGCTTTTTGGTGGCGACCAAAGAGGCGGCCAGATTCACGCATGTGGTGGTTTTTCCCACCCCACCCTTTTGATTGGCTACAGCGTAGATCTTAGTCAAGTCGGTATCCTTCTGGTTTTATAAGGCGCTTATTGTGTGGCAGTTACTCTGTGTGGGCAAGCCAAGCGGCAATTTAAGCCGCCCGTTTGAGCAATAACAAGTGCCGCTGTGCTTCTTCGCCAGGCACTTTTAGCTCGATGCGCTGAGTTAGCTGATAATCGTTAGCAATAGCCGCCAGCTCCGCCTCGGGGTACAGCCCCTTCATGGCGTAGAGCAGTCCATCAGGGGTCAGTAAGTGTTGGCACCAATGGGTCATATCCGCCAGGCTGGCAAAAGCTCGACTGATCACCCCATCAAACAACTGATCTGGCTGCAAAGCCTCTACGCGGCAGTTTTCGATGCCCACATTGGTTAAACCAAGCCGGGTTTTAATGTGGAAAATAAAGCGTGTTTTTTTGCCGTTACTGTCGAGCAAGGTAAATTGCCGGTCTGGGTAGCAAATGGCTAAAGGGATTCCGGGTAAACCACCGCCCGTGCCAACATCAATCACCCGCTGAGCCTGTATGTGCGGCACCACCGCCAGCGAGTCTAGCAGATGACGCCCGATCATGGCGTCAAGATCGCGCACCGCCGATAGATTATAAGCGCGATTCCATTTGGCAAACTCGGTGATGTAATCCAGCAACTGATCAACCTGGACATCCGTTAGGGCTAACCCCAGTGTGTTAGCACCCGCCACCAGTTGGCGTCGGTAAAGATCGCGGTTGGCCATTAACTTACCTTTGCTTGGTCGCGTCTGAGTAAGCCGCGTTTTTTTAAACTAATCAACAACAGCGACACAGCAGCAGGGGTAACACCGGGGATTCGCTGCGCGCGGGCCAAAGTCTCTGGCCGTGCAGCACTGAGTATTTGCTTAACCTCGTTGGACAAGCCCTCAATGCCGTTAAAATCAAATTCCTCCGGAAACCGAGTGCCCTCGTGTATCCGCAAACGGTCTATTTCATCCTGTTGACGACTGATATAGCCCGAGTATTTGGCGTCTATCTCTACTTGCTCTGCCACCGCATCGCAGATCTCGACCTGTCCGGCCAAGCCCGCGATATCGCGATAGCCCAACTCGGGGCGCTTGAGTAAGTCGAACAGGCTGTACTCGTGGGTCAGGTTGGACCTGACCTTTCCCTGCAACTGCTGCGCTGCGGCAGAGCCCGCCTGTATCCAAGTATCGCGCAAACGCTGTCCCTCAAGGGCTACCGCTTCGCGTTTTGTGCAAAAGGCATCCCACTGGGCATCGCCCACCAAACCCAGCTCACGGCCTTGTTCTGTCAGGCGCATATCGGCGTTGTCCTCGCGCAGCAGTAAACGGTACTCGGCGCGACTGGTAAACATCCGGTAGGGCTCCCGGGTACCCATGGTGATTAAATCGTCCACCAATACACCTGTGTAAGCCTCGTCCCGGCGTGGGCACCAAGGCTCCTGGTCGCAGGCGCGGCGGGCGGCGTTTAATCCGGCCAGCAAGCCCTGCGCGCCGGCCTCTTCGTAGCCGGTGGTGCCATTGATTTGGCCGGCAAAATACAAGCCGCCAATAACCTTGGTTTCGAGGGAGTATTTTAAATCTTGGGGGTTAAAATAATCGTACTCGATGGCGTAGCCGGGCCGCATAATATGGGCGTTTTCAAAACCTTTGATGGAGCGCACTAACTCTATTTGCACATCGAACGGCAAACTGGTGGAGATCCCGTTGGGGTATAGCTCGTGGGTGGTTAAACCCTCGGGCTCGATAAAAATCTGATGGCTGGCTTTGTCGGCAAAACGATGAATTTTATCTTCGATCGACGGGCAATAGCGCGGTCCAACCCCTACAATCACCCCAGAGTACATGGGCGAGCGGTCTAAACCGCTGCGGATAATTGCGTGGGTTTTTTCGTTGGTATGGGTAATCCAACAGCACACTTGCTCAGGTTGCATCTGCCGGTTACCGCGCAGCGACATCACAGGCCGTGGTGTATCTCCCCACTGCTGCTGCAGCTCACTAAAATCCACGCTTTTGGCGTCAATCCGCGGTGGCGTTCCGGTTTTTAAACGATCTACCCGAAGGGGGTACTCGCGCAAACGCTGTGCCAGTGCTTGCGCCGGTGGATCACCGGCACGGCCGCCGCTGTGGTTTTGCAGGCCAATATGGATTTGTCCGCCCAAAAAAGTGCCTACCGTTAACACCACTTGATTGGCAAAAAACTTTAGCCCCATCTGGGTAACAACGCCACGCACCTCGTCTTGCTCGACGATTAGATCATCCACCGCCTGTTGAAAAATCCATAAACTGGGTTGATTTTCCAGCGTTTCTCGAATAGCCGCTTTGTACAAAACCCGATCTGCCTGGGCCCTAGTGGCCCGTACGGCGGGGCCTTTACGGGCGTTTAAAACACGAAACTGAATACCGCTGGCATCGGTGGCAAGCGCCATGGCACCGCCCAGGGCGTCAATTTCTTTTACCAAATGACTTTTGCCGATGCCTCCAATAGCCGGATTACACGACATTTGCCCTAAGGTTTCGACGTTGTGGGTTAACAATAATGTTCGACGTCCCATGCGTGCAGCAGCAAGACAGGCCTCAGTGCCGGCGTGTCCACCACCGACAACAATCACATCAAAGCGCTCTGGAAACTTCATTGCTGGCCTCGTAGCTGCCGCAGCTGTATGGGGAAAAGGGCGCACATTATAGGGTGCTTAGCGCTGTTGTACAAAACACATGCAATGTTTTAAACAATCGGTTTAAACGATAAAACTAATTAATTAAGTATTAATATATAAATATATATATAAGAGATTAAATTAATAGTAATAATAGGCTCGCCACACACCTGTGGAGAACCAGTTTTAAGTTTTTAAAATCAATAACTTAGCGTAAGTATAAGCACCGTTGACAACTGCTGGTAAGCTGACTAAACAGCGTTACTAAGCTGGGTATGAAACAGTGACTTATCCACCAAAAATGAAATACCCGAGTTATCCCCAAATCCCTCTCCAGCTTTTACCGCGGTATTGCACAGGGTTATACTGGGTGTCGGTTAAAATACAACCTAAATGCATATCAAAACAATAACTTAGGGGATAAACCTGTGAACAGTTGTGGATAACCCTCGTAACTTAGGGTTTTGCGTTGCTGTTGGCTGTGGGTAACCTTATCCAGCCTTAAGGGATAACTCGTGTGCGGGTGTAAAAAAGGCACCTAAATAACACCTTAACCACAAGCCTATTTATTTCATTATATTTGTTAAGGAGCTAACGATTGCTAAACGAGCCGTTACTTAGCGCGATAAATGAGCACTTTGGTTTAACGTTGCTCATTAATAAGGTTAAACCAATCGGTGGTGGCGATAGCAATCAGTGCTTTCAAGTAGCCGATAGCGCTAATACCCGTTATTTTATTAAGCTAAATCACAACCCCGAGCCGCTTGAAGCTGAAGTGCGTAACCTTAATCTGCTGCGCAACGCGCCTGTAACCACACCTAAGTTTCTTGGTTTTAGCGTTATTAATAACCTTGGTGTATTGCTGTTAGAGCATTTGGTGTTAACTGACAACGGTGACGAAGCATCACTGGGGCACCAGTTGGCCGAGCTGCACAAGGTGGTTAACGATCGTTACGGGCTGGCTTACAACAACTTTATAGGACACACGCCACAGCGTAACGATTGGCATAACGGGTGGGCGGGCTTTTGGTGGCAGTGCCGTTTGGCACCACAGTTCGCTCAAGCTGAGAGCTTGGGGTATCGGCTAGGAATAGATGCAACCCAGTTACAAGCGCTTAGCGATGGCTTACTGCAGGGGCACAAGCC